>Ga0310695_10000513_pt1 | contig 100368 bp, 90 predicted proteins | sample RumenRJG_04DNA_FD_203882 | JGI IMG/M metagenome (GOLD analysis project Ga0310695, IMG submission 203882) | Bovine rumen microbial communities from Lethbridge, Alberta, Canada - RJG_04 (v2) (version 2) | ecosystem: Host-associated > Mammals > Digestive system > Stomach > Rumen | place: Canada...
ATAATATATATATTATATATATAGTAAAAGTTATAGTCAACCTTTTCAGTACGATTTCACTAAACTGTAACCGTCACCGTCACCACTTTACGTGCTTTCCTTTTTACTTTTTCTTCTCCTTCTTTTTCTTCTTCGACGAGAAGAGGTCACGCCAGCCGTTGAAGTCTTTCTTGATAATCAGACCGATGCCTTGGGTGTTCAGGCTCGACTTGGTGAAGTAACGGTCGTTGGTCTGGTTGTATACTTTTAAAGCGAGGTTACCGTTTGGCAACAGTAGGTAGCGGATGTCGAAGTCCCCGATAAACGAGGGGTTGGCGGTGGTGGTATTGTCACGATAACCGAACTGTCCGTTGATAAGCAGCCGGTTATTGAAAAGCCGTCCACTGATAAGTCCCTCATACTCGGCATTGTTCCATCCCTCGTCACCAGTAGAGATATTGGCACCAAAGCTCCAGTCGTTGCTCTTGATGACATTCTTCAAGATACTGTTGATCTGTCCTGACAGCGTACCAGACAGCAGGCTCTGCATGGCAAGGGAGGTCTGGCTCTGGTCGCTATTGTTCTCGGCATTGTTGGCACCTTGCGGATAGAAACGCCCGATGGCAAGCAGATAGACCACCTGCTGGTTCATCTCGTCCTGTGAGTTGAGCAGGGAGCGTACCATTTGTTTTTCGTCAGCATTGACAGTCGGCATGTCGAGGTCAAATTCTATGACAGGTTGTGACGGCTGTCCTGTGATGTTCATCAGACAGTTGACTCGCACGGTATTCGAGAAACTCCTGCCCACATTAAGGTCAGAGAGTGACACACCATTGACGGTGTGTATCGCCTGTAAGTTAAGGCTGGCACTATACGGGTCACCGCCAAAGACGATGGTACCTCCCTCTTGGAAGGTGAAGTTCTTCTTGATGACGTTTTGAATGGTCACATCATAAGTGCCATTTGCCACACGATAGGTTCCAAACAGATTGAATCCACCTTTATTAAACCAGTTGGCACGTAAGACACCGTCACCGCGTAAGGTGATATAGTCGCCAGTACGACTGTCCATCAAGAGACGCAGTGAAGCATTGGGAGTGCAGTTGATGAGGAGGTTGATGTGCATGTCAGTCTGCTCTTTCACAGAGGTATCCACATTCCCTTTGGGCTTATCGGAGGATGGTGAGCGGTCGGTGATACCCCAATGGATGAACTCCTGGTTAGAGACAGCATCAGGCTCAGCAGCGTTATAGACGAAGACGGAGTTCTCCTGTGGTGTCACGTTCATGTCGATGACGACCTCGTTGGAGCGTCCATGAATAGCAATGTCTCCTGTGCCATATACCGTTCCATAGAACGTGTCGTCTCCAAAGTCTGGGAAGTCGTAGGCAAGCAAGTTCTCGGCATTGATAAAGAGGTCGTAGGTAAGATTCGTCAGGCAATCGTGATGGATGCCTCCAGTGACAATACCCCGGTGGTCATTGATGTCATAGATAGGACAGCTGGCAAATACTACTTCGTTGGGTACCATTCGGATGGTGTCATTGCGAAGTTGGTAGGTGCATCCTGTTGGTTTGACATGTGCCATACCATTGAGGACAAGTTCTCCTGTAAGGTTGATGGCATCCAACGGACCGAAGAGCCGTACGGCACCATCGGTATGTCCCTCTACCTTGCTGAGGAAGCTCTGGGTGAAGGAGTGCATAAAGTCGATGTAGGTACCATCCGCCTTGATGCCCAGGTCAATATAGTTGTTTGCAGGTGACACATAGCCGTCAATATAGGTCATTGCCTCTTTCCCGTCATCGGCGATGGCGTGAATGTCAATCTGCTCTTTATCCGTGTTCCAGTTGACATGAGCATCCAGTGTGCCCATGCGTCCATTCTCAAACTTAAACTGGTTAACGGTGATGTCACCATTCGCCTGCAGCTCATTCCCGAAAATGCCCTTGACAATAGCCTGACCAGTGGCAAGACCGCTGAAGCTGACCGCATCGAAGTTGACGAGTTCGAGGATATATGCCACATCCACATCATGGAGGTTGACAACGAGCGAGTCACTGTTACTCTCTGATGCCGTACCGTCGACCATCAGATACTGTTTGTCGTTATGGATATTCAGCTCATTAATCTCCAGCCTGTTCTTGGAATAGCTGATAGCACAAGGCTCTGCCGTCCATAGCGTATTATGGATATTGATATGAGACGGGGCGATACCGAAGAAAGCTACCTGTTGTCCGCTGGGAGTAGTGAAGAAGTTGGCTGTGCTGTTCAGGACGCCGCTCATACCGTCTTTTGCATGATTATCCCATGAGAATGAAGATACCAGGTGGTTGTTATGTGCCTTTCCTTTCAGTCCCAGTTCAAAATGGTTACCGTTGTCCATGATCTTGGTGATATTGGCATCAAGGGAGAGCGTGTCTCCTGGTGTGTTGATGACCATGCGCCCATTCTGGTATCCGCTCTCATTATAATAGAATGCTGGCAGGTTACATTCCAGGTTGATATCCCTCATGTTGTCATTGACAAAACCCTCCAAGGTGACAGGCTGTTTGATGGCAAGAGGCACGTTCAAGAGCTGTTGTAACCAGTCGCTCTTACGTATGACAGCGTGAATGTTGAAGTTATTTTGCGTATTGGGATTCACCTGAGGGAGTCCTGGGAGGGTCGGCATCTGACTGGCGAGGAAGTTGGTGAAACTCTGTGTCAGTGTCTGGTAGTCGAAATCACCTCGTATCTCCACTTGGGCGAAGTCGCTGTTCATCAGCATATAGTGTGTCTGCTCGTCGAAACCTGTCTGTATCTGCAGGTCATCCAACTCGTAATTCTTCTCACTGCTCTTCATGGAGAAATCTGTGATATGGAAATATCCCTTGGCATCATTGAGGTTAGTCCCTCTCAGCGTGGTCTCTATATCTGCTGAGAAACGGGCATCCTTCCATTGTTCGGAGAGGTGGGTGGCTTGTGGGGAGAAATTCCTGAGGAACGCTTTCAACTCGATGTCCTTGTTGTTATTCGCCGTAAGGACATGTCCCTCTACGTCAATGGTGGCGTTTGGATCGTCTATGGAGAGTTTGCCGTTAATCTCGTTTTGGGCATATCCGCCATCGACCTTGATATTCTGATAGAGGTAGTGGTTATACTCAAACTGGTTGACGATACCATTGACATATATCTTCTCCTGATGCTTGGCAAGAGAACCGCTTACCTTGATGTCAGTGGCAAGCATACCGAAACGCTCGTCATTCAGTAATTGTCGCAGGTTGATACCAGTTGTCTGCACGTTGCCGATGAAGTCACGTCGGGGGTCGAGGGCGAAATGAACGGTCGCATTACCGGCTCCAGAACGAATCTGCTGATTCACGAGAATCTGGTCCAGAGCCTTACCGCTGACATCTCCCGACAAGTGGATGTCACCCATCCGGTCGATAACGGCAGGTACCTCAACTTTCCTTCCTCTCAGGTTTTCCGAAATGAAATTCAGTGTCTTTGCCGAGAGCGATATGTCTTTGATATTCGCATACCATTCAGGCTGTTGGTTGATATGTTTGGCAAAACCGTCACAGTGTATGCTTATATCGCCTGTAGAAGAGCTGATATTGATATCCGGTATCTCGATGTCATACCCCTTACCCTTGAAATGGGAGGATAGAGTCAGAGTGCTGTTGAAAGTCTTGAGGGAGGGTAGGAGACACGATATGTCAGACAGTCGGATATGTGACTCCGGAATATTCCCTTGGAAGATAAATGACTCCATTTTTATCTGGTTACCTTCCATTTGGAAGTTTGCCGTTACGTCGTTGAGGCTGACATCTGTTCCTGGCATCTGAATATGCATGTCATATAAGTGGCAGTGAGAACGTCCTCCTTCGTAATGCATTGAGAACTTGTCCATCTTCAGTCCCGACTGTTCGGTGAAGGAGAGTTTCTTCACGTTGATATTCATGGTGTCGGGCGTAAGTGCCTTTAGGATGATATAGCTACTGATGTCTTTTACATATAGGTGGGACGGATTCAGTTGCTGAGGAGTCACAGGCTCATAAAGACGGTCGAAGCGAACACTGGAATGTCGTATGATGAGCGAGTTGATGTGTAAGTCGAGTGGTGTCTGACTTGTCGTGTCTTTCGAGGCGAGAGAGTCAAGGGCAAACTGAAAGTTAGGTGCTGCATCCGGTGTGGCTTGGTATAGGTTGGCATGTGCTCCGAATACCTGTGCGGAAGAGATGGATATCTTGTCGTTCATCAAGTCCCACAGGCTGATGCGTACTCCCAGACGGTGAATCATGAGCATGTCCTTGCCTTGTTGGTCTCTGATCAAAACGTCATCAATTACCAGTCTGTTGAGAAATCCGGGGTTAATGTATCCAACCTTGACCTCTGTTCCCAGCGCGTCCCCGAGTAATCCGGCAGCCTTGTTTCCCATATAGCGTTGGAAGGCAGGTATATGGAAAAGGGTCATCATCAGGAAATAGAGTCCGATGATGCCCCAGATGGTGGCGTATATGAGTCGTTTTAGAATCTTCACTGATAGTATCTTTTGTGCGTGCAATCTGTCAGACCGAGATAGCAAAAGTTTTCCTTACACGCTGATTTTGCCACAAAATTACGATAAAAAGTTGTTACATAGCAATATTTCGGAAGAAAATTGCGTCTTTTATACCTATTTTTTATTAATTTTGCAACGTTTGAGAGAGTTTTCCTAAACATTTATATAAATGGCAAATGTAATTAAATTGCGAAAAGGCTTGGATATCAACCTGCAAGGCGAGGCTGAGGAAAAGCGCATCCAACTGAAATCCAACGGGCAGTTTGCACTGGTTCCTGACGATTTCGAGGGTGTAGTTCCAAAGGTCGTAGTCAAGGAAGGTGATAAGGTCAAAGCCGGGGATGCCTTGTTTGTCAACAAGCAGTATCCTGAAGTGAAGTTTGCCTCGCCTGTCAGCGGAACGGTCCGTGAGGTAGTGCGTGGTGAACGTAGAAAAGTGCTCTGTGTCAGAGTCGATGCTGATGCCCAGCAGGAGCAAGTTGATTTCGGCAAAAAAGATGTGGAGAAAATGGATGGCAAGGCAGTTATTGACGCTTTGCTGGATGCTGGTATCTTTGGTTATATCAACCAATTACCTTATGCTGTCTCTACGAATCCTTCACAGATGCCGAAGGCTGTTTTTGTCTCAGCTTTGCGTGACATGCCACTGGCTGGTAGTTTTGAATTTGAGGTAAAGGGGCAGGAAGGTGACTTCCAGACAGGACTCACCGCCTTGTCAAAGATTGCCAAGACCTATCTCGGTTGTGGAGTACATTCAAGTTTCGAGAATTACCAGAATGTGGAGGTCAATATTTTTGACGGTCCATGTCCTGCTGGTAATGTCGGTGTGCAGGTTAATCATCTTGATCCCGTCAACAAGGGAGAGGTGGTTTGGACGGTGGAGCCTACCGCTGTGCTCTTCATCGGACGTCTGTTTAACACTGGTAAGGTTGACCTCCGTCGTACTGTCGCTCTCTGTGGCAGTGAGGTGAAAGCCCCAGCCTATGTGGATATGCTTGTGGGTGAGGAACTCTCCACATTGCTGAGTAACAGTTATGATGCCGGGCATCATGTACGTATCATCAATGGTAATGTGTTGACAGGTAAGGTAACCACGAAGGAGGGATTCCTTGGTGCCCATACCTCTGAGATTACAGTGATTCCCGAGGGAGATGATGCCGATGAGTTCGCTGGTTGGATCATGCCCCGTTTCAAGCAGTTCTCCGTTAACCGCAGCTATTTCTCCTGGCTCTGTGGCAAGAAAAAGTATGCGCTGGATGCCCGTATCAAGGGTGGTGAGCGTCACATGATCATGAGTGGTGAGTACGACCGGGTATTGCCCATGGATATCTATGGAGAATATCTTATCAAAGCGATTATCACTGGTGATATCGACCGTCAGGAGGCACTGGGTATCTATGAGGTGAGTCCAGAAGACTTTGCTCTGGCTGAGTTTGTCGACTCCTCGAAGTTAGAGCTACAGCGCATCGTCCGTGAGGGTCTGAACATATTACGTAAAGAAAACGCATAAGACTATGAGCGCATTAAGAAATTATCTCAATAAGATCAAGCCCAACTTCGAACCCGAAGGTAAGCTGCACGCTTTCCGTAGTATCTACGACGGATTCGAGACGTTCCTCTATGTGCCGAACACCACGGCAAAGACGGGCGTGAACATCCATGATGCTATCGACTCGAAGCGTATTATGAGTATGGTAGTTATCGCGCTGATGCCTGCCATGCTGTTTGGTATGTATAACATCGGTTATCAGAACTATGCCGCCGCCGGCACACTGGCGCAGGCTTCGTTCTGGGAAATCTTCTGTTTCGGTTTTCTTGCCGTACTGCCTAAGATCCTCGTGAGCTACATCGTAGGTCTGGGTATAGAGTTTGCCTGGGCACAGTGGAAAGGTGAGGAGATTCAGGAGGGCTATCTTGTATCTGGTATCCTCATCCCATTGATTGTTCCTATCGGTTGTCCGTTATGGATGCTTGCCCTTGCATGCGCTTTCAGCGTTATCTTCTGTAAGGAAATCTTTGGAGGAACGGGTATGAACCTCTTCAACCCTGCCATCGCAGCGCGTATGTTCCTGTTCTTTGCCTATCCTTCCGTGATGACGGGTGATAAGGTATGGATAGCTCAGGAGAGCATCTTCGGTCTGGGTAATACCTTACCCGACACGTTTACCGCTGCCACTCCCCTCGGACAGATAGCACAGGGCATTACTCCCGATACCTGTATCTGTGATATGATCTTCGGTTTCATCCCCGGTTCTATCGGTGAGACCTCAGTCATTGCCATTGCTATTGGAGCATGTATCCTGTTGCTGACAGGCATCGCCTCTTGGAAGACCATGCTGAGTGTCTTCGTTGGTGGTGGTGTGATGGCACTTATCTTCCAGTCTACCGGACAGTCTATTGTATGGTGGCATCACTTCGTACTGGGTGGTTTCGCTTTCGGTGCCGTGTTCATGGCTACCGACCCTGTCACCTCCTGCCGTACTGAGGGTGGTAAGTACATCTATGGCTTCGTCATCGGTGCCATGGCTGTCATCATCCGTGTGATGAATGCCGGTTATCCTGAGGGTATGATGCTCGCCATCTTCTTTGGTAATATGATAGCTCCGATGATTGACCACTTCATCGTAGAGCGCAATATCTCTAAACGCTTAAAGAGAGGAGGTTCCAAATGAGTAAAATGAATACAAACAGTAATACGTACATTATTGTATATAGTACGATACTCGTTGTCATCGTTGCCTTCCTGCTGGCTTTCGTCTATCAGGCACTGAAACCGATGCAGGATGCCAATGTTGCCTTGGATATCAAGAAGCAGATTCTCTACTCTTTGAATATCCGTGGCTTGGATGGTGCTGAGGCTGAGGCTAAGTACAAAGAGGTGGTTCTTTCTGAAGCTGAGAAAGACGGACTGAAATATTACGAGTGTAAGGTTGACGGAAAGACAAAGTATGTGTTCCCTCTGAAGGGAATGGGACTTTGGGGAGGTATCTCTGCCTTCGTCTCTGTCAATGACGACCTGAACACTATCTATGGCGCTTACTTCAATCATGAGAGTGAGACTGCTGGCTTGGGTGCTGAGATTAAAGACTCACAGGCATGGCAGGAGAAGTTCCAGGGTAAGAAGATTCTGACTGATGACGGCAGCATGGCAATTGCTGTGGTGAAGAAGGTTGAGAATCCTGCTTCGGAAGTAGATTGTGTGACAGGAGCAACACTGACCTCCAATGGTGTCAGTGACATGCTTCGTGATGGTCTGAAAAAGTATTTGGACATTTTAAAGAAGTAAGCTATGGCACTATTCAGTAAACAAAATAAAGAGGTTTTTACTAACCCGTTGAACCTCGACCATCCTATCCTTGGACAGGTATTGGGTATCTGCTCTGCACTCGCCGTCACGTCGCAGCTGAAGCCAGCCATCGTGATGGGTCTTGCCGTAACGGTAATCACCGCTTTCTCGAATGTGATTATCTCTATCATCCGCAACACCATCCCTAACCGTATCCGTATCGTGGTACAGCTGGTGGTCGTTGCCGCTCTCGTGACTATCGTCTCTCAGATCCTGAAGGCTTTCGCCTATGACGTGAGTGTTCAGCTGAGCGTCTATGTCGGTCTGATTATCACCAACTGTATCCTGATGGGTCGTCTGGAGGCTTTTGCCATGATGAACAAGCCCTGGCCTTCTTTCCTTGATGGTGTGGGTAACGGTCTTGGCTATGCGATGATTCTCGTCATCGTGGGTGCTGTCCGTGAACTCTTGGGACGTGGCTCTCTGTTAGGTTTCCAGATTATCCCGGATGCCTGCTATGACTTTGGCTATGTGAACAACGGTATGATGACGATGCCTGCCATGGCACTCATCCTCGTAGGTTGTGTGATTTGGATACATCGTGCATATTTTTATAAGGAGAAGTAAGTTATGGAACACGCAATATCATTACTGTTCAGGTCGATTTTCGTCGACAATATGATTTTCGCCTTCTTCCTCGGCATGTGTTCTTACCTTGCTGTCTCGAAGACTGTGAAGACATCGTTGGGACTCGGTCTCGCTGTGACTTTCGTACTCACCGTTACCGTTCCAGTCAATTATCTGTTGCAAACAAAGGTGTTAGGTCCTGATTGCCTTGTGGAAGGTGTCGACCTCAGCTATCTGTCGTTCATCCTCTTCATCGCTGTGATAGCCGGTATGGTGCAGCTGGTGGAGATGACGGTAGAGCGCTATTCTCCCTCTCTCTATGCTGCGCTGGGTATTTTCCTGCCGTTGATTGCTGTTAACTGCGCCATCATGGGTGCTTCACTGTTTATGCAGCAGCGTATCCTGATGGAGCCCTCTAACTCACAGGCTATCACTTCCGTATGGGATGCCATCGTCTATGGCTTCGGCTCAGGTATCGGTTGGACACTGGCTATCGTAGCCCTTGGTGCTATCCGTGAGAAGATGCAGTATTCTGATGTGCCCAAGCCCTTGCAGGGTCTCGGCATTGTGTTTATCACCGTTGGTCTGATGGCTATGGCCATGATGTGTTTCTCAGGACTAAGCATATAAATTGTAAATAGTAAATAGTCAAATTGTAAATATCTCTATGGGACAGTTTATAGCATATAGTATAGGAGTTTTCCTCCTGGTCATCATCCTGGTGGTGATTGTGCTGCTGGTGGCTAAGAAATATCTCTCGCCCAGCGGTAATGTGAATATAGAAATCAATGGCGACCGTACCATCTCCGTGCCTCAGGGTAATAACTTGATGGCAACGCTCAACCAGAACGGCATCTTCCTGCCTTCTGCCTGTGGTGGTAAGGCATCTTGCGGACAGTGTAAGGTGCAGGTGTTAGAGGGTGGGGGTGAGATTCTCGACTCTGAGAAGCCTCATTTCACTCGTAAGGAGATCAAGAACAACTGGCGCTTAGGATGTCAGTGTAAGGTGAAGGGTGACCTCAAGATCCATGTCGACGAGAGTATTCTCGGTGTCAAGGAGTATGAGTGTACCGTTATCTCTAATAAGAACGTTGCCACGTTCATCAAGGAGTTCAAGGTGCAGTTGCCTGCCGGTGAGCATATGGACTTCCTGCCGGGCTCTTACGCTCAGATCAAGATTCCCGCTTTCGACTGCATCGACTACAACGACTACGACCGTGACCTGATCACACCAGAGTATGTACCCTCATGGGAGAAGTTCAAGATGTTCGACCTCAAGTGTAAGAATCCCGAGCCCACCATCCGTGCCTACTCCATGGCAAACTATCCTGCCGAGGGTGACGTGTTCATGCTGACGGTGCGTATCGCTACGCCTCCGTTCAAGCCCGACCGCTCAGGCTTCATGGATGTCAATCCGGGTATCGCTTCGTCGTATATCTTCTCCTTGAAGCCCGGCGACAAGGTCATCATGTCTGGTCCGTTCGGTGACTTCCATCCACATTTCGACTCGAAGAAGGAGATGATATGGGTTGGTGGTGGTGCCGGTATGGCTCCGTTGCGTGCACAGATTATGCACATGACGAAGACACTGCATACTACTGATCGTGAGATGCACTATTTCTATGGTGCCCGTGCCCTCAACGAGGTGTTCTATCTCGACGACTTCCTGGGCTTGGAGAAGGAGTTCCCCAACTTCCACTTCCACCTCGCCCTCGACCGTCCAGACCCTGCTGCCGATGCTGCTGGCGTGAAGTACACTCCAGGCTTCGTCCATCAGGTGATGCTCGAGACTTACCTGAAAGACCACGAGGCTCCAGAGGATATCGAGTATTACATGTGTGGACCTGGTCCGATGTCAAAAGCTGTCGTCTCTATGCTCGACTCCCTCGGTGTAGAGCCAGAGTCCATCATGTATGATAACTTCGGAGGATAATCCGTTTGTCAGATAAACGTAAAAAGAATCGGCACCATCCTAATGGGTGATGCCGATTCTTTTTTGCTATTGTCTTTTGATTATTCAGACTTGAACAAGTCCTTGATACCGCCGATGCTACCCAAGAGATTTGTTGCCTCATAGGGGAGGTAAACGGTCTTTGTCTTGTCACCCTGTGCGAGTTCCTGCATCATCTGGATATACTTCTGTGCGAGCAGATAGTTTGCTGGGTTAGTGCTCTTGCCGACAGCCTCAGTGATCAGTTCGATGGCCTTTGCCTCTGCCTCTGCCTTACGGATACGAGCCTGTGCCTCACCTTCTGCATGGAGGATAGCCTGTTGTTTCTGGGCATCGGCACGGTTGATGATGGCAGTCTTCTCACCTTCAGAGGCAAGGATCTCAGCAGCCTTCTCACCCTCAGAGGTCAGGATCTGTGCACGTTTGTTACGCTCAGCCTGCATCTGTTTCTCCATAGCGTTCAGCACGGTAGAGGGAGGAACGATATCCTGCAGTTCCACACGGTTCACCTTCACACCCCACTTATCGGTGGCATCGTCGAGGACGGCACGCAGTTTGGTGTTGATGGTGTCACGGGAAGTCAGTGTCTCATCAAGTTCCAGTTCACCGATGATATTACGCAGGGTTGTCTGTGTCAGCTTCTCGATGGCGTTGGGCAGGTTAGAGATCTCATACACAGCCTTGAAGGGGTCTACAATCTGGAAATAGAGCAGGGCATTGATCTCCATCTGGATGTTATCCTTCGTAATCACATTCTGTGAAGGGAAGTCATACACCTGTTCACGCAGGTCGATAGAGTTGGAGTAAGCATAACGCCCACGGGTCAGCACCACAATCTCCTTGGCACGGTCGATGAAGGGGATAATGATGTTGATACCAGGGTTCAGTGTAGCATAGTAGCGTCCCAGACGCTCAATGATACGTGTTTCCGACTGCGGGATAATCACGAGTGCCATCTTGGCGAAGATAACCACCAGAATTACGATGGCGATCAGTACATAAGTCATAAATTCCATAGTTTTTTATTAATTATTTAATTTTGAGATTCGAGATTCGATATTTCGAGATTCGAGGTTTCGGGGTTTTTATAAAGTCTCAACGGTGATGATGGTGCTCTCCCGTCCGATGACACGGACGGTGGTGCCGACAGGAATGTCGCTGTTGCTGACAGCCCTCCATAGGTCACCATCAATCTGTACATAGCCATTGCTGCCAGCAGTGATTGGCTCAGTGACCTTCCCGGTACGTCCAATCAGCGCATCGGCATTACTAGGCTTGTTGGGGTCGTTCTTATGCAAATAGCGCAGAGCTACAGGACGGACAAAAAGTACGCTGAGCAGTGAGAAGATGGCAAAGATAAACAATTGCCAATAGATACCCAGTCCGAAGACTGCTGCAACGATACTAAAGACAGCACCGATGGAGAAGCAGATGATAAAGAAGTCACCTGACGAGAGCTCCAGAATCAGACAGACGATGGACACTACCGCCCATACCTGCCACATGTTTGCAATCAAATAGTCTATCATATTCATTAAATTTTAATACTGATATTCCAATTAGATGGAGAGGATGAAATCATCCCAGTCCTTCGTGGAGCCTTTCTTGCCGAACACCTTGGTATACAGTCGGCTGCGTGTCGATGCGACACTCTCCTTGCTGTGTGCGGTGAGAGTAGCTATATCCTTGGGTGCCACACGCACCTTGATGAGCAGACTCACATAATAGTCCTGGTCACTCATATTATAAAGGCTGTAGAGTTTCTCGGTAAAACCGCTGTACACCCTGTTCACCACCTCTGCCAGTTCTTTCCAGTCGTCATTGTGCATACTCTGTCCCTCATTGATGTATTGCTTGACTCGCAAATAGACCGGTGAGGAGAAAATAGTGTTCACATCGTACTCCCGTTGCTCGATGACAGCCATCTTCTGCATGGCATGGATATTGTCAAGACGGCTCTGCAGGAGTTGAATCTTTCGGCGGTTGTTTTGTATCACTAATATAAATAAGGTAATATAGAACACCGTACAGATGATGAGAAGAAACAGTTCGCGGTCGGTTAATACCATAATTTTCGTTTTTTGTTATCGCAAAGGTACGAAATTAATTCTGATGTTCCAAGAAAAAGTGTTTGCAAAAGTGTGCAAAACGTACATAGCGAACTTTTGCGAATAAATTCATCGTAATTCGTGATTATTTTGTACATTTGCATCCGTTATGGCAAACCTGTTGGGTATCTTCCCGTTGCTGTTCCGTGCCCGCCGTCCCAGCAAGCTGGATGACATGCGTGCCGTGAATCTCCCCTTCTGGATTCGGAAGGGCTATGAGGGAATGACCTTCTTCGGACATATCATCACGCATAGCAAAGAGGATGCGAATCATTTCAACGAGCATTGGGATGCCATGAAAAATCACGAGATGATACACCTCTATCAGGCTCGCAGCACCCATGACTCATGGCTTTGCTTCTATTGGAAATACATTGTCTATTGGTTGAAGGCATGCCGTTATCGTAAGCACCTGCGTAATGCGGGCTATCTGTTGAATCCTTTTGAGATGGAGGCTTATGGGCACATGTATGACCTGCATTATCTGGATGACAAAGAAAACGGCACCACAGAGTGGCACCGCTATGCGAGTATGTCGTTAGAGGAACGCCTGCGTCTTTATTTCGCACGGAAGCGCTCTGCCTGCGACTGAATCAGCTCCTGGTCATCGAAGTAGTTGATCTGCATGGCACTGCGCACCTCACTCATCGTCTGGGCAGCAGTCTCACGTGCCTGCTCCGTTCCTTTCTTCAGGATATTATAAATCTCAGGGATATCCTGCTCGAACTCATGACGACGCTGACGCATCGGCTCCAGGAACTCGTTGAGAATCTGGTTCAGGAACTTCTTGCATTTCATATCACCCAAGCCACCACGGCGGTAGTGGTCCTTCAACTCGTCGAGGTTCTGGTATTCGGGCAGGAACTTGGCGAAGTCCTCGTCCTTCGAGAAAGCATCAAGATAGGTGAATACAGCATTGCCCTCCACATGACCCGGGTCGTTGAGGTTGATATGGGTAGGGTCGGTATACATGGAGCGTACCTTCTGCCATACCGTATCAGCATCATCAGAGAGGTAGATGCAGTTGCCGAGTGACTTCGACATCTTCTCCTTACCGTCTGTACCAGGCAGACGACGGGCAGTGGCATTCTCTGGTAACATGATATTTGGCTCTACCAATACCGGTGCATACACCTGATTGAATCGGCGTACCAGTTCACGGGTTACCTCCAGCATAGGCTCCTGGTCCTCACCAGCAGGAACAGTGGTTGCCTTGAACAAGGTGATATCGGCTGCCTGACTGACAGGATAGCAGAAGAAGCCAAGGGGAATACTCTCACCTTCGAAGCCACGCATCTTGACTTCCGTCTTCACGGTAGGGTTACGCTGAACACGAGAGACGGAGACAAGGTTCATCAGATAGGTTGTCAACTCAGCGAGTTCGGTGATCTGACTCTGGATGAACAACGTGCATTTCTCTGGATTCAGACCGGCAGAGAGGTAGTCGAGAGCCACCTCGATGATGTTCTGTCGTATCTTCTCAGGGTTGTCGGCATTATCCGTCAGTGCCTGTACGTCAGCCATGAATACAAACATTTTCTCGTAGTCGCCAGCCTCTTGCAGTTCCACACGACGGCGCAGCGAACCGATATAGTGTCCCAGATGGAGCTTGCCAGTGGGGCGGTCACCTGTCAATATAATCTTTCCCATTTTCGTTTGTTATTGTCTAATTCGGTTTGCAAAGGTACGATTAAGTGAGCAAAATACAAAATAAAATGACCATTTTATTTTTTATTGTCGAACGAAAGTACCTTAGGTTTTTAATCCAAAGGTACGAATAAGTGAGCAAAATGCCAAATAAAAGAATAAAAATGTATATCAGTATGGTCTGGGACAGGGTGGGATAGAGTCCGTCGATACTGGCATAGGGTAGGGTGGCTATGGCATCCAAGGCTTGGCGCATCCATGTCGTGACAGTCGTCAGGACAGTAGCCACCACCTGTAGTCGCATGACGAACAGCAGGATGGCGCCCACCAGAATCAGGTATGCGCAAGGGATGACGACGAAGTTACTTAAAAGGAAATAGGTGGAGAAACGGTGGAAATAGAAAGCTATCAAGGGTGCCACTCCTATCTGTGCCGACAGTGACAGTGCTGTCATCCCCCATAGCCACCGCACCAGCCGGTGCTCCATCAGCCATCGCTCAGAGAACACACTGTTGAACAGGGGATAGAACAGCAGGATGGCGAGAACGGCAAGGAAGGACATCTGGAAACCGATGTCGAAGAGTGACTGCGGTTTGAGGACGAGCAGGACGATGGCTGTAAACGCCAATACGTTGATGCTCATCTTCTGCCGATAGCCCAGCGACAGCAGACCATAGATAGTCAGCATGGTAGCGGAACGCACCACACTGGGTGACATACCTACCAGAAAGGCGAATGCCCATATCAGCAGGATGGTCAGCACCTGTGTGACGATGCGCAGCCGGAGACCTCTGACAAGGAATGACACCATCATATACAGAATACCGAGATGCAGTCCGCTGATGGCGAGGACATGTCCTGCCCCAGTGATATTAAACGACTCCCGGATATCAGGGGTCAGTGCTGTCTTGTCGCCTAAGGTCATGGCGGCAACGATGGCGTAGTTCTCCTCACCGATACCCCATTGTTGGTATTGCCGCAACAGTTGGTCACGGTATGCCAGCATCCGTTCACCGGCTCTTTGTACCATCTCACTGTCGGGCAACGGATATTGGATGATAATCATCCCCAAAAGAATGGTCGCCAGCCAGATACCTGCTGTCTGCCAACGAGGATGATAACGCAACAGAAGGGTGATCAGCAGTACTCCGCAGAGACCGCATAACAGCCATCCCTCACCGACAGGATAGTACCTGCCAATGACGATACCCGCTATCAGACAGCAGGCAACAGGCAGTAACGGAGCGATGAATAGTTGATGTCGCACTTGCACTTTAACTCTGATCCGTAAACCGTTCCATAAACTCATCCTCAGAGATAATAGGAATACCCAACTGATGGGCTTTCTGGTTTTTCCCCGAGGTTGATGTCACGTCATTATTAATAAGGAAGGAAGTCGAGCCGCTTACCGCTGATGCTACCTTACCACCCTGCGACTCAATATATGCCTTCAGCTCGTTGCGGTTCTTGTAGTGATGTACATCACCCGTTACCACGAAGGTCAGTCCCTCACACAGACTGCCAGAAGGTTCGTTGGCGACTTGCGTCACCTGAATCTTCTCCCTCAGTCGCTGGTAACGCTGTCTGTTATGGTCATCACGGAACCAGTTGACAAAAGATGCCGACTTCTCCGGTCCGATGCCGTTGACATGAGCGAAGACAGACGATGCCTCCCGGTATGGCTCAAAGAAATCACCCGTCTCTTTGACAGCTTCTGCCACCAGCTCATCCAACGGATAGGCACTTAACAGACGTTTGCAGACATCCAGTCCGCACAGGGGGATGTTCAGGGCATAGAGCAAGCGGTGTGCCTCGACATTGGCAGAGCGGTCGATGCTCCGCATGATATTGGAAGCCGACTTCTCGCCAAAGCCCTCCATATTGGCAAGGTCACGGATATGACTGCGCAGGTCGTAGATATCGGCATACTCGCTGACCCATCCGAGGTTGATGAACTTGGCGAGTGTCTGTTCTGAGATGCCGTCGATATTCATTCCCTCCTTCGATACGAACCGGGCGAATTTCTTCAGTTGCTTGGCAGGACACTCGGGGTTCGTACAGTGTAGCGTCTTCGTACCACTCGCCTCACTGATACGTATCTCCGTCTTGGCGTGGCACACCGGACATTCATGGGGGATTTCCAGCGTCCCTTCCGTACGGATGACCTTGATGACCTTCGGGATAATCTTGTTTGCTTTGATGACACTGATCTCCGTTCCTTTCGTACCGATGCCAAGACGCTCACACTCACTGATATTACACAAAGAGGCCCGCTTCACCGTGGTACCCTCCAGCTCCACGGGGCGGAAGATGGCAACGGGGGAGATGGTAGAGGCGGCACACGACCATTCTATCTCCTGCAATACCGTGTCTGCTGCCTCGTCCTGCCATTTGAAGGCAAGTCCCGCCTTGGTGGCATGATGTCCTGTGACGCTTCCTGTCTGTGCGTATTCCGTATCGTCGTAGCAGATGACGAGACCGTCGACAGGGTAGGGATTCTGTTTGCTGGTGACCTTCTCCGTAAAGGCATTGATCACGTTTTCCACCGCATCAATACCGGGGTGCTCCACCCGTTCGTGCTCCACTGTCTGGAAACCCTGTTGTTCGAGCCATGCCATGCGGTCACCCCACGACAGGATGTCATCGTCGATATGTACTAAGGTAAAAGGAATCCATTGGATGTGCCGCTGCTTCACCTCCTCCACGTCCTTCAACGTCAGCGAACCAGAGGCGAGGTTACGGGGGTTGGCATAGTCCTCACCACTCTCCATCAGGAACTTCTCGAAGTCGTCATAGCTGATAACAGCCTCTCCACGGATGACGGTATGACCTTGATAACCAATTTTTTGCGGAATACCATTAATGGCTTTTGCAAGGTGGGTGATATTCGTGCCGATATGCCCATTACCTCGTGTGACAACCTTGGTGAGTCGTCCGTCATCATACGTCACGACGAGGGTCAGACCATCCAGTTTCCAAGATATCCAGATGGGCAGTCCCTCCGCCCATTTCACCAGTTCCGCAGACTGCTTGGTCTTTGCCAGTGAGAGGGCAGCGAACTCATGTTCCTCCTTCTGTCCGGTAATACTGTCTTCCGATACTTTCTGCGTAGGAGAGTCGGGCAGGGTAGTCCCCGTCTCCTGTTCCAGACGTTTCAGCTCATCGAAGCGCGCATCCCACTCGTAGTCGGTCATGCGTTCGCCCCGTCCGTTATAGTAAGCGTCAGAAGCCTCGTTCAACTCCCTGACGAGTTGTTCCATCCGAATGATCTTATCATCTACCATGATTATAGTATTTTCACGGCAAAGTTATAAAATAAGTGAGAGAAATGCAAAAGAATTGTCAATTTTTTCGTACCTTTGCCATCGTATGACAGAGAGATTCGAGTTTACAACACAGGAGAAAGAGAAGATTCTTACTTTATATAATCAGGTAAAGCAGGAGATTGGTTCGTCACTGATGGAGGGTGACGAGGAGAAGATGCGTCAGTATCTGACGGATTATATCGAGCAGAACCATATCCGTCGTGATGTGTTCGGCTTGAATCCTATGCTGCTGAGTTTCCAGACCGCCTACTTGGTGGTGGAGGAGATCGGTTTGAAACGTGATGCCGTCCTTGCCGTCTTGTTGCATCCCTGTGTGGAGGACGGATATCTTACCATTGATGTTATTCAACGTGAGTTCGGTGAGTCTGTCGCCCGCATCCTGCATGGGTTGCAGCGCATCCAAGACCTTTATAAGAAGAATCCTGTCATCGAGACGGAGAATTTCCGTAACCTGCTGCTCTCCTTCGCCGAGGATATGCGTGTCATCCTCATCATGATTGCTGACCGTGTCAACCTGATGCGTCAGATCCGTGATACGAGACAGGCGGAGGCACAGCATGAGGTGAGCGAGGAGGCTGCTTATCTCTATGCCCCCCTTGCCCACAAGTTGGGTCTCTATAAGTTGAAGAGTGAGTTGGAGGACTTGTCGTTGAAATACCTGGAGCATGATGCCTATTATCATATCAAGGAGAAGCTCAGCGAGACGAAGAAGAGTCGTGATGCGTATATCCAGCATTTCATCCAACCCATCAGTGAGCGTCTGAAAGCGGCAGGGCTGAAGTTCCATATCAAGGGACGCACGAAGTCTATACACTCTATCTGGCAGAAGATGAAGAAGCAGAAATGTGCCTTCGAGGGTGTCTACGACCTCTTTGCCATCCGTGTCATTCTCGACTCCCCTTTGGAGAAGGAGAAGATGCACTGCTGGCAGGTGTATTCCATCGTGACGGACATGTATCAGCCGAACCCCAAGCGATTGCGCGACTGGCTGAGTGTGCCGAAGTCGAACGGCTATGAGAGTCTGCACATCACCGTCTTAGGACCGGAACAGAAATGGGTGGAGGTACAGATCCGCACCGAGCGTATGGACGAGGTGGCGGAGCGTGGCGTGGCAGCACACTGGCGTTACAAGGGCGTGAAGAGTGAGTCGGGACTGGACGAGTGGTTGACGAATATCCGCTCGATGCTGGAGACCTCCGACGGCTTGGAGGCGATGGACCAGTTTAAGATGGACCTCTACGAGGACGAGGTGTTCGTGTTCACTCCCAAGGGTGATCTGTATAAGTTCCCCAAAGGTGCCACGGTGCTTGACTTCGCCTATCATATCCATTCCAAGATCGGTAATGCCTGCACAGGTGCCCGTATTAATAATAAGGTAGTACCATTGCGTCAGGTCTTGCAGAGCGGTGACCAGGTGGAGATTATGACATCGTCCACGCAGAAGCCCCGACAGGAGTGGTTGAACATCGTCAAGACCTCACGTGCCAAGTCGAAAATCCGTCTGGCTCTTAAGGAGACACAGGTCAAGGAGGCTCTCTTTGCCAAGGAGGCGCTGGAGCGTAAGTTCAAGAACCGCAAGGTGGAGCAGGAGGAGTCTACCATGCAGCACCTCATCAAGAAACTGGGCTTTAAGGAGACCAGTGATTTCTACCGGCAGATTGCTGACGGCACGTTGGATGTCAACCATGTCATCGACAAGTATGTGGAGCTGCAGCAGGGTGAGCAGCCTGTCACGGGCAATAATATCGCACAGACCGCTGCCGACTTCGTCCTGGACAACTCCCAGCTCTCGTCTCTCAGTCCTCAGCTCTCTGACGACGTGCTGGTCATCGACCGCAACCTGAAGGGTGTCGACTATCAGCTGGCTCGTTGCTGCCAACCCATCTATGGCGACAAGGTGTTTGGCTTTGTCACCGTCAGCGGTGGTATCAAGATCCATCGTGAGGACTGTCCCAACGCCCCTGAGCTGAAGAAACGCTTCGGCTATCGTGTCGTCCGTGCCAGATGGAGTGGCAAGGGCTCGTCACAGTATGCCATCACCCTGCGTGTCATCGGCAATGATGACATAGGTATCGTCAACAACCTCACCAGTATTATCTCCAAGGACGAGAAACTCGTGCTTCGCAGCATCAATATCGACTCACACGACGGTTTGTTCAGCGGCAACCTTGAGATTATGATTGATGACAATACCCGTCTGGAGTCCCTCATCAAGAAACTGCGTACCGTCAAGGGTGTCAAACAAGTTAACAGAATATGAAAAGATTAACATTTGCTATCATTTTTGCCTGTTGCACGCTGGCAGTAGCGGCACAGGATGCTATCCGTGTGAACTACAAGGGGGCGAAGCCCACCATCAGTGATTTTATTACAGCCTATCTTGCTCCCTCTAATGATGAGGAGGATGGCTGCGACGAGGAAGCCATGAGTGGTATCCGATATGCTTGGGAACGCTATCTCAAGGGGTTTACACATGACGAAAACTATACCTTCACCCTTGATTCCAAGAATGGCTTTGCAGTCTATGAGGCAAAACGCAATTATGATGATTCTGAGCACTTGATAAGAATTGAGATGTGCTATTGGAATGAGACTGACGGTAAGCACAAACTGTTTGCCTATAACCATAAGTCCTTTATGAATGGAAAATATTCCCCAGGACAGTATGATGGGTTAACCTTTATGCGCTACAATAATGCCACCAAGAAAATGACCTATCACTCAGATGCTGGGGTAGAGGCTTTTAACGATAAAAGACCAGTTGGTATAGAGTGTACTTATGACCTGCCACATTCAGGAAAAGACATCGGCATCACCCTTTGGGAGCGCAACGGTAAGAAGACCCGGAAGACACTGAAGTGGAACGGACATGGGTTCAGTTATTGATCAGAGATCAGTCGGTAACTGAGTCGTGGTCAGTCGGTAACAGAATGCCCTTCAGTTACCGACTGATTTCCTTTTTTCGTAAAGTGGTGACGGTGACGGTTACAGTTTTCTAAATGTGAGATTCCATGAATTGAATAAAACTGGTATATACATATTACTATATATATATTATATATAGTAAAGTTAATAGTCAACCTTTTCAGTATGATTTCACTAAACTGTAACCGTCACCGTCACCGTTTTTATCTTTTTCTTTTATTCGTAAGATTTAAAAAAACTTCCATAAAAACATTGTAACTTACAAAATTAAATTGTATCTTTGCAAAAACAATTAAGAGAAGAAATGGAAGATATAATTACAATTCCCAAGACACAAGTAATAATGGCTTTTGTTGCTACCTGTATTGAGGCAACCGCCCGCCTGCTTCATACATCCTATTATGAGGTGTTTCAGCGTATGAAGCGTGTGGGGATGATTGAAAATTATATTGTTCCATATTATGAGACTCTTCATAGTGAGAGTAGGGAAAATATTGCCACAGGTATGGTGGAATGTTTGAAACAATGGGAGGGAAATAATGAATGAATTGTTAGTTTTTCATGGTGGTACGGAAATAATCACAAAACCAAACTGTAGCATAGGGCGACCAAATCTAGATTTTGGAAAGGGTTTTTATGTGACTAATATTCGTCAACAGGCAGTTGATTGGGCAAAACAAGTATCAGGGAGAAGAAAGAAGGAGCCGGTACTTAATAGATATCAATTGAATCGCGAAGCAATTTTAGAGGAATGCAACACCAAAGTTTTTGTTGCTTATGACAGAGAGTGGCTTGAATTTATAGTGAAAAGCAGGCAAGGGCAGAATGTTACAGAAGGGTATGACTATATAGAAGGAGGTGTAGCAAATGACCGTGTTGTTGATACTGTAAATTTATATATGACAGGTTTGATGGATATAGAAACAGCTTTGAGAAGACTTTCTGAACATCAACCCAATAATCAGATGTGTCTTCTTAATCAAGAAATAACGGATAAATATCTTATTTTTGATGGAACAGAAGCAATATGACGATCCTGTTAAATCGCCCGTGATTCAGGAAATTATAATGAGCAACCGAATCGGTGCAATATCAATGGAATTGGCTAAGCGCATGAATATAGAACCAGTTCAAGCGCTGCAATTGTTTTACGAAAGCCAGACATGTGCGGATTTACATGACAAGTCTACAGGATTATATCTTTATGGTGACCTCTATGTCGCTGACGAGTTTATGCGTGAGAAGGGACTTTTAGATTAATTCTATGCATCCTTATAAAATAGTTAATGAAAAAGATTATTGCTATGAAGCAAAGAGAATACGATATAACATCTGCACAGTCAATTCTAGATTATGGAATGAGGCTTCTTGGACATTCTCTAAGGGAATTGCATCCTGATGCTAAGATTTTTAATGGAAAAGGAGGCTTGGGTACCTCAGTGGAGTATTACCACTATGATTATGAACCTAATTCAGAGTCAAGACCCGATTTCCCTGAGGCAGGTCTTGAGTTAAAGTGTACTCCCCTGAAATTGTTAGCAGACAAAAGTATGGGGGCAAAAGAACGTCTAGTATTGAATATCATCAATTTTATCGAAGAAGCTGACAAAACATTTGAAACAAGTAGTTTCTGGAACAAGAATAAATTCCTGCTTCTTATGTTTTATCTTCATGAATCAGGTGTAGACCCTGTGGATATGCTTTTCAAGTTGATAAGAACTTGGACATTTCCTGAAGAAGACTTGAAGATTATAAGGGATGACTGGAATAAGATACATTCAATGATATTGGATGGGAAAGCAGATGAATTGACTGAAGGGCTCACTTTCTATCTTGCAGCTTGTATGAAAGGTAGCAAAGCTGGTGAAGAAATGAGGAAACAGCCTTTTTCAGAAAGACTTGCTCAACAAAGAGCCTATTCGTTGAAGTCTGGCTATATAAATAAAATTATACTCACTTCATATCTTGACTCGAGTTTACGTCAGCAACTAAACATTTCTTCAAAAAGGTTGCTTACTCTTCAAAAGAAGTTTTCTTCGGAAAACGTAGTTAAGAGTATAAAAGCCTACAAACGTGGCGAGACTTTTGAGGAACTGATAGAGCGGAGAATGAAGCCGTACTATGGAAAAACGGTATCACAGATTGTCAATATACTTAATGTAGAACTTAATCCGTCTCCAAAGGATTTTGCTTACCATGTTTGTAGAGCAATTTTAGGAGTAAAGTCAAAAAATATCCAGGAGTTTGAAAACGCTGGAGTTTCGTTGAAAACCATTACACTTGAAGCTAATCGTGATTATATTGTAGAATCAATGTCTTTCCCATATATCAGATTTGTAGACATAGTTAATCAAAACTGGGATGAATCTGATTGGTATAATCAGCTGTCATCAAGATTCTTCTTTGTCGTTTTTCGTAAATCTGCTGACAATGTTAAGTATAACATGATTTTAGAAAAAGTATTCTTTTGGAATATGTCACACGCAGACTTGATAGTAGCAGAAGATTTGTGGAATGACACTAAGCAAAAGGTTGCTAACGGTGACTATAGTAACTTTATCACATCGAAGTCTCATCCTATATGCCATGTCCGTCCTCATGGTACAAAAGGACAAACTGTTGACACTCCTCAAGGAATCAAGGTTCAGCCAAAGTGTTTCTGGTTGAATAATGACTATATTCTTGATATAGTGAAAACAAAGATAAAAAAGAAAATATAGAATATGGCTAAACATATAATCAAAGTAGTAGAACTATTTGCTGGTGTGGGAGGTTTCCGCATCGGTTTGGAAGGTGCGTCCGATGCTTATGAGACAGTATGGAATAACCAGTGGGAACCATCCACACAGCATCAGGATGCATCATTGGTTTATCGTGCACGTTTTGGAGAGAAAGGGCACTCTAACAAGGATATAAACTTAGTTCCTACCACAGATATACCAGACCATGATTTGTTAGTGGGGGGATTTCCTTGCCAAGATTACTCTGTTGCTGCTTCATTAAGTCGGTCTGGTGGCATTGAAGGTAAGAAAGGTGTATTGTGGTGGCAGATATATCGTATATTATTTGAAAAAGGTGACAATCGCCCAAAGTATATCTTCTTTGAAAATGTAGATCGTCTTTTAAATTCACCAGCAACACAAAGAGGACGTGACTTTGCTATTATTCTTGCTTCATTGGCAGATTTAGGATATATTGTAGAATGGCGTATTATTAATGCTGCAGATTATGGCATGCCACAGCGCAGAAGAAGAACTTATATAGTAGGTTATCAGCAAGATTCTGTTATTGCTCACAAAATAGATACATTGGCAGATTGGGTCGAGTTTGATGGAGTGATGGCAAAGGCTTTTGAGTTTACTGCCAAATCCAATACATTATCTGAATTTGACATTGAGGGCACTATCCAAGAAGTGTCTGCTAATTTTAATAAGGGAAAGAAAGTAAGCCCCTTTGGAAATGCAGGAGTGATGATGAATCGACATGTTTATTCGGTAGATGCTGATCCTGTATATGATGGACCACGGCAAACACTTGGTGGTAATCTTGTGGACGAGAACCTTGTACCTGAAGAGTTTTTTATCTCAGACGAAGATTTGCCAAAATGGAAATACGAGAAAGGTGCAAAGAAGATTAATCGTGTTTCTAAAGAAGGTTATGAATATGTTTTCTCAGAGGGTGGTATGGCATTCCCTGACTATCTCGACCAACCTTCACGCACGATTATAACAGGAGAAGGTGGAACTGCACCTTCTAGATTTAAACATGTTATTAAGACCAAGTCAGGTCGTTATCGTCGTTTGTTGCCTATTGAGTTAGAACGTATGAATATGTTCCCAGACAATCATACACTTCATCCAGAGGTTTCTGATGGAAGACGAGCTTTCTTAATGGGTAATGCTTTGGTATGTGGTATAGTAGAGCAAATAGGCAAAAGCCTATATAGTTTTATATACGATGAAGCACCAGTTTCTTCTCGTCCAATCTTTGTCAATCGTGATGCAAAACCAATGTTGGACTTAGGATTGTTTGCTGAAGAGAAACCTGTATTTGTGGTAAATCGTCCCAAGAAAGATTATACACTTGACAAAGCAAAACATTTGTTGATTGGTCTTGTGAAGAAAGACAACGAAGAGTATTTCTTAAAAGAAGAACCCACAAAAATTTACTATACAGGAAAAACAAAGACATTCCCTTCAACAGTGGCAATCAATAAACTATACTACTTTATGCCATACATAAAAGAGAAAGGTGTCCGTGACCTTTATTTGATTCGTGTGGCTAGGGTAGGTAGTAAAGCAGAGATTCACCCAGAGTCAAAAGATGAAGACCCAAGACTTGTGTTTGAATTGGAATACCTAGAAAGTTTACCAGATTATGAAATGGTAAAACTTAATAGATATTGGTTTAAGGATACATTATTAGGGAAAATCTTTAGAGAGTAATATCTGTGGTTACATATAAATTTACAAATTGTTTACTAATAGCAATACCGAGCACATTAGATGCTAATTAAAATATAAGACTAAAAAGTATAATTGCTACTATGTACGATGAAAAGAAAATTAAAGCTATAGTAAAAAGAGTATGTAATGAGTGTAACACGGTTACCAATATACACCCCAATGGAGAACGAGCAGAGGGCTATTCATTTATAGTCACAGGTTTTTTAACTTCTTGGGTTGTTGATTTACTTATTAAAGAGATTAATGAGGTATTCCCTAATAATAAGCCTCTTGGAACATGGAGATTACAATATGGTAAATCTCAGGTTCCTTGCACTGGGGTAAATGAAAATCAATATGATGAGTGTATGGAATTACGTCTGATGTGGGCTGACTATAATATTGGCAAAGTTCGCTTAGTTAGATAATACTCAAACTTATTACTTCGCCAACAAACCAGATACTTGATTCAAGTATCAGGATTCAGACTAGAGAGTCATATGTACCAGCCATTGAGTCGTTGCCGTTCTTGGAGTAAATTGTGGAATAACATCCCTTCACCCCTTGAAGCCTTAGGCTCTGAGGGTAGGAGGGGCTTCTCTAAACCATAACCCTGATTCAGGGTAGTGGTTTTGCATCAAGCAAGGCATCATCGCAAATTGCGATTGTGCTTTGCATTTTGTTGACTCCTCAATTAATAGTTAAGAGATTTATAAAGTCAGAATCTTTACATAAAAGTTGATTTTCTTTCCGTTTTGTTTGGAGAAATCAACTTTTATGTTTATTTTTGCAACAGGTTATTGAGTCATTATGGAAAGAAATCTGTTGATAGAGTTGTTGGAGGATGGAGAGAAAGTTAGTCTTTACTCACCTCACTTTGAGGGAGAGGACGTTTCGGAATTTGAGAAGTTCCTACTGACATATAAAGATACTTATCCTGATGATGTTAGGCAACTGGTTTATAGGCTTGATATTATTAAAAGGGATGGGGCTGAGGACCGTCACTTCCGCTATGAAGGAACAAAACGTGATAGGGTAATGGCATTGCCCTCACATCTTGAGACAACATCACTTAGACTCTACCTGCTGAATGTCCAGGCAAAGATACTGATTTTAGGCAATGGAGGGGTAAAGTCAACGGCAACTTATCAAGAAGATGATAACCTGCATAGGCAAGTTAAAACACTTCAAAAAATTGATATAGAACTAAAACAAAGAGAAAAGAACAAGGTAATAGTTGTGAAAGGAACCGAGTTAATGGGGGAATTGTCTTTCTCGATTAATGAGGAATAAAGAAATGGAGGTAAAAATGAAAACTAATCGAATAATGGATGAGATACGCAGTACAATCTCTCCGGAGATGAAATTGCAAATGGATTTGTCCGTGTCCATAGCAAATCGTATTTATGAGATTCTTGAATCCAAAGGGATGTCTCAGAAAGATCTTGCCAAACGCCTTGGTAAGACAGAGACGGAAGTGAGTAGATGGCTTTCTGGTACTCATAATCTAACGTTGGGTACTATCTGTAAGATATCTGCTGCTTTAGAAGAAAATATAGTGTCAGTAACAGAATCTGCTCATAACTATGAGCCAGTGTTAGCCTCTGAGCCCTTGTTGCCACCAGAGAAAGATTAAAGGATACCATAGGAACAGGTTTCAGGATTCTTCGACGAGCGAAGTGACAAAGTCGGTTACAGGCTGGGAGTCATAAGTAATACCCATCGTCCCCTTGCCGTTCTTGGAATGAATTGTGGAATAACATCCCTTCACCCCTCGGAGCCTTAGGCTCTGAGGGTAGGAGGGGCTTCTCTTAATCCGACAGCGAGATTATGACGATTCTGATCTTATCCCGAACAGGCGCATTCTCTCCTAAAAACTAAAAAGTTCCTGCAAACCTGCACCTGGGTTGATTATCAATAAGTTACACGTCTAAAAGACGATATTTCCTGCACCTGAAGTTGCACCTTACTCCCTGTTACCGATTAAAAAGAAACTGTACCAAGATTTGTGCGAGTTCTTGGTACAGGTCGTCCGGATACCTCGTACAACTTGTTCCAATACCTCGTACACCCTGTACGTGGTACTCGCACACCCTGTACCTCGTACCTGTACATGGAATACCACATATACGAATGCGGTATCCCTCATATCGGCACGTGTCATTCAAAGCTGTCGCACGAGGTGCAACTTCAGGTGCAGGTAATTAATTCACAAGTCATTGATTACCAGTTACATTGCGGGAAATGCAGGAAATCCATATTTTAGTTATATAAGTATAGATTAATAAATTTTTATACCCTTGCAACACTGATTGATAATCAGGTGATTACGGTAACAACGAGGTAACACGGCAGTCTGTTAGCGACAGTAATACAAGGTTGTTGACGAGACAGATTGTAGATGGGTGTTTCATCGGCAGACGAAAGAGCGACTAATCGTGCGCGATGTTTCTGTTAAGTTATATTAAAGTTTTATGTGTTTTTATTGTTGTATGAAAGTAGTTTGCTAACTTTGCATCGTGAACGATATAAACAACATATAACTATGGCTAAGATTTATGATTTCAAGGCTCTGACGAGCAAAGGTAAGGAGATTGATTTCTCTGAGTTTAAGGGTAAGGTGTTATTGATTGTCAATACGGCAAGCAAGTGTGGGTTCACCCCTCAGTTTGCAGGTTTGGAGGAACTGAACCAGAAGTATAAAGACCGTGGACTGGTCATCATCGGCTTCCCCTGCAACCAGTTCAAGGAGCAGGACCCAGGTACTGACGGTGAGATTGAAGAGTTCTGCCAACTGAATTATGGTGTGACCTTCCAGATTATGAAGAAGACCGATGTCAATGGTCCTGCATCCGAGCCCATCTTCGAGTATCTCAAGGCAGAGGCTCCCACGGAGGAGTATCATGGTCTGAAGGCGAAAGCTACCCACCAGCTTCTGAAGACCCTTAGCAAGAGTGTCGAGAAAGACAGTGATATCCTGTGGAACTTCACCAAGTTCCTCATCTCCAAAGATGGAGACACGGTTCGCCGCTATGCGCCCACCACGGATCCCAAGGATTTCGAAAAAGACATAGAGGCGATGCTGTAAAGCTTCCTTCAATTCTGCTTAAAGGCGACGATGGCTGTTGCCTCGCGGTCCAGATAGAAAGTGGCACTGCAGGTGTCCTCACCATCCAGATAGGATGTGCGGAGATACAACAGCGTCTTGTCTTGATGTTCCTTATACTGGATGCCCTTTGGACCCCGTTGGCGCATCACCATGATGACGGAATCGCTGATTGCCTTTGTGGAGTCAAGGTCTGAGAAGTCCAGGTATTTGACATCCTTCTGCAGACTCTGCTCCATAAAGTCCTTGATGACAGACTTTGCCTGCTGTCGCTGTCCGCACGAGGCGAACAGCGACGCAGCAGTCATACCTATTATTATATATATAAGGTGTCTCATGACTGGTGGGGCATACTCTTGAGGGTGAGCAACAGGTGATCCCATACCATCTGGACGGTAGGGATGAGCAGACGCTCGTCAGGAGTATGTACGTCACGCAGCGTAGGACCGAACGACACCATGTCGAGGTTGGGGTAGCGCTCAGCGAAGAGTCCGCACTCCAGACCGGCATGGATGCCACGAACGACAGGGTTCTTCTGGAACAGCTTATGATAGGTGTATGTGACAATCTTCTGCAACTCACTGTTTGCACGCATCTTCCAAGCAGGATAACCTTCTGAGTGCACGACCTGGAAACCAGCCAGTTTGAAAACGGCGGCAACGGTATTGCACATATTGTCGAGGTTCGACATCACGTTACTGCGCTGTGATGACATAATTTCAATCTTGTCTGCATGCGTCTCCACACGAGCTAGGTTGCTGGATGTCTCCGTCATGCCACCCAATGCCTCGTCCTGACAAACAGCATAGACTCCGTTGTCAACAGCCTGCAGGGCATAGACAAAACGACGTGCCGTGTCATCGTCGATAATCGGTTCTGGATCGTAGCTGCGCATGCGCCATACCATCTGGGTATCCGTCACATGGAATTCATCATCGACTTCTGCGGAGAAGACGTTCCAGTCGGCACGGATATTCTCTTTGATAGCCTCAGGTACGGCAAGTACGAAATAACCACCACGTGGAATAGCGTTATGCAGACTGCCACCATGCAGGCGTACCAAATGAATATCCTCATAACGCTCCATCTCCTGATAGACGAAACGGGCGATGATCTTCAGACCATTGGCACGCTTCTTGTTGATATCATCACCTGAGTGACCGCCAACCAGACCCTTGACGGAACCCTTGATGAAGAAATAGCCCTCGGGAGCTGGCTGACGTTTGATGTCCAGTGTTGCTGTCGTGGTACGGCCACCGGCACAGCTGACGAAAATCTCTCCCTCGTCCTCAGAGTCGAGGTTGATGAGGAAGTCACCTGTCATGAAACCAGACTTCATCCCCATGGCACCCGTCAGACCCGTCTCCTCGTCACGGGTGAAGACACACTCAATGGGACCATGCTCGATATCGTTACTGGCGAGGATGGCAAGTTCCATGGCGATACCAATACCGTCGTCGGCACCCAGTGTCGTCCCTTTGGCACGCATCCACTCTCCGTCGATATATGTAGTGATGCCCTCCTTGTCGAAGTCTATTTTCACTTCTGGCAGACAGTCGCATACCATATCCATGTGACTCTGCAGGATGACCGTCTTGCAATCCTCATAGCCGGGAGTAGCCCCCTTGCGGATAATCACATTACCCACCTCGTCGACTTTCGTCTCCAAGCCACGGCTCTCACCAAAGTTCCTAAGATACTCAATCATCTTCTCCTCACGCTTGGAAGGACGTGGGATTTCGTTAATCTTCGCAAACTGCTCGAAGACAACAGCGGGTTTTAACTCACTTTTATTCATTATTAATGTTTATTTTATCGGTTTTATAAATTTATTGTTTAACTTTGCAACCGCAAAATTAATCATTTATGATGAAAATCCTGCTGTTAAGCACGTTAATAATTGCTATAGGGATGGCTTTTTTCCTGATAAAAGTCCTATCCAGCAAGAATGGAACCTTCTCGTCGCAGCATATTCACGACAGTAAAGCGATGAAGGAGAGGGGCATCCATTGTGTGATGGACCAAGACAGGGAGATGCGTCGCAAGAGCAGGTTTGCGGTCGACGAGACGACATCCCGTAATTGACGCAGTCGCTTTTACAAGGAGTGAGGCTCGGCTAAAAGAAATAATGAAACAATAAAATAAACAGAAAATGAAAAAGAACATTCTCGGCATGATGGCTGTTGCCGCCATCGCAGCACTCGCATCATGTAACAATGCAAGTCCTAAGATGGACGAACAGCCTGCAGCAGGTGAAGCTGCAAACGGCTCTGGTCTGAAGATTGCTTTTGTGGAGGTTGACTCACTGATGACACAGTATGAGTATTGCAAGGACTTCACCCTGGTGCTCCAGAAAAAGAGCAACAATGCCCGTAACACGTTGAACCAGAAGGGACAGCAGTTGCAGAACGCCATGAACAACTTCCAGCAGAAGTTGAACAACAACGGATTCACCAGTCGTGAGCAGGCTGAGAGCCAGCAGGCAGCTATCCAGCGTCAGCAGAATGACCTGCAGCAGTTGCAGGCTCGTCTGGAGAATGAGCTCGCTAACGAGACGAATACCTATAACGAGGGACTGCGTGACTCTCTGCAGCACTTCCTCGCTAAATATAATAAGGATAAGAAGTATGATCTCATTCTGACCAAGCAGGGGGACAATATCCTCTACGCCAATAAGCGCTTCGATATCACCGCTGATGTCATCAATGGTCTGAACAAGGCTTATAAGTCTACTTTCAAGAAGACTGAGGAAAAGAAAGAAGAGAAGAAATAATCAGTAGTGGATATTCAGAAAATCCTACAGAAACTCCGCATCGAGGAACTCAACGAGATGCAGCAACACGCCGCCGAAGCCATCCTACGCTCCGACGGTGATGTTGTTTTACTATCCCCGACAGGTTCGGGGAAGACTCTGGCATACCTGTTGCCGTTGATACAATTGCTGGACGCGTCGTCTGATACCGTTCAGGCACTGGTCGTCGTACCAGGACGAGAACTTGCCTTGCAGTCTGACACCGTTCTCCGGGACATGGGCTCAGGTATCCGCTCGGCATGTTGTTATGGCGGACGTGCCGCGATGGATGAGCACCGGAAGCTGAAGGAGGTGAAGCCGCAGATCGTCTTTGGTACACCGGGGCGACTGAACGACCATCTGGACAAGGACAATATCTCCCGCTATGGCATCCGCTGGCTGGTTATCGACGAGTTTGACAAGTGTTTGCAGATGGGTTTCCATCAGGAGATGGCGAAACTTATCAAGAGCCTGCCGGGGCTGCAACGCCGTATCCTCCTCTCTGCCACCAATGTGGAGGAGATACCGCAATTCGTCAATATGGCGAAGAAAGGGACTTTGGTGGATTTCCTGCCAGAGGGAGAGCAAACCTCCGAGCGGGTGACACTTTATGAGGTGAAGAGTCCTGTGAAGGATAAACTGGAGACCTTGCGTAATCTGTTGCTTGGTTTTGGTGATGCCAGCAGTATCGTGTTCCTCAACTACCGTGACTCGGTGGAACGAGTGAACAACTACCTTCGGGAGCAGGGCTTTACCACGAGTTACTTCCATGGCGGTATGGAACAGAAAGAACGGGAGGCTGCGCTATACCGCTTCTCGAACGGTTCCGCCAATGTGATGGTCAGTACCGACCTCGCTTCCCGTGGGCTTGACATCCCTGATATTGCCAATATCATCCATTACCACATGCCTGAGAGTGAGGACGGCTATATTCATCGGGTAGGGCGTACCGCCCGTTGGGACAAGCAGGGTAAAGCGTTCTTCATCACGGGTCCGGGAGAGCATATCCCTGACTATGTGGAGGGCGAGGTGGAGGGCTGTGAGCCCATCGTTGACGGACAGTCACCGTCAGCCCCCAAGATGGCAACCCTGTATATCGGCAAAGGCAAGAAAGACAAGGTGAGTAAGGGTGACATTGTCGGTTTCCTCTGTAAAATAGGAGGATTACGGTCAGACGAGATAGGACGTATCGACGTGAACGACCGTTACGCATACGTTGCCGTGAAGCGGGAAAAGCTGCGGCAAGTACTTCGTCAGACGCAAGGCGAGAAGATCAAGGGCATCAAGACAATTGTGGAGCCTGTGAGATAGAAAATTGTAATATAGACTTTGCAATAAGTAAGAAAATCGCCTAAAATGCTTAATTCTTGTTCAAATATTTGCCTAATTCAAATAAAAAGTGTAATTTCGCATCGTTTTTACGAAACAGATAATAAATTGACAGTATAAATAATTAAATTCACAATCAAAATGAAGAAGTACAACTTTAACGCAGGTCCTTCAATGCTTCCCCGCGAAGTGATTGAGAAGACTGCACAGCAGTGTTTAGACTTCAATGGTTCTGGTCTCTCTCTGATGGAGATCAGCCATCGTGCCAAGGATTTCCAGCCCGTTGTTGACGAGGCAGTAGCTCTGGTCAAGGAGCTTCTCCAGATTCCTGAGGGTTATTCAGTCATCTTCCTTGGTGGCGGTGCTTCTCTTGAGTTCTGCATGATTCCTTACAACTTCCTGATTAAGAAGGCAGCTTACCTGAACACTGGTGTTTGGGCTAAGAAGGCTATGAAGGAGGCAAAACTGTTCGGTGAGGTAGTAGAGGTCGCTTCTTCTGCTGATGCCAACTATACCTTCATTCCAAAGGGATGGTCTGTTCCTGCAGATGCTGACTATCTGCACATCACCACCAACAACACCATTTATGGTACTGAGATCCGTAAGGACCTTGACGTGAATGTTCCCCTGATTGCCGATATGTCATCTGATATCTTCAGCCGTCCTGTTGACGTTGCCAAGTATGATGCTATCTATGCCGGTGCTCAGAAGAACCTCGCCATGGCTGGTGTGACCATCATCATCGTGAAGGACGAGAAACTGGGCAAGGCTCCTCGTGAGATTCCTACCATGCTCGACTACCGCACTCATGTTGACAAGGGAAGTATGTTCAATACTCCTCCTGTCGTACCTATCTACAGTGCATTGGAGACACTCCGTTGGATCAAGAAGAATGGTGGTGTTGAGGCTATGGATAAGCTCGCCCAGCAGCGTGCCGAGATTGTCTATGGTGAGATCGACCGCAACAAGATGTTCCGTGGTACTGCCGTTGAGGAAGACCGCTCACTGATGAACATCTGCTTCGTGATGGCTGACGAGTATAAGGAGTTAGAGAAAGACTTCCTCGACTTTGCTACCTCTAAGGGCATGGTTGGTGTGAAGGGTCACCGCTCTGTAGGTGGTTTCCGTGCTTCTTGCTACAATGCCCAGACTATCGAAGGATGTAACGCCCTCGTAGCTTGCATGAAGGAATTTGAGGCTAATCATTAATTTAGTTCATAGTTCATAATTATGAAAGTATTAGTTGCAACAGAGAAGCCTTTCGCAGCAGCCGCTGTGGAGGGTATCCGTAAGGAAGTGGAAGCAGCAGGCAATGAGCTCGTCCTGCTGGAGAAATATACAGAGAAGGCTCAGTTGCTGGATGCCGTGAAGGATGCCGACGCTCTCATTATCCGTTCGGATAAGGTTGACGCAGAGGTGCTCGACGCTGCCAAGCAGTTGAAGATCGTCGTCCGTGCTGGTGCTGGTTATGATAATATCGACCTTGCCGCCGCTACTGCACACAACGTAGTGGCAGAGAACACTCCAGGTCAGAACGCCAATGCCGTTGCCGAGTTGGTATTCGGTCTGCTGGTCATGGCAGTCCGTGGTTTCTACAATGGTAAGAGCGGTTCTGAGCTGTTAGGTAAGAAACTGGGTATCCTTGCTTTCGGTAATGTGGGTCGTAACGTGGCACGCATCGCCAAGGGCTTTGGTATGGATGTTTATGCTTATGATGCTTTCTGCCCTGCAGAGGTCATCGAGAAGGCTGGTGTACATGCCGTTGCCAATCAGGACGCATTGTTCGAGACCTGCGACGTGGTATCCCTGCATATCCCCGCTACTCCAGAGACCAAGCAGAGCATTAACTATGCACTGGTTGGTAAGATGAAGAAGGGTGGTATTCTCGTGAACACTGCCCGTAAGGAGGTTATCAACGAGCCAGAGCTGATTAAGTTGATGCAGGAGCGTGAGGACCTGAAGTTCGTCACAGACATCATGCCTGATGCCAATGCTGACTTCCAGCAGTTCGAGGGTCGTTATTTCTCTACTCCTAAGAAGATGGGTGCTCAGACTGCTGAGGCTAATATCAATGCCGGTATTGCAGCAGCCAAGCAGATCAATGCCTTCTTCAAAGATGGTGACACTAAGTTCCAGGTGAACAAGTAATATAATAAGGTATAAGAAAAGAGCCTGACATCCGAAAGTGTCAGGCTCTTTTCTTTGAGAAGTATTTCTTTCCGTTCTGAATATAAATCCCCTTTACGGGATTGGTGACTCGTTGTCCACGGAGGTTATAGATATGATGATCAGGGACCGGTGTATAAATGACGGGCTTTATCCCCGTGATAACCTTCTCGTTGACGGAGCATCCCCAAAAGGGTGTTACTTCTGTCTTTTGTCTCGTGCCGTCTTTCTTGATCAGGTACACATTCTTGACGGTAGTCTTGTTTCCTGCTTGTGAACTTTGCAAAGTGATGCGTGAAATACTTGTTCCCATGGCAGACGTGAAAGTGAGAGTGCTTTTTGCAGCAGTAATATCCTGGGTCTTCTCTGAAGGATACACCTTAAACTGGAATGCTTTAGCCGCGGGAGCTTCAGCCAGTTCCAACTCCAGTCCCTTGTACGTACTGGTGCTGATAGTTCCTTGGATAAGGTTCAGCTCACTCCATTGATTGTTATATGTTACCTCATACTCTGAAGTTATGTCATCACGGGTAGGATATTTGTTTCCCTCCGTATTGCCATAGTATGCCTTGACAATCGTCTCGGCAAGATCAGCCTGGTTGAAAACAGGAAGAGAACGGTTGGTACCGTCCGTCAGTCCCATCCAGTGGAAGGTGGCACAGTTGTATTCCTTGGCTTTCTTGACGAAATGGTCAGCAAACTCGATGACATTGTCATGACGCACGTCATAGTCTGTCTCACCGCTGTTGGCAGTTCCCCATTCTCCGATGATGACGGGAACTCCTTTGGCGTCAGTAAGCTTTGACTTGAGTCTGGAGAAGAGTGCGTTGACCTCATTCTTCGCATTCGTCATGTTGGTGACACTGGGGTAGGTGTGTACCTCTACGGCAATATGTCCGTTTCCTGCTTTGGTGTCAGTTGGTATGACAAGTTCGGTCAGCGTCTCATTGGGATGCCCATTGCCCCATTCGCCGCCACATGCCGCAGCATAAGTGTTGACGACAAGATTACGCTTGGTGTTATTGCCACCCGTGGCACGCACCACATCCACGAAACTCTGGGCGTATTTGTTGATGGCATCATAGGAATCCTTCGCCGAGGTGGCATTATACGCCTTGTTGCTGTACCATGACGGATAGTTCCAGCAGTTGTCGTCATCCAGCATCTCGTTATACGCCTCGAAGAGGAGTTTCTCACCGTAGTCCTTGAATTCCTCTGCAATCTGCTGCCATAATGCTTCATATTTTCCTTTGACGTTATTGTATGTCTTGGTACTGGCGTGCAGCCAATGGAAGTTGCCGGCACCAGTATCATGATGTACGTTGAGGATACAGTACATCCCATTGTCTAACACATAATCGACGACCTCATGTACTCGTTTCATCCATGCGGCATCGACTTTATTAGAGGTATCCATGTGAGGAAACCAGGTGACAGGCACACGGATGGCTCCGAAGCCTGCCTCTTTCATCATCTTCATCAGTTCCGGCTTGGTATAGGGCTGTCCCCAGCAAATCTCAGAAGTCAGGTCTTGTCTGCTTCCGTTGTTGTTATTGGCATCCAGCGTGTTTCCTAAGTTCCATCCAACTCCCATGTTCTTGACCGCCTGGGTTGCTGTCTCAAAACTTTGGGCTTGGAGCGCTCCGGCAGTGACTATGAACATACAAATGGTCAATAATTTTTTCTTGTTCATTTTTCTTCTATAGTTTAAGTTTCTGTATGCAAATTTACGAAATATCTTTATAATCATAAAGGTTTCTCGTATTTATTTGGTAACTTTGCAACAAATTATACTAAACAATAAAACAAACGATTATGCAAAGTGATCCTAAACAGTGTTTATATTGCACTAACAATCAGACGCTGCACGATTTGATGATTGAGATTTGCGAACTCTCAGTGTCCCGTGCATTCCTTTTCAAGGAACAGACCTATCGCGGTCGCTGCCTCGTGGCTTACAAAGACCATGTTAACGACCTGAACGAGTTGTCGGATGAAGACCGTAATGCCTTTATGGCTGACGTGGCTCGTGTGACCCGTGCCATGCAGAAGGCTTTCAATCCTGAGAAGATTAACTATGGTGCCTATAGTGATAAGCTGTCACACCTGCATTTCCATCTCGCTCCTAAGTATGTGGATGGACCAGACTATGGTGGCACGTTCCAGATGAATCCGGGTAAGGTATATCTCTCTGATGCGGAGTATCAGGAGATGATTGATAAAATCAAAGCGAATCTGTAATCATGGCTATCGTAAAACCATTTAAGGGAATACGCCCGCCGAAGGAGTTGGTGGAGCAGGTAGAGAGTCGTCCTTACGATGTGCTCGACTCGGAAGAGGCACGTGCGGAGGCTGGCGATAACGAGAAAAGTCTGTATCATATCATCAAACCCGAGATAGACTTCCCCGTCGGCACTTCTGAGTACGACCCTCGTGTCTATGAGAAGGCGGCAGAGAACTTCCAGAAGTTCCAGGACAAGGGATGGCTGGTACAGGATTCGCGCGAACATTATTATATTTATGCCCAGACGATGAATGGCAAGACGCAGTATGGTCTGGTGGTATGCGCACATACCGACGACTATATGAAGGGCAATATCAAGAAACATGAGCTGACCCGCCGTGACAAGGAGGAAGACCGCATGAAGCATGTCCGTGTGAACAATGCGAACATTGAGCCAGTGTTCTTCGCTTATCCTGACAATGCCGTGCTTGATGCGCTGATTAAGCGTTATGCGGTAACAGCGCCTGAGTATGACTTCATCGCCCCCATTGATGGCTTCCGTCATCAGTTCTGGGTGATTGATGACGAGCAGGATATGGCAACCATCACTGCAGAGTTTGCCAAGATGCCGTCACTCTATATCGCTGATGGTCACCACCGTTCTGCCGCCGCAGCCTTGGTGGGTGCCGAGAAACAGAAGCAGAATCCTAACCACAAGGGTGACGAGGAGTATAACTTCTTCATGGCGGTTTGTTTCCAGGCAAGTCAGTTGACCATCCTCGACTATAACCGTGTGGTAAAGGACCTCAACGGTATGTCATCGGAGGAGTTCCTTGCTGCCCTGCAGGTTAACTTCATCGTCGAGGATAAGGGAACGGAAATCTACAAACCCCAGCAGTTGCATGAGTTCTCCCTCTATCTCGACCAGCACTGGTATAGCCTGAAAGCGAAGGAGGGTACTTATGACAATACCGATCCCATCGGTGTGCTTGACGTGGATATCAGCAGCCGTCTGATTCTCGATGAGATACTGAATATCGGTGACCTCCGTTCCTCCAAGCGTATTGACTTCGTGGGTGGTCTCCGTGGTCTCGGTGAACTGAAGCGTCGTGTCGACAGCGGGGAGATGCGTGCGGCACTTGCCCTCTATCCCGTGACGATGCAGCAGATCATGGATATTGCCGACAGTGGCAAGATCATGCCGCCAAAGGCTACTTGGTTTGAGCCGAAACTGCGTTCCGGACTGGTCATTCATAAACTCTCGTAAATTCGAACTCTCGTAATCTCGGAATGACCGACGAATACAAGACAATAGCAACAACAAGCGAGGGCTACTACACGGAGAAGCGTAGTAAGTTCCTCGCTTTTGCACACCATGTCGAGACGGTCGACGAGGTGAAGGAACTCTTGGCTGGTTATCGTAAGAAATACTACGATGCCCGGCATGTATGCTATGCCTATATGCTGGGAGCGGGTAGGGAGGAGTTCCGTGCCAACGATGATGGGGAACCCTCTTCGACGGCGGGAAAACCGATACTCGGACAAATCAACTCCAACGAGTTGACGGACATCCTTATCGTGGTGGTGCGCTACTATGGCGGTGTGAACTTAGGCACCAGTGGACTGATTGTTGCCTATCGCGAGGCTGCCGCTGACGCTATTGCCCATGCTACTGTAGAGACACGACAGGTAGAGGAGATCGTCACTTATACCTTTGCCTATCCGCAGATGAATGATGTGATGCGAATCGTCAAGGAGATGAATCCCCGCATCCTGTCCCAGTCATTCGATAACTCCTGCGAGATTCGTCTCTCCATCCGCAAAAGTGAGGCAGAGCAGTTACGTAACCGCCTCAGCAAACTCTTGTGATTTGTTCGCAATTAATTTGGTGGATTCAAATATTTACACTACCTTTGCATTCGCAAAAGCGAAAAGAAGGAAGGGAAGGTTGGCAGAGTGACCGAATGCGCTGGACTCGAAATCCGGTATACCCCTTTCGGGTATCGGGGGTTTGAATCCCTCACCTTCCGCTGGTAGGAGCATTGATAGCCTTTTAGGGGCTTTCAATGCTGTTATTATTTATATATTTATTATAGGTCCTCATTTTATTCTTTATACGTTCATGTTCAATATTACCCTTGCAACCGTTGCCACCTTGCAGCACTGCTTGGAAATCAGTGCGTTACGTATGACAAGGGTGACAACGAATGATGTATTGCCATATTTCTATGGCTGTATTTTAATTGGGTTTATTCTGCAAATCAAATTGATTTACTCGGTAATTCAATTTGATTTACTTGGTATTTCAATTTGATTTACTTTGCAAATCAATTTGATTTACAATGAAAGGAGGCACCCTTTACAAGAGTTGTCGTCACTGATTTTACTCTTTGGGCTCCTCGGCAGCTTGTGGCTGAGAGGGGATAGGCTGCTGGTTCGCATTCTGCTCTTCCGGTACTGCCGCACTCTCCACCTGTCCTTCCGTGGCAGGAATCTCCAGGTTCTGGATGCTGTCGGTGGCAAGAGAGTCGGAGTCAGCTACCGCCTTGAAATAGCCACCACAGTTATATACCATGGCATTGACATCGAGATCCTTGGGGGTAGAGAACTTGGCACAATAGTGCTTGAAGGCAGGGTCGTCCAATACCAGTTGCAGGAAATTGCCGCAGACAGGAAGTGCCGTGCGGTTGCCTTGTCCTAACTGACCGGTACGGAAGTGGATGGAACGGTACTCGCCACCTACCCATGCTCCGACGACGAGTTTTGGGGTCGTTCCTACGAACCATGCATCGGAGTGATTATTGGATGTACCCGTCTTACCACCGAAGTCCGTGTCGTTCATGTGCTTGATGACAAAACGGTAGAGGGCGTTACTGGTACCGTGCATACCCCCTTGCAGCAGTTGCTGGACATAGAAAGCACTCTTTGCCGACAGCACCTGTCTCTCTTCCCGTTCGGCGGCATTGTATATCTCATTGCCGTCCCGGTCGAGGATACGTGTCACCAAGACGGGATCGTGTGCCTTTCCGTCATTGACAGGGGTGCAGTAGGCATTGACGAGTTCCAGCAGATTGACATCGCTGGAGCCAAGGGCGAGTGCGGGGGTGGGGTTGAGCTTACTCTTGATACCCATGTCATGAGCCGTCTTGGCAATTTTCTCGATACCCACCTCCTGACCGAGTTTCACGGCAACGGAGTTGACACTCATGGCGAAAGCCTGTTTGAGGGTGATGTCGGCATTCGAGAAACGGCCGTCCGCATTATGGGGAGCCCATGTGACTTCCTCTCCGTGGTCCATCACCTTCATGGAGAAATAGGAGTCCTGACGGGTGTCGCAAGGGGTGATGCCCTGGTTCATTGCCTCGGCATAGACGAAGAGCTTGAAGGTAGAGCCGGGCTGACGCATGGAGGTCACCTTGTCGTATTTCCACGTCTTGAAATCAAGGTCGCCGACCCACGCCTTCACATGACCAGTCTGCGGTTCGATGGCAACAAAGCCGCAGTGCATGAAGTGCTCCATATAGCGGATAGAGTCCATGGTCGACATCTCCTTCTCAATGAATCCCTTCTCATAGTCAAAGAGTTTGACGTTATGGGGCTTGTTCAGATGATAGTCGATGGAGTCCTTGTTGCCATTGTATTTCTGGTTGAGGTATTTATAATAAGGTAATTTCTTGGCAAGGTCTTCGATGAAGTTTGGAATCTCCTGTCCACGCTCGTCCCGCCAAGGGTTCATGCCAAGCCAGTGATTGTCGAAGTTCCTCTGGATGATGCGCATCTGTTTGGTGACCGCCTCCTCGGCATATTTCTGCATGCGGGTGTCCACCGTCGTATAAATCTTCAGACCGTCCTTATAGAGGTCGATGTCATTCTCTTTACACCATGCCTGCAGTTCCGACTTGACAGCCTCGCGGAAATAGAGAGCCTGTCCGTCATAGTTGTTCTCCACGCTATAGTCGAGGTCGATTGGTTTCTGTGTCAGTGTGTCATACGCCTCTTTGGTGATGTCCCGGTGGATGAGCATGTTGTTGAGCACCACATTACGGCGTGTGAACGAGTTCTTGGGGTTGATACGCGGGTTGTAATAGGTGGTTGCCTTCAATAATCCCACGAGGATGGCACACTGGTCAGGAGTCAGGTTCTGCGGTGTCGTACCGAAATAGGTCTTTGCCGCCGTCTTGATGCCAAAGGCGTTAGAACCGAAGTCAACGGTATTGGCATACATAGTCAGGATCTCCTTCTTGTCGAAGAACATCTCCAGCTTGACCGCCGTTATCCATTCCTTGCTCTTCATGATGAGCATCTTGACACCAGGAATATAGCCCAGGAGCCCCGTGGAGTACTCCGTGCGGACACGGAACATGTTTTTCACTAACTGCTGGGTGATGGTTGAGGCACCACGTGCATCATGGTGTACCACATAGTCCTTAAGGGCAGCGAACACGCCTTGGAAGTCAATACCGAAATGCTGGAAGAAACGCTCGTCTTCCGTATCAATGAGTGCACGCCAGAAGACAGGGTTTACCTCCTCGTAAACCACTGGTGTACGGTTCTCGCTGAAATACTTGCCAATCAAGACGTTATCAGCACTGTACAACTCAGATGCCTGTGTCGTCTTGGGATGCATGATCGCATTCATAGAGGGCGACTTACCAAAGAGCCAAAGGAAATTAATGTCTACCATGAAGAGGTAGAGGAGGAAGACGATAATAAAGGATGCAAAGCCTATTCCTGTTTTTGCATACCATTTCCGTCCTTGATACAATCCTTTATACCACTGCCAGAACTTCTTAGGTGACTGGCAAATCATTTCAACGTATTTCTTCATATTTCGATATGTAGTTCATTATATCTTCTTCTTGATGGGGATGAAACCATTGCATCAGCTCATCCCGCTTAAACCATGTCAATTGTTTGCGGGCATAACGCCTGGTATTGCCTTTCATCCGTTCAACAGCCTCGTCAAGCGTCCATGTGCCGTCCAGATAGGTGAACATCTCCTTATATCCCACCGTGTTGAGGGCATTGTTGCATCGTTTGTCACTCAGCGACCTCACCTCGTCCAACAAGCCCTCAGCCATCATCTGGTCGACACGCTGGTTGATTCTGTGATAGAGTTCCTCCCGGTCGCGGTGCAGTCCGATCTTCACAATTTGGAAAGGGCGTTGTTTCTTTTCCTGCTTGCGGAATGACGTGTAAGTCTTTCCCGTCTGGTAGCATATCTCCAGGGCATGAATCACACGACGGTAATTCTTCCTGTCCACCACCTCATAATGTTCCGGATCCAGTCGTCTTAGATCAGTGCAGAGCGCTTCAAGTCCCTCTTGTTCATAGCGTCGCTTCATCTCCTCACGGATGTCCTCACGGATGGTAGGGATATCGTCGATGCCATTGCATACGGCATCAATATACATCATGCTGCCGCCAGTCAGGAGTTGTATGGGGGAGTGCTTGAACTGTTCGTCGAGCAACTGCAGCACCTCTTGCTCATACATGGACGCATTATAATAGTCGTCAATACTGATGGTGCCCACGAAATAGTGCTTGACAGCCTCCAACTGCTCCTCTGTAGGTGTTGCCGTCCCGATGCGCAGTTCCCTGTAGATTTGCCGGGAGTCCGCATTGATGATGGGAATACCGAAGTGCTTTGCGATATGGATGCAAAGTTCCGTCTTACCGACGGCTGTGGGTCCCGTAATGACAATGAGTGTGTTCAACAGTCTATTATCTGATGACTCCTCGCTTGGAGTTCTCAATAAATGAGCAGATATATTCTACCTCTTTAGAGTCAGGGTAGACAGCGCGTGCCTCAGCGATGCCGTCTTTCAAGACCCCCTTGGAGTAGATGATACGGTAAGCGTCATGAATCGCCTCAATGGTCTCATTGTCAAACCCGCGGCGACGAAGACCAATCAGGTTGACACCCGCATAGCGGACAGGCTCCTTGCCGGCAATGACATAGGGAGGGATGTCCTGGCTGGTGCGAGAACCCCCTTGGAACATCACATAACTGCCCACCTTACAGAACTGGTGGAACAGACAGGTGGCGGAGATGATGGCATAGTCGTCCACCTCTACCTCGCCGGCAAACTTTGTCGAGTTGCCGATGATACAGCCGTTGCCGATGACACAGTCATGTGCCACATGCATATTCTCCATCAACAGGTTACCATTGCCTACGATGGTCTTTCCCTTGGAGGCTGTACCGCGACTGATGGTGACATTCTCGCGGATGGAGTTGTTGTCGCCAATCTCACAAGTCGTCTCCTCGCCTTGGAATTTCAGGTCCTGTGGTTTGGTGGATATACTGGCGCCCGGGAAGAATTCATTACCATTGCCGATACGGGCACCGAAATGGATGGTGACACTGTTGTATAATTTGTTGTTATCACCAATAACCACGTTCTTGTCGATATAACAGAACGGTCCGATGATATTGTTGTCGCCCAGTTTAGCCTCCGGGTCGACAAAAGCCATAGGATGTATTTGATTTGCCATAATTGCTTATTTGTTCTTGACGATTTGCGCTGTGAAAGTTGCTTCAGCCACCACGTGGTCGCCTACGAAGATATAGCCTTTCATCGACGAGATACCATGACGGACGGGAGCCAACAGGTCGACCTTGAAAAGCAAGGTGTCACCGGGTACCACTTTCTGACGGAACTTCACGTCATCGATTTTCATGAAGTAAGTAGACCAGCGCTCTGGTTCCTCCAAAGTATTCAGGACCAACAGACCACCGCACTGTGCCATCGCCTCAATCTGCAGGACACCAGGCATCACAGGTTCCTCGGGGAAGTGTCCTTGGAAGAACGGCTCGTTGCTCGTCACATTCTTGATGCCTACAATGGTGTTGGCACCTAAGGAGATGACCTTGTCCACTAACTGCATAGGATAGCGGTGGGGTAGGAGCTCGCGGATCTTCTTGACATCCATGACCGGTTCCTCATTGGGATCGTAAATCGGAGCCTGTATCTCATGCTTACGGATTTCCTTACGCATCTGGCGGGCAAACTTGTTATTGATGGTATGTCCGGGACGGGTAGCAATGATGCGGCCCTTGATGGGTTTGCCAATCAACGCCATATCACCGATAATATCCAACAGCTTGTGGCGGGTACACTCATTCTCCCATACCAGTGGCTTATGCTGGATATATCCCAGTTCTGTGGCATCACGGTGCTCCACATGCAGCATGTCGGCGAGCTTGTCAAGACGCTCCTGTGTCGTCTGCCGTTCATAGATGACGATGGCATTGTCCATATCACCACCCTTGATGAGGTTTGCCTGCAACAAAGGCTCAATATCGCGGACGAAGACAAAGGTGCGGGCAGCGGCAATCTCTGTCTCGAACTCCTCCGCTTTCTCTAAGGTCGCAAACTGACTGTTGATGAATTTCGACTCGAAAGAGCACATGGCGGTCAATGAGAAATCTTCATCAGGAAGTATGGTGATGCATGAGCCGGTGTTCTCGTCTTTCACCTCTATCTTCTTGCGGATGATATACCAGTCTTTTGGGGCATTAAGCTCTTCAACGCCCACCTCTTTGATTTTCTCCACATACTGGATGGCACTGCCGTCGAGGATCGGGAACTCAGGACCGTTTACCTGAATCTTACAGTTGTCGATTCCCATAGCATAGAGCGCGGCAAGACCATGCTCTACAGTAGAAACACGGGCATTCCCTTTTCCTATCACTGTACCACGCTGGGTGTCAACGACATTCTCCGCAATAGCATCTATGACGGGTTCACCTTCCAGGTCAATGCGCTGAATTTTGTAACCAGTGTTCTCTGGTGCAGGATTAAAAGTGACAGTCAGGTTTAATCCCGTATGCAGTCCTTTTCCGAAAAGGGAGAAACTGCCTTTTAGTGTTTTCTGTTTCATGCGTTATGTTTCTTTAATTCTTCAATTTCTTTACGAAGAGCCCCCAGCTCTTTGTACATATCAGGAAGACGTTTCATCACGGCTTGTGCCTTGAAGAATACTTTCGGGTCAATGGCGGGTGCGCCTATGAGTTGTTCACCGTTCCCTTTGGTATTGCTGATGACTCCACTTTGGGCACCGATAAATGTCTTGTCGGCAATGGTGATATGTCCAGAGAAACCAGCTTGTCCTCCCACCATGCACCATGCTCCTATCTTAGTACTGCCTGCCATGCCTGCCTGTGCGGACATGACCGTGTTCTCACCGATCTCACAATTATGAGCTACCTGAATCAGATTGTCGAGCTTCACACCCTTATGGATAATGGTCTGACCCATGGTTGAGCGGTCGACACAGGTGTTGGCTCCAATCTCCACATTATCCTCGATAACGACAATGCCCATCTGTGGTATCTTGTCGTATCCGTTCTCGTTGGGAGCAAAGCCGAAACCGTCAGCACCGATGACGGAACCTGCATGTATGGTGACGTTCTTGCCTATCTGACAACCGTCATAGATGGTTACGTGGGGATAAATCATGGAGCCTTCCCCAATCTTGACACCATCACCGACATAGCTGAACGGACCAATATACACATCCTCGGCAATCTCTGCCGTCTTGGAGACAAATGCCAAGGGGTCGATGCCTTTCTTCTTAGGGAGGGATGCTGCGTACATCTGCATCAGCTTTGCCACACATTCGTAAGCATTGGAAACACGGATAAGTGTGGCGCTCACAGGCTTTTCGAGTTCTACGTCTTCGTTAATAAGGACGACTGATGCCTTAGTTTCATAAATAAAATGGGTATATTTGGGATTCGACAAAAAAGTAATTGCTCCCTCTTTACCTTCTTCAATTTTTGCAAAGGTATGAACTTTTGCTTGTTCGTTACCTTCCACACGACCACCTATAAAATCGGCAATTTGTTGGGCTGTAAATTCCATTCTTTTTGCAAAATTTTAAATAATCCTTGCAAAGATACTACTTTTTTCTTAAAAACGATGATAACAGAGGTAATATTTACGTATTTTTTTAGAAAGGAGTTGCACATTTAATATTTCTGAAGCTTCAGAGATGTCTTTTACCGTATCATCCTTATAAAGAATACCGATGCTGTCATCAGCTGGGTTATACATGTCTTTGCCTATCTCTGTGAGGGTGACAAGATACCGTGCATCCTCTTTCGTGATATTCATCTTTGAGGCTATTTTCTCCTTTATGTCATCGATGTATTCATCAGTAGGTTGTTCTTCGCTGATCTCCACTTTGAAAAGATGTCGGTCCAACATGTCGGTAGCAAGTGTAGAAAGGATGATGTCGTCAGATTTTTTCCATACTTTCATTGCACTCCAAATGTCGGAATCATCTAAGTCAGCATACATTTGCAAGGCTTCTGCATGAGTAGAGAACCACTCGGCAGTCACGTAATTCTTTAAGAAATAGGTGAGGGCGGGGGGTGCAAATAATTCTTTACCGGAATGAACTAAATTCTTGGCTCTCAGCAACGTATTGATAAGTGTCTTCTCGTACCCGACAGCGGTTCTGTGTAAGTATACTTGCCAATACATCAATCGTCTGGTTGTGAGGAAATTCTCAATGGAATAGATACCTTTAGAATCAACAACCAAGCGGTCATCTTTGACGTTCAGCATCTTGATAATACGAGCGGATCCGATATTTCCTTCCGTCACTCCTGTAAAGAAAGAGTCTCGTCGGAGATAATCCAGACGGTCCATGTCCAGTTGACTGGAAATGAGCTGATGGAAAATCTTGTTGGGGTATTGGTCTTTAAAAATGGAAATAGCAAGATTGAGTGCGCCATGCATCTCCTTGTTGATTTGTTCCATCATTAACAGCGAGATGTCCTCATGGGAGATGCCGTGAATCAGTGTGCTTTCCAAAACATGTGAGAAAGGTCCATGACCGATGTCGTGCATCAGGATGGCTGCTTTCACCGCTTCAGCTTCAGAGTCGAAGATATATACTCCTTTCTCTGTCAACGACTTCACTGCCTCCGTCATTAAGTGAAGGGCACCTAATGAATGCTGGAATCTGGTATGCCGTGCTCCAGGATAAACTACAGAAGCCAGACCAAGTTGATTGATACGGTTCAGTCGTTGGAAGAAAGGGTGTTGAACGATATCGTAAAGTAATCCCTCACTTATCTTGATAAACCCAAATACAGGGTCGTTGATGATTTTATATCCATCCATTGTTTTATGTTTGACGATGCGAAATTACAATTATTTTTTGAATTGACCAAGACACAATTCATAAAATATTGTTACCTTTGCAGGTTGAAACGTATTTGGTTATTGAAATGTTCAGATTTAAACGGTTTACAGTAGAACAGGATCTGTGTGCTATGAAAGTGGGGATGGATGGTGTGTTGCTGGGTGCGTGGGCACGAGGTGGCAAACGGATATTAGATATTGGTACGGGGACAGGACTGATTGCCTTGATGATGGCTCAGCGGAATCTCTACTCATTAGTGACTGCCATTGACATCGATGAAGGAGCCTGTCGTCAGGCTATGAAGAATGTAGAGAACTCTCCTTTCAGGAATCAGATTGTTGTCAGACACGAGTCGGTGCAGGAACATCATGGCTTGTATGACGCTATTGTAAGTAATCCTCCTTATTTCATGGATTCTCTGGGGGCTCCTGATGCTCAGCGTCATTTAGCCAGGCATACTGATACTCTGTCTTACGCGGAATTGATGCAGGCTGCTTATAGGTTATTGACGGATGATGGGGAGTTTTCTGTGATTGTTCCATTTGATTATAAAAAGAGGATGGAGGATGAAGCCGTGTTTGTAGGTTTCTTTCCTCATCGTATTTTGGGGCTCAGGACTGTAGAGAAAAAACCTGCCAGACGCTATTGTTTATCTTTTGTCAAGCATCCTGTTGAGCGTGAACACCATGTTATCACTCTTGGTGATGAGGAATATAAGGAGTTGACGGGACCTTTCTATTTGTGATAGCCAGTCCGGACGAACTCGCTGAATTGTCCCTGATAGCCATTAAATACATTAATATCTACATCACCGGTAATGCCATTCACCCGTCCTGTTGCCGACAGTTGCCAATATGCCAGTTTAACATCAGGTTTATAGGCTCCATAACGAGCAATCCATACATTGTATTTCCTTTTGATATCGTCAGCGTACCTCATGTGATTAAGGATGAACATCTGGTTGACATAAAGGATAGGCAGTTTGCCTGTACGTCGTTCCACTATCTCCATCCAAGCCTTGATGCGTCGCATTAATTCTTTTTCCCCCATCTTGCTGATTTGTTTTTCAGACGGTTCTACATCCAGTACAGGAGGAAAGTCGTTCTTGCCGATGATGGCATATTTTAAGAAATGGGCAGCCTGTGCCTGTGGTGTCGTGGACATGGAGAAATAATGATAAGTACCTACATGGATGTTGTGTCTCTTCGCCTGAACATAGTCCTGACGGAAATAACGATTCGTGATGGTCGTGCCCTCGGTAGCCTTGATATATATAAAAGAGATGGGGAATGTCTGACCGTTTGTCGGATGATTCTTCCCTAAGGAGGTGATGCGCATATTCTTCCAGTGGATACGGAAACGCTTTCGTCCTTTCTCATGTTGATGGCGGGAGATGTCAATGCCGTAGATACGCTCGGAAGTATATCTTAAACGCTCCCCAAGGAAACGGCCGTTTTTCCATACACCGACTCGTAGCTGGTGATGGGGAGATGACTCAAAGCCAAATCCCTGCCGCTTGTCGTCTCGCCAGTGCCCGTCATAATAATTGCCGTCAAAGGAGCGGTAGTGCCCTTGCCCAGAAGCCATAAGAGAGTGGCTCATTTGTCCGAAATAGACACCCGAAGAGTCTGTTCGTTTAGCAACAATAATGGTGTCATCATTCCAGATACCTCTGATAATACGTCCGTCATGGTCTTGGGCAATCCCTTTTCCATTGAGTCGTTGACAAACAACAAAACGTCCCGCTTGCCAATACCCGCCATTTGTTTTCACAGCGATGTGAGGGCGGTCTTTGGCAGCTATAGTATCGTATGTATAGTATTGATGTGAGTTTGTTGTCAATAATGATTTATGAAATGCTTGTCTTTCACTTAGTCTTGTGTGATGAGCCGCTATTTGGTTATACCCCTCGTCTGCTACTTGGTGACTGCGGAAGTAATAGCTCATCTCGTCCATTTCCTTGTCTGCCAGCTGGATAGCTGATTGTAGAGAGTCGTCTGAAGGTCGCTGGTGTATATATACTATCACCTTGTCATTCATTTTCATGGACTTCTTGGCGTGAATGAATGGTGAGAATGGAAGAATGGCTCCTAAGAGAACAATCAGGCAAATGTCGGCTATAGTTGTATGGTTTTTCAAATCTTTTTATTATATGTGCTCTAACCAGTCGTCTATCAGATGTCTGGCGATGGATAACTTTTCAGGGATGTGGGGCAGGTGATCCTTGTCGAACCAAGCGCCTTTTGAAAGCTCAGACCTTTGAAGGTGTATCTTCCCTCCGTCATAATCGGCGGTAAATCCCACCATGAGACCACATGGGTAGGGCCATGGCTGAGAGGCGAAATATTTAAGGTTCTTGATGTGTAACCCTGTCTCCTCCATCACTTCGCGGTGTACGGCTTCCTCCAGTGTCTCTCCTGTCTCAACGAACCCTGCTACTAAACCATAGAAATCTGTGCGGAAATTGTTAGCGTGAACGAGCAGAACCTCATCGCCTTTCCGTACTAAGACAATCACAGCCGTCGCTAATTGAGGCCAAACCTCTTTACCGCAGTGCTCGCAGCGTTTGGAGATGTCTGTATGGAATTTCATGGGACCTCCACATACACCACAGTATTTGGTGTTCTGGTCCCAATATAGTAGTTCGTGACATTTGCCCGCTTTCAGATATTCCTCTTCTGACAGTTTGTAATAGCTTTGTCGCAATCCACACATCTCATAGTTGTCATTTCCTAATATTGGATGGTCGATACGATAAGCTTTCTCCCCGTCCACGTTCATGACGGTTGTCCATGGCTTCAGTTCTGTAGGCGGCTCTGTCGGTATACGATAACCGTCAATCGTCTTTTCCAGAACGAGATCACTCTGGCAGAATACAAAATACCTCATTCCTTGCATTGTTTTAAAAGGAAATCCTCAGCCCGTTGCAGATCATCTGGGGTGTCAATACCCACTGTCTCTACTTCTGTGATTCCCACCTTGATTCGATACCCGTTCTCCAGCCAGCGCAACTGTTCCAGACTCTCTGCCAGTTCCAAAGGAGACTGTGGCAGTTGTGTGATTTCATGGAGCGTCTCACGGCGATAAGCATATATTCCTAAATGTTTCAGATAGGGATAATGCTTTAACCATTCTGCCTGTTCCTTCCCACGGACAAAGGGAATTGTAGAACGACTGAAATAGAGGGCAAAACCTTGATTATCGGTGACGATCTTAGGGGAGTTAGCGTTCATCACGGCATCCATGGACTCAAACCGCTTCCCTAATGTCCCGATTTGCGTCTGTGGATGGTCAAAGAGTCCTTTCAGTGTCTCAATTTGTGAAATAGCAATGAAAGGCTCATCACCTTGTATATTAATAATCACATCCGCATCCGTATTAATAATCGTGCAAGCTTCTTCTATCCGGTCTGTCCCGCTCTTGTGGTCGGTGCGGGTCATGACAGCCTGTCCGCCAAAAGACATGACGACGTCATAGATTCGTTGGTCGTCTGTGGCAACATATGCTTCTCCTAATGCGGCGACGGCTTTCTCATATACGTGTTGAATGACTGGTCGACCGCCTAAAGATGCCAATGGCTTGCCCGGAAAACGTGTAGAAGCATATCGTGCTGGAATAATTCCAATAAATTTCATATTCAATGTCTATTTTTGTGCAAAGGTACAAAAATATCTGAATCTTGCGTTAATATACCCTAATTAATTTTGAGGGTCGCACTTTTTTTCCTACTTTTGTAAAGTTTAAATTTGAATCAATGATGAAAATACGCAATATAGTTACAGTTTTTCTGCTTTCTTCTTCTTTTACTCTTTATGCTCAGAAAATCACGCTGGGCTCTTGTACAACAGCTGATGGAGGTGCCTACCAAGGCGAAATGTCTGGGGGGAAACCACAGGGCAAGGGTCGCGCAGTCTATACGAATGGAGACAGGTATGAGGGGGAGTATGTGAAAGGAAAGCGTCAAGGGCAGGGAACCTATACTTTCTCCGATGGTGAGAAATACGAGGGTGAATGGTTTCAAGACCATCAGCATGGCTTGGGCACTTTTTATTTCCAAAATAATAATAAATATGTGGGACTTTGGTATGCTGATGAGCAACAAGGACACGGTATTATGTATTATTTTAATGGTGATGTTTACGATGGCCTGTGGAAAGCTGATAAGCGCAATGGTCATGGTAAATACACTTATCAAGGTGGTGCCACCTACGAAGGACAATGGAAGGATGACATGAAGAATGGAAAAGGAATGTTTACATGGCCTGACGGTTCTTCGTATGATGGACAGTATGTCAATAATCTTCGTCAAGGAAAAGGTGTTTTTAAATATTCCAATGGTGATCTTTATGTAGGTCAGTGGAAAGAGGATGCCGCTCATGGAAAAGGTATTTACAAGTTCCAGAGTGGCGATGTCTATGAAGGAGATTATGCACAGGGTGAGCGTACAGGTCAAGGTGTCTTCCGTTATGCCAATGGAGATAAATATACAGGTGGCTTTTACAATGGTGATAAACAAGGTGAAGGTATGCTTGTGTGGAAGAATGGCAATGTTTACCAGGGACAATGGAATCAAGATAAACCAAACGGGAAAGGTAAATTAACCATGAAGAATGGTGATGTCTTTGAAGGACAGTTTAAGAATGGCACGATTCATGGTGAGGGTATTGCCCGTTATGCGGATGGCTCCAAGTTCAAGGGCGTATTTAAGGAAGGACGTCGCAATGGACCTGCTATAGAACAGGACAAAGACGGAAAACGCTTTGAAGGGTCTTATGTTGATGACCGTCGTGACGGTCGTTTTGTAGAGAAAGATGCCAATGGCAATGTGATAGCTACGGGCAACTATACCCGTGGTCGAAGGGAAGTTGACAAAAAATAATCAAATCTACTAAAAATAACCTATTATGATTATCGACAGTTTACAGAATTTAAAGAACTATGAGTCAGTGAACCCATTGTTCTCAAAAGTGATTGAGTTCTTGAAGAACCATGATTTGAATACCCTCGAAACGGGAAAACACGAAATTGAGGGTAAAGATCTCTTTGTTAATATCCAGGCGACAAAAGGAAAGACTCCGGATGAAGCCGTTATTGAGACTCATGACAAGATGATAGATATCCAGATACCTTTGTCGGCACCGGAAACTTATGGCTATACTCCTCGTGAGGCACTGCCCGCGGCAACCTATAACGCTGAGAAAGATATTACCAAGATTCCTGATCTTGCAGCAGAGAGTTATATCACCTGTCAACCAGGTATGATGGCAATCTTCTTCCCACAAGACGGACATGCTCCTTGTATAGCTGGTGTTCCAGAGCTCAAAAAAGCAATATTTAAAGTAAAAGCATAACTTCGATACTATGGCAACAACAAAGAAAACCACTACAACAGCGAAGGCAGTAACCAAGAAGACAGCACCAAAGAAAGCTACTTCTCAAAAGAAAGTTGAGGCTCCTCAACATATTGGTCTTGTAAGAAATGACTCATGGCTGGAGCCTTTTGAGGATGCCATCCGGGGGCGTCATGACCATGCCTTATGGAAAATCGGTCAGTTGACGAAGAATGGAAAGCAGACTTTGTCACAGTTTGCTTCTGGACATCTCTATTTCGGTCTTCATAAACTTGCAAAGGGTTGGGTTTTCCGCGAGTGGGCTCCCAATGCTACAGAGATTTACCTGATCGGTGATTTTAATAACTGGCAGGAGAGCGAGAAATACAAGTGTAAGCGTATTGAAGGAACAGGAAACTGGGAACTGAAACTCTCTGAGAAAGCGCTCAAGCACGGTGACCTTTACAAAATGAAGGTGAAGTGGAATGGGGGAGAAGGAGAACGCATACCTGCATGGTGTCGCCGTGTCGTTCAAGACGATCAGACAAAGATATTCTCTGCACAGGTCTGGAACCCAGAGACACCTTATGTCTTTAAGAAAAAGAATTTCAAACCGAACAAGAGTCCGTTGCTGATTTATGAATGCCATGTCGGTATGGGACAAGATGCGGAAAAAGTGGGAACCTATAAGGAGTTCACACAGAATGTTCTTCCCCGTGTGAAGAAAGACGGATACAATGCCATTCAGGTAATGGCTATTCAGGAGCATCCGTATTATGGTTCATTTGGCTATCATGTATCTAGTTTCTTTGCGCCCTCCAGTCGTTTTGGTACGCCAGAGGATCTGAAGGAGATGATTGATACTGCTCATAAGATGGGGATTGCTGTGATTATGGATATAGTCCACTCTCATGCAGTGAAAAACGAAGTGGAGGGCTTGGGTAATCTGGCAGGTGACCCTAATCAGTTCTTCTATCCGGGTGACCGCCATGAGCATCCCGCCTGGGACTCTCTTTGTTTTGACTATGGAAAGGACGATGTCCTTCATTTCTTGCTCTCTAACTGTAAGTATTGGCTGGAAGAGTATAAGTTTGATGGCTTCCGCTTCGACGGCGTGACCTCTATGCTTTATTACTCGCATGGTTTAGGTGAGGCGTTTACCGGCTATGGTGACTATTTCAATGGTCATGAGGATGATAACGCCATTTGCTATCTGACTCTCGCCAACTGTCTGATCCATGAAGTCAACCCACAGGCTATTACTATTGCTGAAGAAGTTTCTGGTATGCCAGGTCTTGCCGCTAAGTTCGAGGATGGTGGTTATGGTTTTGATTACCGTATGGCAATGAATATTCCAGATTATTGGATCAAGACCATCAAGGAAGTACGTGATGAGGATATCAATGTCTGCAGTATTTTCTGGGAAGTGAAGAACCGCCGTCCTGATGAGAAGACCATTTCCTATTGTGAGAGCCACGATCAGGCTCTGGTAGGTGACAAGACCATTATCTTCCGTCTGATAGATGCTGATATGTACTGGCATTTCAAGAAAGGTGACGAGAATGACATGGTTCACCGTGGTATCGCCCTTCATAAGATGATTCGACTGGTTACAGCAGGTGCGATCAATGGTGGTTACCTGAACTTCATGGGTAATGAGTTCGGTCATCCGGAATGGATAGACTTCCCCCGTGAGGGAAATGGATGGAGTTATAAGTATGCCCGTCGTCAATGGAACCTTGTGGACAATAAAGAGCTCTGCTATCATTGGTTGGGAGATTTCGACCGCAAGATGCTGGAGGTAATCAAGAGCCAGAAGAATTTCCAGGCTACACCCGTCACGGAAATTTGGCATGATGATGGCGACCAGGTATTGTGCTATATGCGTGGTGATTTGGTGTTCGTCTTTAATTTCTCACCAACCCGTTCTTACACCGATTACGGATTCTTGGTACCAACCGGTTCTTATGAGGTCGTATTGAATACCGATGCAAAGGAATTCGGTGGAAACGGTTTTGCTGATGACAGTGTGACACACATCACTAATTACGACCCTCTTTACGTGCAAGACCATAAAGAGTGGTTGAAACTCTATATCCCGGCTCGTTCCGCAGTTGTGTTACGAAAATTATAAAGTCTTCCGACGATCTATAGACATGGTCATGCTGACGTTTTTGTCAGTGTGACCATTTTATTTGATAACAATTATGCGCTATTCAGTAAATTTTTCGTTAATTACGTAACCGTTTTCGATATTTTTGTGTACTTTTGCAAACAGAAATATATTTCTATTATGGTACATAATATCTTCAAAGGATTAGGTATTGCACTGATAACCCCTTTTTTAGAAGACGGATCGGTTGATTATAAGTCACTGATTCGTTTAGTAGAGTATCAGCTCGACAATGGAGCTGATTTCTTCTGTATTCTTGCCACAACAGGTGAGACACCTACTTTGACGGCTGAGGAGAAGCAGAAGATTAAAGATTTAGTTGTTGATTTGGTAGGTGGAAAGGTGCCCATCCTCGTAGGTTGTGGTGGATATAACACCGCAGAGATTGTTCAGGAACTGAAGACTCGTGACTTCAGAGGTGTTGATGGCATCTTGAGTGTATGCCCTTATTATAACAAGCCCTCTCAGGAAGGACTCTATCAGCATTTTAAGGCGATAGCCGCAGCGACCACGCTCCCTGTTGTGTTGTATAATGTCCCAGGCAGGACAGGTGTCAACATGAAGGCGGAAACGACGGTGCGACTTGCCCGTGACTGTAAGAATATAGTAGCCATTAAGGAGGCAAGCGGTAATTTGGAGCAGGTGGATGAGATTATCAAGAACAAGCCCAAAGACTTTGATGTCATCTCTGGTGACGATGCTCTGACGTTCCCCATGATATCTTGTGGCGCGGTGGGAGTCATCAGTGTGATAGGAAATGCCCTTCCCCGTGAGTTCTCTAAGATGATCCGTTTGCAGATGAAAGGTGAGTATGATGGTGCCCGTAAGATACATCATCGTTTCATTGATCTCTTCTCCTTGTTGTTTGTAGATGGTAACCCTGCCGGTGTGAAGGCAATGCTTCACGAGATGGGTTACATCCAGAATGTGCTCCGTCTGCCATTGGTACCGACGCGAATCTCTACATTGCAACGGATGAGTGAAATCATGAAAGAGTTAAAGCTATGAAGTGAATGGAGGAAAGCAGGGTTATTCATGAGATAACGCCTTTGATGGGTAAAGATTCTCTCTATATTGCAGATCGCAGGAAGAAGGAATTTACCTATCCTATTCACAATCATGAGGTTTTTGAACTGAATTTTGTGGAGCATGCTCCTGGTGTGCGCCGTATTGTAGGTGATTCTAATGAAGTTATAGGTGAGTATGACATGGTACTGATTACCAGTCCTGACCTAGAGCATGTATGGGAGCAGAATGTCTGTACGAGTGACAATATCCGTGAGGTAACCGTTCAGTTTTATTTTGATTTGAGTGAAGATGGTTTCCTTTCACATAATCCCTTCATGTCAATGCGTAAGATGATGCAGGAGGCTCGTAAGGGTCTGTGTTTCCCTCTTGATGCTATTATGCATGTCTACCATTTGATTGATACATTGAGTTCAATTAAAGATGGCTTTTATGCGGTCACTCAGTTTATGACGATTCTCTATGAGCTGTCAAAGTGTGATGGAGCACGTACCCTTGCCACTAGCAGTTATGCAAAAGTGGAGGCGGAGAGTGATTCCCGTCGCATCTTGAAAGTCAAGAATTATATTAATAAAAACTATATGGATGAAATCCGTCTGGCAACGGTGTCTGACATTGCTGGTATGAGTCCATCAGCATTCAGTCGCTTTTTTAAGTTGCATACGGGCAGAAATCTCAGCGAATATATTATTGACCTTCGGTTAGGTTACGCCAGTCGGATGTTGGTAGATACTTCTAAGAGTATTGCGGAGATTAGCTATTCCTGTGGTTTTAATAATCTCAGTAATTTCAATCGGATATTTAAGAAAAAGAAGAACTGCTCTCCATCAGAGTTCAGAGAAAATTACCATAAGACCAGGATCATCGTTTAATCTGCCATCATGATAGAATTAAAAAAATATTTAGCCTTTCTGACCATTATAATAGGATTCTGCAATCCTGTTTTGGCTCATTCTTTCCTTGCCCAAAGTCTCATGTCTTTTGACGAGGTGATAGAGAAAGCTAAAAAAGAGAAGAATGACACTTTGCTTGCCAATGCCCTTTATAACAAAGTGGCAATCTTCTATAATCAGGCAATGGATGATTCCGTTATCTATTATGTACCCCAATATTTGATAGAGATTCGGAAGATCAAACAATGGAACAAGTATTACGAGATGTGGACTCATCTTGCTAATACCTATTTATATAGTGGTCAGCCCAACAAGGCTCTTCGTGAGGTTCAGGCAATCTTTGATGATGCTAAAAAACAGAACAATACTTTTGGAATGGGTATAGCTTATTATACTATGGGAAGTGTCTATACCAGTCTTAATGATCTGGACGAGAGTGTCAGCTCTTACCAGAGGAGTATTGATCTGTTATCAAAAATCAAACCATGTCCCATGGTTCTACCAGATATCTATGCCTATTATGGTGATGTCCTTAACCTTAAAAAGGAGTATGTGAGACTGGAACAGTTAACTATTCGATGGAAAGAACTTTTAGATGAGTATGTTAAGGAATACCATCCGAACAAGTCTACTATTGATGTGCTATATACCTATTATTATATGGCATGTGCTCAAGCAGATTTAGGCCTGGGAAAATTGAAAAAGGGTGAGGATGATTTGCGACAGGCACGTATGTTTTTCTCATCTGAAAGCTCTTTGAGAGGGCAGTCGTGGCTGTTCTATATGGCACAACTGCGTTATCTCCAGAAACGTTATCCGGAAGCCCTTCAGTTTAATGACAGGCGAATGAAGTATGCAGGAGATGGCGATGATATTACTGTATATATTGATATTATCAGTCAGCGAGCTGATATTCTTAAGGCTTTAGGTAATTATAAGGATGCTGCGGATTATTATTTGAGAATGTATCAGATCAATGATTCTGTTAACGCTCAAGAGACAAAGAAACAGTTGAATGAGATGAATACGCTATTCAAGGTTGATGAGTTGAAAATGGAGCAGGAGCGTGCACAGTTCCGTAATACTATGATTATTGTCGGACTCATTATCCTGGCGCTTATCATCTTCAGTATCTTCCGCTATATCGCAGCTAAACGTCTGAAGGTCGCTCATGAGAAATTGCAGACTACCCATGAAGAATTACTGACAGCCTATGACCAATTGGAGGAAACGACAACTGCCAAAGAGCGTATTGAGAGTGATTTGCGTATTGCCCGTGATATCCAACAGAGCATGATTCCTCAGAAGTTCCCGCCGTTCCCCGAACGTTCGGACATAGACCTCTTCGCTTCGATGACACCGGCAAAGGCTGTGGGGGGTGACCTGTATGATTTCATCCTGCTTAACGAAAAACTATATTTCTGCTTAGGTGACGTGAGTGGAAAGGGTGTGCCAGCGTCTTTGTTTATGGCTGTGGCACGCAATCTGTTCCGTGTTGTTTCCCAGCAGGGACTACCTCCCGCCGAGATTGCTGATAAGTTGAATAATGCCTTGTCAGAGGATAATGACAGCGGAATGTTCGTGACAATGTTCATTGGTGTTGTCGACTTGCAGACGGGGCATCTGGAGTTCTGTAATGCTGGACATAATCCACCTGTCATCAAAATGCCTGACGGCTCTACTCACTTCATTGAGATGCAGCCCAATGCGCCATTGGGTTTGTGGGCTGGATTGCCATATGAAGGTGAGGCGATTGATGATATTAGTGGTTGTCCGTTCTTCGTCTATAGTGACGGATTGAATGAGGCCGAAAACGATAAGCAGGAGCAGTATGGTGACGACCTGCTGCTGGAGATGCTTGAGAAACATGAATTTGTCAGCTCACAACAAACGGTAGAGATGATGAAAGCAGATGTTGTTCGTCATGCAAATGGTGCAGAGCAGAGCGATGACCTCACTATGTTGTGTGTGAAAGTGAAAGGAAACTTACCTAAATTATAAATAACTATATGGAGAAGGAAATCAGTATTAAAAACCGTATGGACGAACTGGTGAGAGTCAATCAGTTTGTTGATGAGATCGGTGAAGAACTGGGACTTGACATGGAACTCCAGATGAACCTCAACCTTGTAATTGAGGAGATGGTAGTCAATGTCATCTCCTATGCGTATCCCGAAGGAATGGAAGCCAACATTGAACTGAAGGCTGAAAGCAATGGCAGAGAACTTACTTTCGTATTGAGTGACCGCGGAAGGGAGTTTGATCCTACTCTGAGTGAAAGTGCTGATATGGATGTCAATCCGGCAGAGCGTGAATTAGGCGGAATGGGCATTTTTATTGTAAAGAACATTATGAATGAGGTTACTTATCAACGACTTGAAGGTAAGAACCTGTTAACAATGAAGAAAGACATTTAGGGAATATATTAACCATTTAAATAATTAAAGATATGACACAGATTTTGAAACAAGATGGCAAGACCATTATTAAGACAGGACAACGTATTGACACTATGAATGCAGGTGACTTTGAACGTGAGATTGAGCCTGCTTTGGCTGATGGCGGTGTGGATTTGGAGATGGATTGTTCTGAACTGAACTATATGGCTAGCTCTGGTTTGCGAGTGATCCAGAAAACCATGCGTACAGTGATGCAACAGAAGGGACAGTTTAAGATGACTAATGTGAGTCCTGAAATATATAAAGTGTTGAATATGACAGGCTTTACTAAGTTTATGAAAGTAGAACAAAAAAAGGAATAATCTGCTATGATTTGGATTATCATTGTATTAGCTATTATCGTTGTCATCCTTTCCGTTGCCCTGTTTTATCAGATCAAGGGAAGTCATGAGCAGGCCGGAGAGCAGGAGACGTTGTTAAAAGACTATCAGCGTCGGGTGGACGAACAACAACAACTGTTAGAGGATTACCGCAGTCTTCAAAAGAACTTTGAGAATGTCGGTGAAGGCTATGAGCAGGCGCTTGACCTCTATGATAAGATGGAGGAGAACAGCCGAAAATTGGAAGAACGTAATGCTTTCCTGGAGAAACAGAATGCTGATTTGCAGACGGCAAGTAATAACAATGCAGATTCCGTGCGTGTCAATAAAGAGTTTCTTGAGCAGATTGTTCAGAAGATGACAAAGGAGTTGGATAAGCTGGATGCAACTGTTGCTGCCCCTCTGGTAGGGTTGGTTTATGGCATACAGGATATCAATGACTTGGGGAGTGATGCTGCTATTGAGCGTAACGACAATGTTGTTGCGGAACAGGTGGCAAAACAGGCTGTTGCTGAGTCAGCTGTCGACCAGTGCAAGTATTTCAGTTTCCAAATGACAGTGACCCCTCAGGCTGCTTCTATGTTGCAGACCAACGTGAGACAGGCTGCCCATGCCCTGGCTTTGGTTCTTGATAATGCCAAAAAGTTTACTACTGACGGTAGCGTGACTTTGGTTGTTGATGCAGACTTGCAGGAATCGAAGATTACCTACACCGTAGAGGACACTGGTATGGGTGTTCCTGCTAATGAGGCAGAGCGTATCTTCGAACCTTTCGTCAAGCTGAATAGTTATTTCGACGGTCAGGGACTCGGTCTTACTTTTGCCCGTAGTATTGCCCGCCGCTTGGGAGGTGAGCTTGTCTTGGATACGACTAATACGGCAAAGGGCGCACGTTTTGTGATGACTTTGCCTATGTAAATAAATACGCCTAAGGCGTAGACAGGACTATACGTTTTTGGGAGCTTCTGGAAAAAGAAGCTCCCAAATTGTGAAATTTAAATAGTCAGTCTCGTAACTTTGTTAGTCAAAAATTTTGCTGAACGGAATTTTTGTATTAACTTTGCATCCGCTTAATAAGAGCGAAAGCGTTCTTTGAGGTTGCCGATATGGCTCAGTTGGTAGAGCAACGCATTCGTAATGCGTGGGTCGCCGGTTCGAGTCCGGCTATCGGCTCTGAATGTGCAAAGGGAGTCAGAGTTCTTCTGACTCTTTTGCTTTTTGCGGAATTTTCATGCAAGCCGAACGCATAAACTATTTTATGCTGTGGCGCAGCTGAAAATGTCGACTCAACAAAGTTGAGGCGGAATTAGCTCAGTTGGTAGAGCATTGGCTTCCCAAGCCGAGGGTCGCGGGTTCGAGTCCCGTATTCCGCTCCTCATTCAGCAAAATGACAGATGATGATAAAAAAGTCACTGAAAAATTTGCAGGAGTGAAATAAAAGCATTACCTTTGCACCCGCAATCAAGGAGATAACCCCAAGGTTTGCAGCTGAGACATCTGGAAGGATGGGTGAGTGGCTGAAACCAGCAGTTTGCTAAACTGCCGTACGGGTTCCCGTACCGGGGGTTCGAATCCCCCTCCTTCCGCAACCGTGGGGATTTCCTTTGAGAGCATCTTTGAAATGTTGGTCGATTCATCTAATGGTTAGGATACAAGATTCTCAATCTTGGCATAGGGGTTCGATTCCCCTATCGACTACAAATAATTCCCTGCAAATGCCTATTTGCAGGGGATTTTGCTTTCTTAGGGTGTAAATTAAGGTGTTAATCAGCGAAATCTCTGTGTTTACCAAACTACTGCATGCGGGTTGCGAAGCCCCGGGCTCCGTGGGTCGAAGGTGCCGCCTCCGTGGGTCGAAGCCCTGGGCTTCAAGGGTCGAAGGTACGGGCTTCGTGGGGCTTGGGGATTATCCCTAAGGGTCTTGGGGATAGTTCCTTTACCTCCTAAAGGATGCCTTGCGTCACCCATAGGAGATATCGGAGTACCCCCTTAGGAGGTATCGGAACGAATGATAAACTATATCTCTGTCAAATGGATGCGTTAATCGTAATGAAAACAGGCTTCAGTCGGTAGGAAAGTGGGCTTCAGTCGGTAACTGAATGCCCTTCAGTCGGTAACAGATTTTTTATGAATTTCGCAAAAACATATAACCATATAACATGACAGACCGCAAACCCCGATAACCAGAGGCTTTAACGCATGTTATATGTTTGCTGAACATATAACATACATATAACATGCTTCTCACCCAAATGTTATATGTATGTTACATGTATGTTACATGTTTGAGCAACATGTAACATGGCTCAATCCCTTTGTACAAGGGCATTTGAACCACATTATGTTATATGGTTATATGTTTTTTCGAAATCCGTAAGTGTTCTTCAAAATTCTTTTTGTACCTTTGCATCATGAATCAAGACACAAAAACTCCTCATCCCCTGGTGGCTGTCATCCCCGTGGTGATACTCATCGCTTTCCTCGCCACTGCCATATCCCTGTTCGGCAGTGACTCGCTGAGCGGTGGCAGTCAGATTGCCCTGCTGATGGGTATGGCGGTCTGTGTCAGTATCTCCATGGCGATATACCGCACACCATGGCGGGTCTTCGAACAACAGATCAAGAAGACGTTAGGAGAGGTGTCCATCACGTTGCTCATCCTGCTCTGTGTGGGCATGCTGTCCGGTTCATGGATGATCAGCGGTGTCGTCCCCACTTTAATATATTATGGGGTACAGATCATGTCACCCCAGTTCTTCCTCGTGTCGGCAAGCATCATCTGTGCATTGGTGTCACTGTTGTCGGGCAGTTCATGGACGACGATAGCCACTATCGGTGTCGCCCTGCTGGGAATCGGTCATGCGTTGGATGTCTCGGAGGCATGGACGGCAGGAGCGATTATCTCCGGTGCTTATTTCGGTGACAAACTGTCACCGCTGAGTGACACCACCATCCTCGCCTCGTCAGCCACCGGTACCGACCTCTTCGTGCATATCCGCTATATGATGCTGACGACGATACCCACCTTCCTCATCGCCCTGATGATATTCTTCATCGTAGGATTAGGAAACGGAGGTGCCACTGAGCTGCAGGTGGAGCAGTATACCGAAGGACTCTCACGCACCTTCCATATCTCGCTGTGGACCCTCCTTGTCCCCGTACTGACTGGTGTGCTGATAGCCCGCAGGGTACCCTCGCTCATTGTCCTTTTCACCTCGTCCATCATGGCTGGTGTGGTGGCACTCATCCTGCAACCCCATATCCTCTGTGAGGTGGCAGGCACTGACAATCTGCTGCGGGGACTGGCGATGACCTATTACGGTGCCACCGCCGTTGACACGGGTAATGCCTCGTTGAACGAACTGATATCTACGGGAGGTATGTCAGGTATGCTGAACACCATCTGGCTCATCCTCTGTGCCATGTGTTTCGGTGCGGTGATGGTGGCAAGCGGTATGATAGAGAGTCTGACGCGAGTGATTGTCAGTTGGGTGCGCCATCGCGTGTCTCTCGTCTCCTCGACTGTCGGCACCGGCATCTTCCTCAACCTCACCACGGGCGACCAGTTTATCTCTATAGTGCTGACGGCAGACATCTTCAAGGAAGTATATGATGACCAGGGGTACGAGACCCGTCTGCTGAGCCGTACCTGTGAGGATGCCGCTACCGTGACATCAGTACTGATACCTTGGAATACGTGCGGTATGACACAGTCTACGGTGTTGGGCGTTCCCACGCTGACCTACCTGCCATACTGTTTCTTCAACCTGCTGAGTCCGCTGATGAGCATCATCATTGCTGCCATCGGCTGGCGTATCGTCAGAAGGAAATCTTAACCCAGTTTCTCACGCAGGAACTTTCCCGTGATGCTCTTTTCGCAGGCTGCCACTTCCTCTGGTGTGCCGCAAGCGACAAGGTCGCCACCGCGGTCTCCACCGTCCGGACCGAGGTCGATGACATGGTCGGCACATTTGATGATCTCCATGTTATGCTCGATGATAAGGATGGTATGCCCTCGTTCGATGAGTGCGTCGAAGGCATGGAGCAGTCGCTGGATGTCATGGAAGTGAAGTCCTGTGGTGGGCTCGTCAAATATAAATAAGGTGGGCTCCTGCTTCTCCTGTCCGATGAAATAGGCGAGTTTCACACGCTGGTTCTCACCACCGGAGAGGGTAGAGGAACTCTGTCCCAGTTTGATATACCCCAGTCCCACATCCTCCAAGGGCTTGAGTCGGTTGACGATGGTTTTCTGCTGGTGCTCGCCAAAGAACTGTATCGCCTCTGAGATGGTCATGTTCAGCACGTCGTCGATATTCTTTCCTTCAAAGCGCACGTCCAGGATGTCGTGCTTGAAGCGATGACCATGACATGCCTCACACTCCAGTACCAGGTCAGCCATGAACTGCATCTCGACCGTGATGACACCAGCACCCTTACACTCGTCGCAGCGTCCGCCGTCCGCATTGAACGAGAAATACTGTGACGTGAAGCCCAGTTGTTTCGACAGCGGCTGGTCGGCAAAGAGGTCACGGATGGCATCATAAGCCTTGACATAGGTGGCAGGATTAGAACGTGTCGATTTGCCGATAGGGTTCTGGTCGACGAACTCCACATGGCGTACCGCTTGGTAGTCGCCACCCAGTCCCTGATACTCACCGGGAGCATCACACACATCACCCAGGCTGCGTTTGAGGGCAGGGTAGAGGATGCCCTTGATAAGACTCGACTTACCACTGCCGCTGACACCCGTGACGACAGTCATCACATTGAGTGGGATGGAGACATTGATGCCTCGCAGGTTGTTCATGCGGGCACCCTTGATATCTATCTTCTGGTTCCATGGGCGACGGCTCACGGGAACAGGAATCTGCTCCTCATGCAACAGGTATTTGACGGTATGGCTCTTGGGGAATTTGGAAATGAGCAGTGAGGAATGAGCGATGTCATTGGGGATATTCCCCTCATACACGATCTCACCGCCCAGTCGTCCGGCATCAGGACCCACGTCGATGAGGTAGTCGGCGGCACGCATCATTTCCTCGTCATGCTCCACGACGACCACGGTATTACCCAGAGCCTGCAACTCCTTGAGCACCTTGATGAGCCGGTCGGTATCACGGCTGTGCAGTCCGATGCTGGGCTCGTCTAATATATATAAGGAACCCACGAGCGAGGAGCCGAGGGATGTCGTCAGGTTGATGCGCTGACTCTCACCACCACTGAGTGAGTTGGACATGCGGTTAAGAGTCAGGTAGCCCAGTCCCACGTCCAGCAGGAACTGCAGGCGCGAGTTGATCTCTGTGAGCAACCGCTTCCCGATCTGTTGCTCCTGTTCTGTGAGCTCCAGGTGGTCGAACCAGTCTTTCAGTCGGACGACGGGCATCTGCACCAAGTCAGAGATGCTGCGTCCGCCAATCTTCACATAGTCAGCCTCAGGCTTCAGACGGGTGCCGTGACATTTCGGACAGGTCGTCTTACCACGATAGCGGCTCAGCATCACCCGGTATTGGATCTTATACTGGTTCTCCTTCACCATCTGGAAGAAAGCATCGATGCTGACCTGGTCGTGAATGTCCTTATGGCGTTCGGAGGGGAGTCCATGCCACAGCATGTCCTTCTGCTGCTGCGTCAGGTTGTAGTAAGGTTCGAAGATAGGGAAGTCATCCTTCGCGGCACGCCGGCAGAACTCCTCTTTCCACATGCCCATCTTCTCACCATGCCAGCATACCACACAGCCGTCGTATACCGACAGGGTGCTGTTGGGAATCACCAGATGCTCGTCGATACCGATGATCTTGCCAAAGCCCTGGCACTCAGGACAGGCACCCACGGGGGAGTTGAAGGAGAAAAGGTTGTCGGATGGCTCCTCGAACTTCATGCCATCCGCCTCGAAGCGCATGGAGAAATCATAGCTGAGCATAGAGGGCAGGAACATCAGCCGGCACTCCCCGTTACCCTCATAGAAAGCCGTCTCGGCAGAGTCGACGAGTCGGGAGATAACATCTTTTGCATTATCTACCGTCAGACGGTCGATGACGAGGTATAACTCTGAGGATTCTGGAAACTCGGAGTTGTCTGAAAGATAATCGTCAATACGCTGGAAATCACTATTGACGAAGATGCGTGCATAACCGTTGAGCACATACATCTTCAGTTGCTGCTCCAGGGTACGTCCCTCCGGGATGACGATGGGAGCCATGACCACAAACTTAGTACCCTTGGTGTATTGCTGCGTGCATTGGATGATGTCCTCAGTAGAGTGCTTCTTCACCTCCTGTCCGCTGATGGGCGAATAGGTGCGTCCGATGCGGGCATAGAGCAGTCGTAGATACTCGTAAATCTCTGTGGTGGTACCTACGGTGGAGCGGGGATTGCGTGAGATGACCCGCTGCTCGATGGCAATAGCGGGTGGTATACCCTTGATGAAGTCACACTCGGGTTTGTTCATTCGTCCCAGGAACTGACGGGCATAACTCGACAGACTCTCCACATAACGGCGTTGTCCTTCTGCATAGAGGGTGTCGAAGGCGAGTGACGACTTGCCACTGCCACTCACACCGGCGATGACCACCAGTTTGTTACGTGGAATCTTCACGTCTACGTTTTTCAGGTTATTGACCCGTGCCCCTTTTATCTCGATACAATCACTCATGCGTATGCTTTAAAGTTTAGCATGCAAAGGTACGAAAAAAAAGTGAGCCAACCAAGCGTCAGCTCACTTTTATATATTAATAAGGTGTGAATTACAGGATTGTCTTCACAGCCTCCAGCATACCCTTCTCCTGGATGAGGTCGAGGAACTGCTTTACCATGCTGTTCAGACCCTGAATCTTGTTGAGGTCCTCCTGCCAGATGAACTCTGCACTGAGTACACCGTCCGTTACTTTCTGGGTATCACCGGTAGCCCACAGTTCCTTCAGCAGGTCCATGATCTTCTGGTCGTCGTTAGGAACAATCTCGGCACCATCGGCACGCTTGCCACCCTTATAGTAAGTGATGATAGCGGCAAGACCGAATACCAGACCCTTAGGCAGCTCGCCCTTGCGCTCCAGATAGGTCTTCACACCGGGGAGGTCGCGAGCCTGGAACTTCGGGAAGCTGTTGAGCATGATGCTCGTTACCTGATGGTCAACGAATGGGTTGTCGAAGCGCTCCAGTACGTCGGCGGCAAACTTCTGCAACTCGTCCATCGGCAGGTCGAGGGTCTGCATCAGCTCGTCGAACTGTACCTTGTGGATATACTTGGAGATAACCTCATGGTTGCAAGCGTCACGAACGATGTTCACACCACTCAGGTATGCAACAGGTGAGAGAACGGTGTGCGGACCATTCAACAGGGTTACCTTACGCTTGTGGTATGGCTCCTCTGAAGGAACGAACAATACGTGCAGTCCTGCCTTGTCTGCGGGGAACTCATTGGCAACTTCCTTCGGAGCCTCGATAACCCACAGGTGGAAGTTCTCTGCCTGAACGACGAGGTTGTCGCGATAGCCCACTTTCTCCTGAATCTCAGCAATCTCCTTGCGTGGGAAGCCGGGAACGATACGGTCTACCAAGGTAGCATAGACACCACAGCACTCGTCAAACCATTTCTTGAAGTCTGCAGGCAACTGCCACAGCTCAATGTACTTGTTGATGCAGTCCTTCAGTACGTGGCCATTGAGGAAAATCAGCTCACAGGGGAAGATGATCAATCCCTTCGTGGGGTCGCCGTTGAAGGTCTGATAGCGACGGTACAGCAACTGCACGAGTTTACCAGGATAAGAAGAAGCGGGTTTGTCGTCCAGCTTACAAGCGGGATCGAAAGCAATACCTGCCTCAGTGGTGTTAGAGATGACGAAACGGATCTCCGGCTGGTCGGCAAGTGCCATGAAAGCATCATTCTGAGAGTAAGGGTTCAGTGCACGGCTGATCACGTCGATACGCTCCAGCGTGTTCACTGGCTGACCGTTCTCACGACCCTGCAGGTTAACGTGGTACAGGCAGTCCTGACCATTCAGCCACTCAACCATACCTTTGTCGATAGGTTGTACGACAACAACAGATCCATTGAAGTTGGTCTTCTGGTCCATGTTCCAGATAATCCAATCAACAAAAGCACGGAGGAAGTTACCCTCACCAAACTGAATCACCTTTTCAGGCATAACGCTCTTAGGCGCAAAATGTTTGTTTAACGGTTTCATAATATTACCTACTTAATATTTGTTTTAATTGATTTGTTTTATGTCGTGCAAAGATAGTGCTTTTTTTCTTTATCACCAAATATTGGCAAGAAAATTTGCAAGCATCAGAATTTTATATTATCTTTGCAGAACTATTGACATCAATTTATGTTAACATATAATAATACATTGCTAATCTTATGAGCCAAAAAAGAGTTTATACCTTTGGTAACGGAAAAGCTGAAGGTAACGCAAAAATGCGTGAGGAACTGGGCGGTAAGGGAGCTAACCTTGCTGAGATGAACCTGATTGGTGTTCCCGTTCCTCCAGGTTTTACAATTACTACTGATTGCTGTAACGAGTACTATCAGGTTGGTCAGGAGAAGATTATGGAACTCCTGAACGATGATGTGATGGCTGCCGTTAAGCATATCGAGGGTCTGATGAACTCGAAGTTCGGCGACAAGGAGAACCCACTGCTTGTCTCTGTACGTTCGGGTGCCCGTGCCTCTATGCCGGGTATGATGGACACCATCCTGAACTTAGGCCTGAATGACGAGGTTGCCGAGGGTATGGTGAAGAAGACCAACAATCCTCACTTCGTTTATGACTCTTATCGTCGTTTCGTCCAGATGTACGGTGATGTCGTGCTGGAGATGAAACCCGTGAACAAAGAGGATATCGACCCGTTCGAGGAGATTATCGAGAAGGTGAAGGCTGAGCGTGGTGTGAAGCTGGACAAGGACCTGAGCGTTGACGAGTTGAAGAAACTCGTTCAGTTGTTCAAGGCTGCCATCAAGGAGCGCACCGGCAAGAGCTTCCCCGACGATCCTATCGAGCAGTTGTGGGGTGCTATCTGCGCCGTGTTCCGTTCTTGGATGAACGAGCGCGCTATCCTGTATCGTAAGATGGAGGGTATTCCCGACGAGTGGGGTACAGCTGTTTCTGTCATGGCGATGGTATTCGGTAACATGGGTGACACCTCTGCTACTGGTGTATGCTTCAGCCGTGACGCTGCCAATGGTGAGAACGTGTTTAACGGTGAGTATCTTGTCAATGCTCAGGGTGAGGACGTTGTTGCCGGTATCCGCACACCACAGCAGATCACCAAGCTGGGTTCTCAGCGTTGGGCTGAGCGTGCTGGTATCTCTGAGGCTGAGCGTGTTGCCAAGTATCCTTCTATGGAGGAGGCAATGCCTGAGATCTATGCTCAGCTGAATGGTATCCAAGAGAAACTGGAGGAGCACTACCGTGACATGCAGGATATGGAGTTCACCGTTCAGGAGGGCAAGCTCTGGTTCCTCCAAACACGTAATGGTAAGCGCACTGGTGCTGCCATGGTGAAGATTGCCATCGACCTGCTCCATGAGGGTAAGATTGATGAGAAGACTGCTATCCTGCGTTGCGAGCCTCAGAAGCTTGACGAGCTGTTGCACCCTGTCTTCGACAAGAAGGCGCTCTCTACCGCTAAGGTGATTGCACAGGGTCTGCCCGCTTCTCCAGGTGCTGCCTGTGGTCAGATTGTGTTCCATGCTGACGATGCTCAGGAGTGGCATAAGGATGGTCATAAGGTGGTTCTCGTTCGTATCGAGACCTCTCCTGAGGACCTTGCCGGTATGTCTGCCGCTGAGGGTATCCTCACCGCACGTGGCGGTATGACCTCTCACGCTGCCGTTGTGGCTCGTGGTATGGGTAAGTGCTGCGTATCTGGTGTTGGCTCTCTGAACGTAAGCTATAAGGATAAGACCGTAGAGATTGACGGTGTTGTATATAAGGAGGGTGACTATATCTCTCTGAACGGTACTACTGGTCAGGTATATGCCGGCGAGGTTCCCACCAAGGCTGCTGAGCTGAGCGGTGACTTCAAGGAGTTGATGGAATTCTGCGACAAGTATACCAAGTTGCAGGTACGCACCAATGCTGATACTCCACACGATGCAGAGGTTGCCCGCAACTTCGGTGCCAAGGGTATCGGTCTGACACGTACCGAGCACATGTTCTTCGAGGACAAGAAGATTATCGCCATGCGTGAGATGATTCTGTCGAAGGATGCTGCTGGTCGTGAGAAGGCTCTCGCTAAACTGCTTCCTTACCAGAAGGCAGACTTCAAGGGTATCTTGGAGGCGATGGACGGACTGCCCGTGAACATCCGTCTGCTGGATCCCCCATTGCATGAGTTCGTTCCCCACGATCTCGCTGGTCAGGAGACCATGGCGAAGGAGATGGGTGTCAGCGTAGAGGATATCAAGCGCCGTGTAGACTCTCTCGCAGAGAACAACCCGATGCTGGGTCACCGTGGTTGCCGTCTGGGTATCACCTTCCCTGAGATTACCGCTATGCAGACACGTGCCATCCTCGGTGCAGCCTGTGAGCTGAAGAAGGAGGGTAAGAATCCTATGCCTGAGATCATGGTTCCGCTGATTGGTACACTCTATGAGCTGAAGCAGCAGAAGGAAGTCATCCTGGACGCTGCCAAGGAGGTATTCGCTGAGTATGGCATTGAGGTAGAGTTCGAGATTGGTACGATGATTGAGATTCCTCGTGCTGCCCTGACTGCTGACCGTATCGCTACTGAGGCACAGTACTTCTCCTTCGGTACCAACGACCTGACACAGATGACCTTCGGTTACAGCCGTGACGATATCGCTTCGTTCCTGCCTGTATACCTCGACAAGAAGATCCTGAAGGTTGACCCGTTCCAGGTTCTCGACCAGAAGGGTGTCGGCAAACTCATCAAGTATGCTGTGAAGGCTGGTCGTGAGGTACGTCCTGAACTTCGTTGCGGTATCTGTGGTGAGCATGGTGGTGAGCCCAGCTCTGTGAAGTTCTGTGCTAAGATTGGCATGAACTACGCAAGCTGTTCTCCATTCCGTGTGCCCATCGCCCGTCTTGCCGCCGCGCAGGCAGCAGTAGAGGAGTAATTAAACTCTCTGATATAATGAAAGGGACCTGTCCATTTGGGCAGGTCTTTTTTTGCACTCTAGAGATAAAGATGACTAACCTATCTCCCCCTCCTATACATACTTGGATTAATACCCTTCATCCTTGTGAAGAAACGGGTGAGCGAAGCAGTCTCAGAAAAGTGTAGGCGGACAGCTATATCTGCGATGGGGAGTGAGGTTTGTTGCAACAGGTAGGAGGTCTCCATCAGAAGCATTTGGTTGATGTAGTCGACAACTGTGCGGCCTGAAACCTCACGGACAATCTGTGAGAGATAGCGCGGTGTGATACAAAGTTGTGAGGCATAGAAGGCGACATCATGGTGCTCGTCGAAGTGGATGGGTACAAGACGAAGGAAATCGAAGAACAGTTCCTCAATGCGTTTGGGAAACCGGCGGTTGCGGATGGTTCGTTCCTGGATGGCGTTAAGTTCAAGCAGAAAGAGACCGTATGTGGTACGGAGGCACTCGCTACGGAAAGGATGATCAGCCGAGAGGAGATAGCGACGTATAATCCCCATTAGTTCCATGAGGTGGAGTTTATCTTCTTCCGCAAGGGTTAAGCGCGGCTCTCTCAGTTCCACCGCAGGGAGATAGGCGGCACGGATGGCATCGCGCATCGTCGGTGACTCGAAGGCAAAGTCTTTGTCGGCCACAAGGCAGATGCCGCGATAGTCATCAGAGATATCACTAACGCTTACCACAATCCCTGGGGTATATATAATAAGGTCATCCTTGGTGAAGTGAACCTCGCGTCCATTGTATAGCATCGTCATCCATCCTTGTAGAACGATGGTGTAGCTGTAGGCGGCAATAGTTCCAGGCAACGCGTTGGTTTCTACTAAGGAATTGTGTGCATCGGTATCGACAATCAACAATTTCCCGTCCCAGTCTGGGATGGTGTCATGACCGTATTGCCACATCCAGGTGGATTCTAATCTGAACATATTATAGTTGATTGATGGTTTGTGGGTGCAAATATACAAAGAAAATGCGAATTATTTCCGTTTCAATCAATTTTTCTTCTTTTTAGGTTTACAATTGTATCAGTAATTTTATGTAACTTTGCCCCAAATAATTATCAAACATTAGTATTCACCTGAAAATTAAACAGATTATGGCAAAAGAAGAAGCATTGAAGCAGTTCGCCCAGTTAGGCGCTGTATGGTTTGGCAACAGTAAGCAACATTTCGCATTCTCGGCATACTGCCGTCTGCAGGGTTGGAACAAGCTGGCCGACAAGTGGAAGGAAGAGGCAGAGGAAGAGTGGGAAGAGGCAGAGGAAGTGCTGAACCGTCTGGTTGAACTCGGCTGCAAGCCTGCTGACCTGCAGGAGGCCATGAAGACGATTGAGTTCCCCTTCTATGACAACCCCAAGCAGCAGATAGAGTCAGACTATGAGCCGACTGCCATTAAGCAGTTGAGCGAACTGGCTGTTGCCTTCGCAGATGATTATCCCACACAGAAACTGATTATGAAGTGGATTGACGGTGAGAAAGATCACATGGCCTGGGAGGCTCAGTACCTGAACTACATCGAGAAACTGGGCTATGAGAATTTCTTAGTGGCAATGATGTAAACCAATTGACATTTGATAAATCATGAAAGAGAAAGTTTTACAGGCCATGCGCGAGTTCGGTGCTCCCGTAAACGCTGGCAAGATTGCGGAAATCACAGGCATTGACCGAAAGGAGGTTGACAAGGCTTTTGCTGAATTAAAGAAGGAGGGTGCCATAGTGTCGCCCGTCCGCTGCAAGTGGCAACCTGCTTGAAATTTTAACTATAGAAGAATAAATAACCATAATATGGAAATCAAAGCTGTAAAATTCAGAAAAGACGGATTCTATACTCAGCCTTTCGTCATGGGTGGCGAAGGTGGTGATTTTGATCAGAATATCCGCTATCGCGGCAGTTTGCAGAATTGGCTGATTGACACTGGTTCAGAAGTAATTCTTGTAGATACAGGCATCCCCGCAGGTACACCAGAAGAAGTACCCGATGAGAACTCATTTGGTTTTACTGGCAAGGACATCTGCACTTATATGGAGGCCTTTGAAGCTCTTGGATATAAGCCTGAGCAGGTGACGAAGATCTTGCTCACTCACCGCCATGCAGACCACAGCGGAGAACTGAAAAGTTTCCCCAATGCAAAGATCTATGTGAATCAGGACGAAACGGATGCTGCCGAACTACAGGGACTCACAAACCTCGTACCAGTCACCTACACCGATGGGCCATATTACAACTTCCCCGAGGCTCAGAAAATCCAAGATGGCATCTACCTCATCAAGGCTAAGGGGCATACCAAGGGCAACAGCATCATTATTGTCGAGAACGAAGGTCTTTTCTATATGCTTCACGGTGACATCACCTATGTGGATGAGGCTCTCTACGAAGACAAACTGTCTGTGGTCTATGACGACCTGCCAGCCGCCCGGGAAACGCAGGACCGCATACGTGAGTTCATACGAAATCATCCAACTGTCTATTGTGGTACTCATACGCCGCAGGGCTACGAGAATTTGGAGGCCAAACGCGTGATGGATCTCGACAATCCCGTGCCGACAATCCTAGCTGAGGTAGATTTCTCAAGTCAGAAAGCCAGCGGCAAGTATGTTTGCTCCGTTTGCGGCTACGTCTATGACCCAGCCGAGCACGACGGTGTAACATTTGAAGAACTGCCCGATGACTGGCGTTGTCCACGCTGCAAGCAACCGAAGACAAAGTTCAATAAGGCATAAGGCACATGACTCTTGTCATCGGTTTTCTCATTCCTCTCTTGGGGACGATGCTTGGCTCTGCATTCGTCTTTCTGATGAAGGATGAAATGTCAGCACGTGTACAGAAGTCACTGTTGGGCTTTGCATAGGGCGTGATGGTGGCGGCATCGGTATGGTCGCTGCTGATACCAGCGATGGAGATGGAGGCTGACAGCGGCAAATGGAGCGTCGTGCCTGCTTCCGTGGGTTTCCTGTTAGGTATAGGATTCCTGCTGGCACTCGACGAACTGACCCCACACCTTCATGTGGGTTCAGACACCCCGGAAGGTCCCCGTTCCCGGTTGTCACGAACGGTGATGCTGACATTGGCTGTGACCATTCACAACCTGCCTGAAGGAATGGCTGTTGGCGTGGTATTCGCAGGAGCTGAGCAAGGCGCGGCAGGTCTGTCCGTAGCATCGGCTGTGGCAGTCGCGCTGGGCATCGCCATCCAGAATGTTCCCGAAGGAGCCATTATCTCCATGCCTATGCGTGCTGCAGGAAACAGCAGGTGGCGTTCGTTCATAATAGGTAGTCTGAGTGGCGCTGTAGAACCAATTGGTGCACTTGCAGTTTTGCTACTGGCCTCACTCTTGATGCCTGTCATGCCTTACATGCTTGCATTTGCCGCAGGAGCCATGTTCTACGTCGTGGTCGAGGAACTGATACCCGAAGCCTCCAGCGGTCAGCATTCCAACCTCAGCACCATTGGCTTTGCCATTGGTTTCGTTCTAATGATGGTACTCGATGTGGTGATTGGTTAATGACAGTTCGCAGAAAACAAGCAGAATGTGCTGTATTTAAGGTGCCAGTACTTTACACTAAACCTGTAAGTATCTGATAATCAACATCCGTTAGCGGCCGCCCAGACAGCCGTAGAAGAGTAAACAGAACACTTTGAAATAATTAATAAAGGGACCTGTCCGTTTGGGCAGGTCCCTTTTTGGTCTTCAGAAGAAGGCTTCCGACGATTATTGACTAAAAACGTTGCATAATTTGCGATAATTTGCGGTTTTATTTGTCGATTCGGAAGTACAACTTAGACACAGCTGAGTATCCGTATGTTTCCTCTATGAGTTACGAAACAGGAAGTAATAAAGAAGGTTGGGAAAACAGGTAAATTCCAATTTAGCGCAAAACATGAAGATAACATATAAAAGAATTGCGGCACTTCCTCTTTGCGAAGCCCTAGGCTCCGTGAGTCGAAGGTGCCGTCTCCGTGGGGCTTGGGGATTATTTCCAAGCCCCACGGGAATATCTCCTTTACCCCATGGGAATGGCTTGCGTCACCCTTGGGAGGCATCGGAGTACCCCCATAACAGATATTGGAGTGAGGGATGCGAGGCATTTCCGTCAAATGGAGGCTTCAGTCGTAATGAAAACAGGCTTCAGTCGGTAGGAAAGTGGGCTTCAGTCGGTAACTGAATGCCCTTCAGTCGGTAACTGATTATTATGAATTTCGCAAAAACATATAACCTTATAACATGACAGGGCGCAAACACCCTTGTACAAAGGGATTGAGCCATGTTATATGTTGCTCAAACATATAACATACATATAACATACATGTTTTTGCGAAAGTTAAAGTTACGCAATATTCACGGGAATTTATCAGAATTGACTAACTTTGCAACAAAGTTTAATCACACAGACTAATACGAATATGAAAAAAGTCATTGTAATTGACAACCTGACGAATGAAACATAAAGGAATTATCTGCGGCATTCTGGCAGCTGTCTGTTATGGCACCAACCCGTTCGGAGCCTTACCGCTTTACGAGGAGGGTGTGAACACGTCGTCCGTACTCTTCTATCGTTTCTTTATGGCGGTGTTGATGCTGGCTGTGATGTTGCTTGTGGAGCGTAAATCATTCCGAATCAGCGGCAGAGAATTGAAGACGCTCGGCTCGCTCGGACTGCTCTTTGCTGCATCGAGCATCACATACTATCAGAGCTTTCGATTCATGGATGCCGGCATTGCCTCCACCATCCTGTTTGTCTATCCCGTGATGGTGGCTGTCATCATGACTACATGCTTCAGGGAGAGGGTCACAGCTTCAACGGTTACGGCCATCATCCTTGCCTTAGCGGGCATAGGGTTGCTCTACAGAGGCGACGCAGGTGTGCCAATCAGTGCGACAGGTGTCCTTCTGGTTATGGTGTCATCGCTGACTTACGCCGTCTATATCGTGGTGGTTAATCAGTCGAGCATCCGCATGTCATCGTTGAAGCTTACGTTCTATGTCCTGCTGATATGTATGCTATCGTTGCTTGCCTATTCGTTCACCTCACCCGACTTGCATCTGATGTTGCCGCCATCGCCGCGTGCATGGTTCTTTGCATGTTGGTTGGGTCTGGTGCCAACGGTTCTCTCGCTTGTATTGATGACCGTTTCCGTTCATGAAGTGGGCGCCACGCCTACTGCCATCATGGGAGCTTTGGAGCCATTGACGGCGGTAGCCATCGGCGTGATGGTCTTTGACGAATCGCTCACGTTCCGTCTCATGGTCGGCATCGTGCTCATCCTTTCAGCCGTCCTGCTGATCGTACTGGGCAAGAACTTCCATCTGCGTACAATCAGCCATACGATAACCGTCATCGTCAGAAAAACCTGGCGATGGAAATCATAAACTGAAGCCAGAATAAGAGCAGATAAAAGTATAACTCTTAATATTGGGGTAGGTCTTGAATAGCCAAAGACCTACCTTTTTTTTCAGATAGAGGCAAATCTCTGGATGCGAAAAATATCGTGTACATTACTTGCAATACTCATCAAACCAATACTTAACAACAGGGTAAGGACGGTAGCTGAAATAACACGGGAGTTCTGGACGAGCCACAGTAGGATGCCCGACTCAACATGGAAGGTGAACAGGGGCACATCGGCAGGCGTCGACAGGACGAAGGCAAGGGTGACGGCTCCGCTGACGATGCCTGCGACGAAGGCAGCGACCATCGCCATCTTATAGCGGCGAAGCGTGGCATTCTGATGCTGGCGGACATACTCCACGGCATCGAGACGGCGGGTGAGTGCGTCCATGAAGGCGCACTGGTCGTCGAAATGGGGTTGCTGGGCGAGGAAGACTTCCTCAAGTGCTTTGTCTTTTGTCATAACTTCTGTATCTCCTTGCTGTTTACTCATAACTTCAGTCTTTCTTTCAATTTGTCACGGCCCCGCGAGAGCTGCTTTTTCACAGCATCCTCCGAGGTATCGGTAATGGCGGCAATCTCCTTGATGTCGTAGCCGCTGAGATAGTAGAGCGTGATTGCCGACCGCTCCTTGGGCGGCAGGGTGCGCAGGGCGAGGTAGAGGCTCTGGTGCTCGAAACTGCTGTCGGCAGCCTGACTGCTCGTGAGCATCCGTGCCTCGTCGAGGCTCTCCGCTGTGCGCAGGCTTGCCCTGTGATTGAGGAACGTGTTGTGGGCAATCTTGAAGAGCCACGAGCGGAAGCGTCCCCGGTCCTGATAGCCAGCCGACGAGAGGTATGCCTTCACCAACGTGTCCTGCGCCAGGTCGTCGGCATCGCCATTGTTTCCGCAGCAGAGGGCGAGCAGAAAGCCGCGAAGTGCCTCCTGCTCACGCTCCACCAGGGTGATGAACTGTTCGCGTGTCACTTGCTCTCAGCTTGCATGACCAGTATCTGCTCTTCTGCCTCCATCTCCTTGGCGAGCATTCGCCTGCCAGTGTTGTAATTAACAAGGATAGCGATGCCAATGCCTGAAAGAACTGCTCCGAACAGACTGAATTGTTGAAGCGCTGTAGTCGTCATTCCGCCAACCAAGGCTTGAACGATGCAGAAGCCTATCAAGGCTACACCAAGGAAAGTAATAATACTGCCCCACAGCAGTTTCGCCAGCAGTTTCTCCTTCAGCAGTTTCTTCTTGGGCGAAATCTTTTTCATCAGTTCCTCGATGTCCATATCGGGGTTCTTCTCAATGGCTGCCAGCACAATCTGCGTGCGCTGGTTGGTCTCGTTCATCTTCTTGCGGATGTAAAGCCACACGATCATGATGGGCAGCACGCATCCGCAGGCAATAGGTACTAAGATGGCAACTAAATTTTCCATAATTCTTTCTTCTTTTTTATTGTTATACTTTTGTTTTCTTGAACCGATTCAATAATATAACAGTTCAGAGAAGTAAAAGGTGACGTCGTGTGGTGATTTATTGGGGTGAATCGCTGGGACGGCACTTCATTGAGAGAAATGAATTGTTTTCATACTTTATCATGTAATAATCACCTCCATGGTCGTTTTCTGGATGCCCAGTCCCATGCTCTCGTAGAAGTGACGTGCACTGTCGTTGCCCTCCCATACGTTGAGGGTGATGTTATGGCAGCCGATAGACTTGGCATAGTCACGGACATGCTCATACAGTGCTTTACCTATGTGCTTGCCGCGTTCCGACTCGTCCACACAGATGTCATCGATATACAGCGTCTTGACATTCACCAGTAGTCGGTGGTCTCTTACTTCGTTGACCTGGCAGAACGCATGTCCTCGTATCTCTCCGTCGTCATAGACGAAGACGGGCATGCTGTCGTCGGAGAGAAGCGTCTCCAGTTCTTGCTCGTTGTATTTGGTCGTGTACGGCTTGAATAAATCGGGGCGTATCACATGATGCACCATATTGACCTGATGCAGCAATGCGATGATACCTTTGATGTCTTTTGTGTTTGCTTTCCTAATCATAGTTCATCAATTTCGCATACAAAGTTACGAACTATTCCGATTTCCTCCAAATAATTCAGTATTATATTATTTCCACCTTTTTGTTTGTATCTTTATTTAAATCTTTGTACCTTTGCACCAGATTTAAGTAAAAACGCTAATATAAATGGAAAAGATGAGACTATGGATGCTCGCCGCCATCCTCTTATGCGGCGTAACAACGTTTACATCATGTGGGGACGATGACAAGAACACCGTAAACACACAGCAGAAGGAATATTTCACGCAGTGGAACCAGTGTGAGGCTCTTACCGCCCTGAAAGAATTTGTTGCTGACGTGACGAATACTGGGTCGAAGAACTACATCCCGAAGGAAGACCGCATCGCTACGTTCGACATGGACGGTACACTCGTCGGAGAGTTGTATCCGACGTATTTTGAGTATAATCTGCTGGAGTACCGTGCATTAGACGATCATAACTATGAGGCTCCGGATGATGTGAAGGAGGCGGCACAGGACATCCGCGACTTCGTGAGAAACGGTAAGAAACTCCCTTCTGGATTCGATATGAAGCATGCCTATGCAGCGGCAAAGGCTTACGCTGGCATGACACTCGCTGAGTTCGATGCCTATGTAAAGGACTATGCCAGTAAGAATGCCAACGGATTCGTGGGTATGACCTATGCTCAAAGTTTTTACAAACCCATGCTGCAGGTGCTCGACTTCTTGAGGGCAAACGGCTTTACCTGCTATGTCGTTTCAGGCTCCGACCGGTTTATCTGCCGCTCACTCTTGGAGGACTACGGCTTTGAGCCCAACAATGTCATTGGTATGGATGTAAAGCTGAAGGGTGACAACCAGGGCACTGAGGTAGGTGTCAACTATACCATTGGCAAGGAGGAACATCTGGTACGTACCGACGAGCTGATCATCAAGAACCTCAAGACGAACAAGGTGCTGCAGATTTCACAAGAGATAGGTAAGGTTCCTGTCCTGTCGTTTGGTAACAGTAGTGGCGACATTGCCATGCATAACTACTGTATGGGTAACGACAAATACCGCTCTGCCGCTTTCATGCTCGTAGCCGATGATGACGTGCGCGACCATGCCAACCTCGCAGAAGGTGCCAGTCGTGAGGCGAAATGGCGTGAGGCAGGCTTTTACGTCATCTCCATGCGTAACGACTTCAAGACCATCTATGGTGATGGTGTGATGAAGACCGACTTCACTTTCTAAGAAAGAAAAGGACACTACTCAATCCTTCGTCTAAGGAAGAAGAATTGGGTTTTGAGGAAATAGAGGATAACTCCTATTGCATTGGCTACAGCGACAGTCCAGAAGGCTGCGTTGTAGCCATAATGTTCTGCGATAGCTCCACCCGCCAAAATGCCGAGTCCCATCCCCACGTCCCATGAGATAAGGATGGTGCTGTTGGCGGTACCCCGCTCATTATGGTGTGCCATGGAAATCATCATGTTCTGGAAGGCGGGCCACATGTGACCGTTGCCCAGTCCGATGAGGATGGCGGAGGAGTAATAACCTATGTAAGTGAAGAGTGAAGAGTGAAGAGTGAAGAGTTGGCTACCGCCTAAGGTTGGCAGGAGGATAAACAGGATGTAGCCGACGAGTGAGATGACCATCCCCTCGGATGCATTATGGGTCAGTCGCCCTTGTCGCAATGCCTTGCCACCTTGTATCCGTGAGAGCATGAGTCCGATGGAGCAGAGCATAAACCATGTCCCTGTACCCCCTGTCATGCCCAGCACCTGTTTGCCATAGATAGCAAGGTAGTTGCTCATCACACCGAAGCAGAAGCCGAAGAACGCCATGTTGATTCCCAACAACCAACCACGGGCGAGGAAAAAGCGGTCGAGGGATAAGACCCTATCCGACTTCCCCTGTTTAGGGGAATGGACAGAAACCGTCGCATCCACAATCCATCCGAAGGTGGCGATGGCGAGGGCAAGCCAGAAGAGGAGTTGGAAGTTATGGGTCTGGGCATAGGTATAGATGGCAAAAGTGGGAGCTATCGCCATGGCGAGGTTATTGCTGAGTCCGTAATAGCCGATTCCCTCGTTACGACGGGAGGAGGGAAGGACATCAATGGCGACGGTGGAGTTGGCAACTGTCAAAGCACCAAAGGGACCGCCATGCAAGGTACGGACAATGGTAAAGAGCAGCAGGGTTCCTGCCGCGAGATAGCCTGCGAAGAAAATGGCGAAGGCGGCAAAACTGAACATCAGTACTTGCTTGCGTGGAAAGGAATCGACGAAATAGCCGCTGAACGGACGGAAGAGCAGTGCCGTGATGGTATAACCCGACAATACCAAGCCTATCACGTCCTTCGTTGCCCCGAAGGTCTCGTGCAGATAGAGGGGTAGCAGTGGGGTGAGCAGATAAAAGGCGAAGAACAGCGAGAAGTTCGCCGTCATCACCTTGATATAGTTCCGATTCCAAAGGCGTTCCATTGTAACTAGTATTTCTAGTATTCCTAGTTCTTCTAGTGCTCCTAGTATTACTAGAATTGTCTTAATGCGGAGAGCAATTCGTTGTTCTCACTCTTCATACCGATAGTGATGCGCAGACAATTGTTACAGAGCTGCACACGGGTACGGTTGCGGACGATGATACCCTTGTCAACCAAGTAATCGTAAATCTTCTGTGCGTCGGTCATCTTGGCAAGGAAGAAATTGGCATCTGTCTTGTAAACCTGTTCGCAGATGGGCAGTTCTGTAAATGCCTGCATCAGACGGGTACGCTCTGTCAATAAGGTCTTTATCCACTTATCCACCTCGTACGGGTCTTTCAATGCCTCTAAAGCCTGTTGCTGTGTCAGCATGTTGACATTATACGGATACTTTACCTTATTATATATAGCTATAATCTCTGGTGCGGCAAAAGCCATACCGAGGCGGATACCTGCTAGTGCCCATGCCTTCGACATCGTATTGAGGACGATGAGGTTGGGATATTTTACCAGTTCCGTGCGAAATGACTTCTGCTGGGCGAAGTCGCTATAAGCCTCGTCGACGATGACAATCCCCTCGAAACCCTCTATCACCTTGATGATCTCGTCACGGTTGAGGGAGTTGCCCGTAGGGTTGTTCGGTGAACATATCCAGATGAGTTTCGTATGACTGTCGCAAGCCTTCAGCAGGTCGGTTGCCTTGAAGTCATAGTTGTCGTCCAGCAGCACTGGGCGATACTCGACATCGTTGATATCCGCGCAAACCCTGTACATACCGTATGTCGGTTCGATGGCAACCACGTTGTCCTTGCCTGGTTCGCAGAAGATGCGGTAGGGTAGGTCAATCGCCTCGTCACTGCCGTTGCCGAGGAATATCATCTGCTCGGGAATACCCTTCACCTTCGAGATATGTTTCTTCAACTCCCGCTGTAAAGGGTCAGGATACCGGTTATAAGGTGCTCCATACGGATTCTCGTTGGCATCGAGGAACACATGCGCTTCCTTGCCGGAGTATTCATCACGGGCACTGCTGTATGGAGCGAGGCTCCAGATATTCTTTCTGACTAGTTGCTCTAAAGGTTTCATAGGGCGGGTAGGTGTTATAGGTGTGTTAGGTGAGACTCTTGATGCGGACCGTCATCGCATTCTTATGGGCATCCAGTTGTTCTGCCTCTGCCATCAGTTCCACGGCACGGCCGATGTGACGGATACCTTCCTCTGTCAGGTGTTGGAATGTAATCTTTCGACAATAGCTGTCGAGGTTCACCCCATTGTAGGCAGTAGCATAGCCATGAGTCGGCAGGGTGTGGTTAGTACCGCTGGCATAGTCACCGGCACTCTCACAGGCATATTTCCCGAGGAAGACACTGCCAGCATTGACCACCTTCTCGGCAAGTTGCTCGTAGTTCGCCGTCTGTATCACCAAGTGCTCCGGAGCATAGAGATTAGTCAACTCCATCATCTCGTCATAGTCTCTTACGAGCACATAGCAACTGTTCTCCAATGCTTTGGAAGCTAGTTCTTTACGTGGTAATTTCTCAAGTTGTTTGTCAACCTGCTGGTGTATCTCTTCCAGCTTACTCTCCGAGGTGGTGATGAGCAGTACCTGGGAGTCGATGCCATGCTCTGCCTGTGAGAGCAGGTCGGCAGCCACGAACTCCGCGTTGGCTGTCTCGTCGGCAATGACACACACCTCCGAAGGACCGGCAGGCATGTCAATGGCAACTTCGTCGAGACTCACCTGTTGCTTTGCTGCCATCACATACTGGTTGCCGGGACCGAATATCTTATAGACCTTAGGGACAGACTCTGTTCCGTATGCCATGGCACCGATAGCCTGTACGCCACCAGCCTTGAAAATCTTGCTGACACCAGCCACACGTGCCGCATACAGGATGGCAGGATTCACCTTTCCCTCTTTGTTCGGAGGTGTGCAGAGCACAATCTCCTTGCAGCCGGCTATCTTGGCAGGAGTGGCAAGCATCAACACGGTAGAGAAGAGTGGGGCAGTGCCACCGGGGATATAGAGTCCCACTTTCTCGATGGCGACACTCTTCTGCCAGCAGATCACACCCTCCTGTGTCTTGATTTTCTGTCCTACGAAACGCTGGGAGATATGGAACACCTTAATATTATGGTGGGCGAGAATGATGGCATCCTTCAAGTCATTACTGATGAGGTTTTCCGCCTCGTCCATCTCCTGTTCTGTGACGGCAAGGGAGGTCAGTGCCACCTTGTCGAACTTCGCCTCATACTCCTTCACCGCCTCGTCACCCCGTTGCTTCACGTCAGCAAGGACAGAGGCAACCGTAGCGTTGAGCTGTGAGAGGTCCAGGCGTGGGCGTTCAATAATCTCAGCCCATTGTTCCCGTTTCGGATATTTGATGATTCTCATTTCAATTTCTCACTCCTTTAGTTCTTCAATCTTTAAAGAATCATTTTCTCAATTGGAGTCACGAGAATACCCTGTGCCCCCATCTCTTTCAGTTTACCGATAATCTCCCAGAAACGCTTCTGGTCGAGGACGGTATGCACAGAACACCATTCCTCGTCAGCCAGTGGGATGATGGTAGGACTCTTCAAGCCCGGCAGGACATTGATGATCTCCTGAAGGCGTGCCTTCGGAGCATTCATGCGCACATATTTCTTATCTTCGGCATCCTTGACTGCCTTGAAGCGGAAGAGCATCTGCTCAAGGATGTCACGTTTCTCCTGCGACATACCTTTATGACCAATGAGCAATGCCTCGCTCTCCATCACCACCTCTACTTCACGGAGGTTGTTGCTTACGAGGGTAGAGCCGCTGCTGACAATGTCGAAGATACCATCAGCAAGTCCGATACCCGGACTGATCTCCACAGAACCCGTGATAACATGAATTTCCGCCTTAATACCTTTTGACTCTAAGAATTGATGGAGGATATGGGGATAGGAAGTGGCAATCTTCTTGCCATTAAACCACTCCACACCTTTGTAGTCAATTTCTTTGGGGATGGCAAGGGAGAGACGGCATTTGGAGAAACCTAAGCGAGAGATGATCTCAGCATCCTCATTACGTTCCACGAACTCGTTCTCACCCACCACACCGATGTCGGCTACACCGCTTGCCACACTCTGTGGAATGTCGTCATCACGTAGATAGAGCACTTCTAAGGGGAAGTTGCTTGACTGAACTAATAGTGTGCGTCGTCCTGAACTAACCTTGATATCTGCCTCTGCGAGCAGGTTCATAGTGTCGTCAAAAAGACGACCTTTTGACTGTACTGCGATTCTTAACATACGATTTAATTAGCTAATTTAGTGTACAAAGGTACATATTTCTCATCATATTTGCAAGAAAATGATTACTTTTGCACCCAAAATCAAAAGAATTTGATGCGAAAGGGTATATATATTCATCTTTTAGGGCTTTTTCTCGTGGTAACGGCTTGCACACAGAAACAGCCAGAACCGATGACACCATGGGGTGGGGAGGAGGCAGAGTCTTCCTCGTCTACGTTCGACCTGGAGCAGATTGTCAGTAATGGCGAACTGATAGCTCTTGCCCTTTCGGGTCCTGAGACATTTTACGACTATCGTGGCAAGCATCTCGGAACAGAATATATGCTCTGCCAGCGGTTCACGAATAAGATAGGGGTGAGTCTTCGCATAGAGCTATGCCGTGACTCCGCAGAGATGGAACGGCGGTTGAAGGATGGGGAGGCAGACCTCATTCTCTTCCGTAATGACGGGAAATCAAAACAGTTAGCATGGCATATTGGGAAAGATAAGCCGGAACTGACGAAAGCACTGAAGGAATGGTATCGTCCGCAGCTGATCGACGAGGTGAGGAAAGAGGAGGATTATCTGTTGTCGTCACGTTCCATCAAGCGTCGTGTCTTTGCTCCCATGCTGAATGTCAAAGGGGGTGTCATCTCTCATTATGATGGCTATTTCCAACAATATTGTCGCAGTATCCGCTGGGACTGGAGACTGATGGCAGCCCAGTGTTATCAGGAGTCTACTTTCGACCCTCAGGCTCGCTCATGGGCTGGTGCCTGTGGACTGATGCAGATCATGCCGTCCACTGCCGACCACTTAGGACTTGCTCGTGATGATATGTTTAACCCAGAGAAGAGTATTGCTGCTGCCGCCAAACTCATCGGGGAGCTAGACCGTTCGTTCTCGGATATCCGTAACCATCAGGAACGCATTAAATTTATCCTTGCCGCCTATAACGGTGGTGCCAACCATGTCCGTGATGCCATGGCACTGGCTCGCAAGAATGGGCGTGACCCTCAGCGGTGGGCGGATGTCAGTCCTTATATTCTATTACTTGCACAACCAGAGTATTATAACGACCCCGTAGTGAAATATGGTTATATGCGAGGTTCTGAGACGGCTGGCTATGTCGACAAAATCATGCAGCGGTGGAATGGGTACCGTGGTGTCAAATCTCCCTCTGTAGGTGGGATCTCAGGTACTCCTCAGCGCGCAACACACCAGAAGAAAAAGTTTAAGATATAATAGACTTATGGATAGTAAAATGATATTGAATTTCCTGAGGGAAGTGATGATGAATAACAATCGTCCTTGGTTCCAGGAACACAAAGGAGAGTATATGGAGGCGAGAAGTGAGTTCGAGTCTGGTGTTGCAAAAGCTATTGCAAGAATTTCAGAGTTTGACGAATCGATTGCACAGGTGACAGTGAAGGATTCTACTTATCGTTTCTATCGCGACACACGGTTCTCATCAGACAAATCTCCTTATAAGAACCATTTTGGCGCCTATATCAATGCGCATGGCAAGAAGGCACTGCGAGGTGGTTATTATATTCATTTAGAGCCCGACCATTGCCTGCTTGCCGTAGGAAACTACTGGTTGCCTACAAATATCCTGACTTCTTGTCGTAACGAGATTATGGCAAATGAAGAGGAATGGCTGCATTGTGTGGAGTCAAAGGATTTCAAGAAATACTATGGTGCACCTGAGGATGCCAATTGGGAGAGTCCTCAAGGCTTTGGACTGGAAAAGCTGAAAACTTGTCCTGCTGGTTTTCCCCGTGACTATCCTTACCTTCACTATTTGCGAATGAAAGACTATTGTGCCTGGCATCATGTGGAAGAGTCCTTCTTTGAGGGTGACAAATGGCTTGACCAGATGGCAAAGATGTTCAAGGCTGCAAAACCCATGATGGATTTTATGAACTCTGTGATTGATGATTATGAATAGATGGCTGTTCGCTATTGGCTGTTGGTTATTGGTCATGGTTGCCAATGCCCAAGAGCATCGTGCGGAACTGCGGAAACAACGTTCGTTCCACACCACGATTCCTGCAGGTAACTATAGTGGTATCACATGGCTGGGGGGGAATCGTTATGCGGTAGTGAACGATAAAGCGGCGGAGAGCGGTTTTCATCTCTTTACCATCGATATAGATTCCGTCACTGGTGATATTCTGCATGCCTCGGAGCATGGCTTTCGCTCTTCTGGGAAAATGAACCGTGATGATGAGGGCATCTGCTTTTTTCCGAAAGACAGTACGATATGGATTAGCGGTGAAGCCGATAATGAGGTGCTGGAATATGCGATGAGTGGGGTACTGACTGGGCGCAGACTCCAGATGCCTGCCGTCTTCAAAAAAGCGAAGTCTAACAAAGGATTGGAGGCACTGACCTATCAGCCGCAAACAGGTCGGTTCTATACGATAACTGAGAAACCGATGAAAGGTGACAGTCTTTCACGTCTGCAGAGTTTTGGTGACGATTTCCGTCCCATTAACCATTGGCTGTATCGGATGGATGCAAAGTCATTGGAAGAACGCGAGGGGACACACACACTGGGTGTCCCTGCCTTGGCAGCATTGGAAGACGGTAGGGTGTTAGTGATGGAGCGTGAGGTGTTCAAACCGAAGAAGAATATCGGCTCCTATGTATATAATAAGGTATATATAGTGACACCCGCCACAGAGAACGAAGGGCAGCTCCTTGAGAAAAATCTGCTGGTATCCTTTAAGACGAAATTGAACTTGACGGCACGTAGCTTTGCCAATTATGAGGGGATGTGCTTAGGACCCCGTCTTGCCGATGGCAGACAAGTCATCGTATTAATCTGTGACTCACAGAATCAATACAAGGGCTTTCTCAAAGACTGGCTACGGACGATAGTTCTTTAGCGTAGTCAAGGTAGTAGCCTATTTTATAGAGCTTGAAGATCCATAGTTGTGGGTGATTGCCAACGAGATTCTTTCGCTCAAGATTTCCAAAACAATGATGGAACGTTTGTATGCAGGAAATAATGAGACTATTTTGTCGTTGTAAAAAGGTGAGCAGACGTGAGTAATCTTTTAATTCGTCTTTAAAAGAATATAAAGTGCGTAGTCCTTCTTCCGTCTTCTTCACAAAATCAGGATTGTTTTCCATACCTTCCATACAGATAGGATTGTTTATATGGCAGATGTGGATATTGTTCTGATGAAACGTTTTTCCTAAAATAACATCCTCATAACCATAATATCGGTAGCGCTCATCAAAAGGAAAACGTATCATGATGTTACGGCTAACCATGAAATTGGTTGTGCGGAAATGCTGGTATGGTCTTGATTGTCGTTTGAAGGCATTATGTTTTTCTTTATTTGCATATTCATATTTATACTTAAGATTGTTTTCTAAAGTTTTGTCATATAAAATGTCAACTCCACCGTCAACTACAGGAGCATTATTAGTCATGTAGTTCTTGAGGAAATCAGGATTATCTATTTCCCCATCGCCATCAAGAAAAAGAAGGGTGCTGTATTTTGATTGTTGTACAAGAAAGTTCCTAATAGCAGATCTTCCAATATTTTCTTCTCTTCTAATAAACCTACAATGATGGAGCAAATTAATAGAAGAATTGTCTTGGACAGTTTTCTTGTTTTCAGAGCCGTCATCTGCTACTATGATCTCAAATGGGACATTTAAGAGAACTGCTTGCGAGTGTAAATCACGCACAAGTTCCACACAGCAATAGTTGTAGGTGGGAATAAGAATTGACAATTCTGTAATCATACCATCAGCAAAAATACTCAAAAAAAATTATAAACACAAATTTCCTTTAATTTATTTTGACTTTACCAGGCAAAATAGTAATTTTGCCGCAATTTTGTAAAATAAGGAAATAGTAATGAGTAAAGACATGATGAAAACATTGATGGTGTGCCTGATGATTCTAATGGGAAGTGTTGCTCAGGCTCAAGACGTGAAAGATATCCTAAGTGGTGTGTTGGGTGGCTCGTCGACAGACGGTGTTGCAAGTAACCTGACGACAGTGTTCTCTAAGAGTAAACAAGCTACTCAAGACAAGATCATCGGTACTTGGTTATATACAGAACCCGCTATCGTCTTCACGTCAGATAATATCCTTGCGAAAGTAGGTTCCAAAATCGCAGCGAACAAGCTCGAGAACAAATTGCAGGAGTATCTTACACGCTATGGCATCAAGCCAGGAGCTTTTGTTATGACTTTCAAGGAAGATGGAACTTTCACTGAGACATTGAATGGCAAGACATCAAGTGGTAAGTGGACAGTTAAAGATTCCAAACTTCAACTGACTATCGCAGGTGTGAAGGCACTCAATGTCACCACCCAGATAGACGGAAGGGATTTGCTGTTCGTCACGGATGCCACCAAACTGCTGAATCTATTCAAGAGCCTGGGTGCTAAATCAAGTAACTCGCAGATCAGGACAGTCACCTCGCTGATGAAGAGTGTCAATGGCATGCAGGCAGGTGTCACTTTGCGCAAACAGTAAGTTTTTGCAGAATAATTTGGCGGAATGCAAAAAAAAACGTACCTTTGCAGCCGCTATTACGAGATAGTAGCATGAAACCGTCGTAAGACGCTTTTACAAAGCGCAACGACTAAAAGAAATTCAAATTATTAATTTAAAATTAAAGTCAAAAACAATGGCAACAAAAATCAGATTGCAGCGCGGTGGACGTAAAGGCTATGCCTTCTACAGCATCGTTATCGCTGACGCAAGAGCACCACGTGATGGTAAATTTACTGAGAAGATTGGTACATACAATCCAAACACCAATCCTGCCACAGTAGATTTGAATTTCGATCGTGCACTTTACTGGGTAGAGACTGGCGCACAGCCAACAGACACTGTTCGTAACATTCTCAGTCGTGAGGGTGTTTACCTGATGAAGCACCTCCGCGGTGGTGTGAAGAAGGGTGCTTTTGATGAGGCTGCTGCTCAGAAGAAGTTCGATGCATGGAAGGCAGACAAGCAGAAGGGTCTTGAAAAAGTAGCTGCTGATGAGGCAAAAGCTAAGAAGGATGCTGCTGCTAAGGAACTGGCTCAGGAGAAAAAAGTTAACGAAGAGATTGCTAAAAAAGTAGCGGAGAAGAAAGCTGCCGCTGAGGCTGCTAAGGCAGAGGAAGAGGCTGCAAAAGCTGCTGAGGAAGCTGCTGCCGCTGAGGCTCCAGCAGAGGAGGCACCTGCTGAGGCTCCTGCCGCTGAGTAACATTTTCTTTGATTTGTTGAATATAGGGATGGATAATAATGTCTGTCCCTATTTTATTTTTAGTGCGATGCATATACTGGAGATACCATCATTCTTTCATCCTTATGGCGGCTTGTTCTGTTTAGACCAAGCCAAGGCACTGGCGGCATTAGGTCATGAGGTTCGTATTCTAAGTAATGTCCAGTTAGGGATCACAATCAATTGGAAAGACTATCTGACCTTACCTTGGCATCGTTATGAGCATACAATGGATGGTATGACCGTATACCAGTCCTACCAGCGGGGTGTTCCCAAAGTGATACACCCCAATGTCGACAGATGGGTAGCTATTGTTCGCTCGATGTTCACAGAATACACCCGTAAATATGGTAAACCTGCCGTCCTTCATGCCCATTGCGCAAAATGGGCAGGCTATGCAGCTATGAAGATCAGTGAGGAGTACCAGATACCCTATGTTATCACGGAACACATGCCAAAGGAAATCTTCCAATTAGAGTTTGGGGCATCGACAGACCTCTTCCAGATTCCCTTGTTGCGGCAAGCGTATTGGTGTGCCAGCAAGGTCATAATGGTTTCTGAGGAGTTGGTGGATGACATCTCCTGTTATTTTGGAAAGGACTATCAGCATGAGACGATTTCCAATATCGTAGACGTGGATTTCTATGCTTGTCAACAACGTCCGTCTTTAGGGGGCAGACCATTCAGGTTCTGTTGTTCCGCACTGTATGTGGAGCGGAAAGGGTATGATATCTTATTGAATGCTTTTAACCAACTGTATCTGCAACATCCCCGCATAGAGTTAGTGGTGGCAGGACAGGGTACCGACACTGCGTCGTTCAGGAGGTTGTATGAGCATCTGGCATGTTGTCAACAGGTGAAAACCCTTGGTGTCCAGGATAAGTATGGCATCAGGGATATGTACTATCAGAGCGATGCCCTTGTTTTAGCCACGCGAGGTGAGTCTCAAGGACTGGTGTTGCTGGAAGCATTGAGCACAGGTATTCCGGTTATCTCTACGGATGCCATACCCTCCAGTGTGAGGATGCGGGAAGGAGCAGTCTATGTCCCTGTGGATGATGTGGATGCCTTAAGGGACGCAATGGCAGAGATGTTGCGTCGTCAGTATGATAGCCAAGTACTATCTGCTCAGGTCTCAGCTTCCTCATCCCCAGAGGTCATTGGCAAGAAGATTGAAGCAGTGCTTTGTACATCCCTTCATACTGTTTAGCGACTTTCCTATAGTCATGATGCTTTTTGACATAGCATATACTATCCTCTTTTAGTTTGTTGATACAATCAGTATGGTGGAGAATCCACTCCAGTTGTGTGTAGACACTCTCATAAGTTGGCTCCACATTGATGATAGGTCGTAATTCCTTCTCATTGATGATTTCGTAGTTCTCAGGTTCTCCTCCTCCCACAACAATGATGCCCTTACTCATGGCTAAGAGAGAGTTCATGGAGGGAGTATAGCTATACAGCTGGTCAAGTATTACGTCGCAGCTATTCATGAGTTGCATATACTCATGAAAGGATACACTCTCTGCTTTGACGATCTCGCATCTGTCTGGATAGCGACTTGCAACATCTTGTAGCGCCTTCCACATGATGTCTGTTCCTTTATAGACACTTCTCTCCTTGTCGATACCGATGAAGAAGCGCACTTTCTGGTTGTTGTAGGTATGGATGGGAGCATCATAGTCACATACGATAGGAAGAGGGATAAATTGCGTCTTGTCGGGGAAATAGCGAGAGTAACATGCTTGGTATTCATACAAACAGGTGGGAATACGGTCAGCGTCCTCCATGACATAACGTGTATAGTCCCCCTTTGGGGTGTCAATATATTCATCGATGAACTTCTGCGTGGAGATATCTGAGCGTTTCTGCTCTCCGATATAGAAGTCGCCATATCTGAAAGTGTGATGGTGGATACCATCATTCACCCAGTACCAGTCACATCCGAAGGCTCCAGCGACAATCTTTTTGTTGTGTTTCCTAAGATAATGATAGAAAGGGTATTGGCGTTCTGCCTTTAAACCAAAACAATCGGGATTGATGAGTTGCACGATGTCATATCCGGAAAATTGAGGCAGCAGTCTTTGCAGGCGCAGGTAATGCCATAGTCCGGCAAGTCTCCCTTCCCCTCTCTTGATGTTAATATCACGAGGGTAGTCACGGAAGCTATTCCCATCACTTACCAACGTTACATGGTGACCAAGCTCTTTCAGCCCTTTAGCGAGAAAGGTATGTAAACCACTGTATTCCTCAAATAGAAGTATCTTCATCGTTTCGTTATTTTTACTCCTTGTGGAGGTTGTAAAGTTTCAGGTTATTCCTCTTGTCGTACATGATGAGCGCATAGTCGTCATCCAATATCTTCTGAATGGCGGGAACGGGATAGTCTTCCACATCTACCACAATCCATTTCGTTTTATGAGTTTGATAGTTATTGATGATATTCGTGTGCCATTCAGGTATGCGCTCAATACCCATGTCCTGTATGGAGAATATAGGATTGGAGGGTCGGATGCCCATGTCGAGGTAGATATGGGGATCGTTATAGATGACAAATGAGGAATAGTCAATCATCGGATGCTGTTTAAGGAAAGTCTTGTATCTTATCAGATGGTCATCCTGCCAGTCGGTGTACATAGTATACATAAACCTGACCTTGCTGGCACAGCCTATTAGTAGGAAGGTGATGACGACAAAGCGCAAAAATGTTAAGTGCTCTCTGCTGATGATGATCATGGAGACGGTGAATAGCGGATATGATATCGTGCCATAGTGTCCATAACCATTACCCTGGCAGAAACATAGAAAGGGTAATGCGGCAGTTAAGAACCACAGTATTGCTGAGGTAGTGGCTTTCTTCTTCCTAAGAAGGATCAGTATGCTAAGTGATAATAACAAGATAGAATTGAAGTAACTCAGAATGAAGTAATGGATGCCGATCTCCATAAGGTCATAGGAGGTGTTTGCCGCATATCTGGCAGCATACAGGAAAGTACCCTTCCACATTTCTGGTAAGGCATTCTTGGAATAGAAATACACGAGGAAAGGTATTGTCGTTAGTGCGAGACCAATGATGAAGGAGAGGACATTATTGCAGAAATTCTTGTATGCTTTGTGTCTCAACAGCACGAAGGAGATGACAAGGAGGGCACCACAGATAGGTAAGGCATTCGTCAGTCTTGACATGAGACTAAGTCCCAGTACCATTCCGTATAGGCAGGCATGGCTGGGGTGATGCGTGTAATGAGCGATGCTGACCTCGTATTCATAGTGGTGTATCCAGTTGATGATAAAGTAGAAAGCAAGAGCGAGAAAGGGTAAGAGATATTCTTCCGTCAGGTTTCCTCCCTGGTAGGTATACGAGAGGACGGCGAGTGAGAGGACGGTCAGTCCGAAAGCATTCCTTTCATTAAAATATCGCAAGAAAGTTTTATACGTAATGACCAGTGTCACAAAGAGAAATAATATCTGGAGCATCCATACGCCATACCTGTCACTGGTGATTCCATACCCCACAGCGTTTACAAGGAAGATATAGGGTCCTTTTAAGTCCCATAAGTCTTGGTAGGGTACATAGCCCTGTACCCAGTATTTGCCTATAATCTGGAATATAGGGGAGTCAGGAGTGTCTCCAAGTGTGGTGTATAAGGGTGATGTCGTATAAGAGAAGATAGTCACAAAGAAGATTGCGACCAGAAAGAGTAACACGTCATATAATACTGGCTTGTATCTATGCATAGCGTTCACTTTTCTCTTTTCATATAGGGTAGGGAATAGCGCAGTAGTGTTCTGCCCCACCGACTGTTTGTTATCCTCCTGAACCACTTGTATTTCTTGGTGTAGTTCTGTTCAGGAAGTGGGAAGAGTCCTCTCTCGTGAAGACGTTGTACGCGTTGTTCGAGGGTGTCAGCAGAACGGGTCTCCACGATGATGTGATAGATATAGTCCATCGTCAACTGTGCAATTCTGCGCTTCAAGGCGAGACGGTCATGGTGTGGCAGTTTGTCACATAACTCATGGAGTCGGAAGATCACTCCCTCTCGGTCGTCCATTCGCTTCAGGGTAACGTCTGGATCCTGACTCGTAGTTATCGACCCCTCCCTTTTATTATACAAGTAAGCTTTAGCATGTGTAGGATATACATTATCGGCACGCAATAGCAACTGTGGGGTGAACTCCTCGTCCTCATGATAGATACCAGGGGTGAAGCGAAGCTCTCCCAAGACTTTCTTTCTAAAAAGATATCCCCATGCTGTACCGTGTATGTTATAGTTCAGCAAATAGGTAGTCCCTGGGACGGGGATGACGGTTTCGGGTACGACTTCTACATTAGGTTCAAAAGAGAAGTCGAACATCACCATATCTACGCATTGTTGATATCGTACGATGTCTAAACATTGTTCATAAGGTGCTTGTATGAGTTGGTCATCAGCATCCACGAACTGGATAAACTGTCCTGTGGCGATATCGATACCTTTGTTCCTTGCCATGCTCAGCCCCCCATTCTTCTGTCTAACATAGATGATATCGTCCTCATACTTCATCAACTCGTTGATGGGACTCATGTCAGAACTGTCATCTACAACAATAATCTCCCGCTCGAAAGGTCGTAGGGAGAGGGAAAGGATGCTGTCGATACATGCCTGGAGCATCTCCACAGGCAGATTATAATAGGTAATAATAAAACTTACCAGTGGTTTGTCTTCTTTCATATTCTCGACAAAGGTACGAAATAATTTGTAAAATCATAATATTATTTGTATTTTTGCGTTCAGAAATTAAAGAAAGAGATGGTTGAGGAAGATAGTAACGGTTATCGGCATATACTGAAATACACTAGTGTTTTTGGAAGTGTACAAGGTCTTAATGTCATAGCAGGACTTGTGCGTAACAAGTTTGCAGCCCTTTTTCTGGGAACTGCCGGTATGGGGCTGGCGTCATTGTTGACTGTCACGATGAATTTCTTGTCCCAGACAGCCAGTTTTGGACTTTCCATTAGTGCTGTCCGTCAAGTCTCAGCGTATTATGACGAATGCAACGAGAAGAAGCTACACCATTTTGTCGGCGTGGTTCGTGTATGGTGTCTGATGGCAGCGCTGATAGGTGTGCTGTTGAGTGTCATTGTCGGTTATTGGACATTGGCACCCGCTGTGGCACTTACGATAGTTGGAGGTGGTGAGATTGCCATTCTGAAAGGCTCTCGCCAGCTTCGCTCCTTAGCCGTCATCCAAACGATAACCGCGATAGCCAGTGTTATTATTAGTGTACCTCTATATTGGAAGTATGGTCAGGCAGCCATATTATCAGTCATCAACCTGATGGCTCTTGCCTCTATGATACCTGCTCTTGTCTTCTCTTATCGCTTGTATCCCATGAGGCTGCTGTTCTCTTCCCAGATGATCAATGAGGGGATGGAGATGTTACGTCTCGGTATAGCTTTTACTTTAGCAGCATTGGCAGGTAGTGGCTCTGAGTTGTTGATACGATGGTGGCTGGAGCACGATGCAGGACTCAGCATGGTAGGACTCTATAATGCTGGCTCCCTGTTGACGGTCACCTATATAGGATTGGTCTTTGCAGCCATGGATAATGACTATTACCCTCGTCTTTCAGCAGTTCAAGGGTTGCAAGAAACCAATGCGATGGTCAATCGGCAGATGGAGGTGCTCCTATGGCTTGTAACCCCGTTGCTGACTCTTATGATTCTTTGTCTGCCATGGATTGTCCCCTTGTTGCTAAGTGCGGAATTCTTACCGATAGTCCCCATGGCGCAGATTTCTGCTGTAGCTATGGTGTTGAAGGCTGCCACCTTGCCTGTAGCCTATCTTACTCTGGCACGCGGACGTTCTGTCGCTTATCTGGTTTTAGAGACTTCCTATTTCCTTGTGTTTGTTCTATTGGTTATTTTCTGTTTCCGTCAATGGGGGCTATTGGGGACAGGTATAGCTATCTTATTTGCGCATCTGTTTGATTTTATGATGATTCATGTTTATGCACATCATGCCTTTGGATATTGTCTTGGGAGACGTACTCTTTATATGATAGGAGCCGTACTACTCATTGTTAGTACGGCTCTATGTATTGCTCTCTGTATATACAGTTAGAACATAAAATCTAACTCAACGTCCACCAGGTTATAGTTATGCTTATCAAGTGTTCGGTCGTTAACTCGGGCGTACTCAATGTTCAACTGCAAATTCTTGGTGAAGAGGTAGTCGGCGCCAATCTCGTAGAAGGTCTTGCTGGAACCCCATTCCTTGCGGTCGCGGTAGATGTCGTAACGGGCTTTGATGTGCAGTTTCTTCTTAATGATAGGAGCGATGCAGAGGGCATAGTAACCATCCGCTTTGTCGCCGGCACTAAGGTTAGAGCCATAGCCCTGACTATGTATATACTCCGTGCGGAACGTCCAGTCCTGGTCTGTCACATATTCCGCACTGAGCGCATAACGGTTCTTGGGAACACTCCTGCTGATAGAAGCACCGTCAATGGTATAGTTGATGACACGGCTGCCCGTCCATCCGAAGGCACCGATGCGCATGCCCTTGATAGGCATGAACCATATACCGCCGATGATATCCTTGCGGTTGTCTTGGTCTTTCTTGTTGATACCCTCACCATTGAAGACACCAATCTGGTAGTGCAGCAGGTTACGTCCCTGACTGTTCTTCAGGAAGTCGCCTTGAATCTGTACACCGATATCACGACCATTGGAAGCCTGTTCTCCTGTACGGTCAGAGAAACCAACCAGTTTACTGATGTTCTGTGAGTAGCTCATGAAACCTTGTTTGACAGGATGCATGGGGTTCTCAAAACTAAACGAGCGCTTGAACTGTCCCGCCTTCACACGGAAGAAATCATATTTCTGCCACTCAGCCCATAGGTCAACCAGTCTGGGTGAAGAGCCAAGGGTGGAGGTGTTACCGTTAATCTGCATCTGCACCTTCCATGCGAAGTCAGAGATTTTGCCGTCCAGCGAGATTCTCGCCAAGCGAAGGTTGAAAGAGTTCTCTTTACCACCTTCTTTGTCCATACCTTGGTATTGCAGCATACCATAGCCGCTGATCTTGATGTCCTTTACCCACTGGGGCAGTTCGATGAGGGTCTTTTTCTTCTCTTTGTCCTGTGCTTGGGTTGACATCACAAAACCTGTTGTCAGCAGGGCGAGGAGGATGATTCTTTTCATTCTTTTCTATCTTTTCATTAATAATACTACATTCTCTACATGGGGGGTATGTGGGAACATATCCACAGGTTGTACGGCTGCCACCTGATAGTCTGCATCCAAAGCCTGCAGGTCACGAGCCTGCGTGGCAGGGTTACACGACACATAGACGATACGCTGTGGAGCTGCCTGCAGTATGGTCTTTACCACGTCGGGGTGCATACCGGCACGGGGTGGGTCGGTGATGATGACATCAGGACGACCATGCTCCGCGATAAACTCATCTGTCAGGATGTCCTTCATATCCCCTGCGTAGAACAGGGTATTGTCAATATGGTTCTCCTGTGAGTTGATTTTAGCATCCTCGATAGCCTCTGGCACATACTCGATACCTATCACTTTCCTGGCATTTCCGGCAACGAAATTGGCAATCGTTCCGGTACCTGTGTAAAGGTCGTATACCATCTCATCACCTGTCAGACTGGCAAACTCACGAGCCACGCTATACAGGTGATATGCCTGTTCTGTATTCGTCTGGTAGAACGACTTCGGTCCCACTTTGAAGCGCAGATTCTCCATCATCTCGTAGATATGGTCATTGCCTTTGAAGGTCAGTATCTCCTGGTCACCGATCGTATCGTTGCATTTCTGGTTGTTGAGATACATCAGTGAGGTAATCTGCGGGAATTTGCCGGCGATATGTTGTAACAGCTCTTTGGCACGTTGCTCATCACCGTCCTCATCGTAGTGGAACTGTATGATGACCATCAACTCACCCGTATTTGAGTTGCGGATGATGACATCCCGCAACAAACCTACCTGCTGACGGAGGTCGAAGAAGGTGAATCCGTTCTGGATGGCATAGTCACGTATCTCATTGCGTATCTGGTTATGCAGGTCGTCCATTAACCAGCATTTCTCTATCGGCAATATCTTGTCGAAGGCTCCGGTGATATGGAAGCCAATGGCAGGGATATCCTTCAGACTCTGGCTCTCGCCATGGGGCAGGTTGTCAATCTCCTCCTTCGTCAGATAGCGTTTGTTCGAACAGCCGAAGTCGAGTTTGTTACGGTACTCCTTTGTCTTCACACTCCCTAAGATAGGACGGAACTCGGGCAACTGCACCTTTCCGATACGTGTCAACTGGTCGTACACCTGCTGCTGTTTCATCTTCAGCTGCTCCTCGTAGGGCAGTTGCTGCCACTTACAGCCCCCGCACACACCGAAATGCTGACAGAACGGTTGGGTACGCAGAGGACTGGGAGTATGGAGGCAGACAATCTCTGCCTCCATAAAACTATGTTTCTTCCTGCGGACCTGCAGGTCACACACGTCACCGGGAACAGCCCATGGCACGAAAACCACCATGTCGTCGACTCTCGCCAATGCCTTACCCTCGGCAGCATAGTCGGTGATGGTGATATTCTCCAGTAAGGGTAGCGGTTTCTTCTTTCTCGCCATGCCTATCTTGCCGCTACGTATTTGTGGAGGGTAGCACGAACGGCACCCTTGTCGGCATAGAGTTCCTTGACCATGCCTTCAATCTGTTCTCCGAGTCCTGCTTCGTAGAGGTTGACACCAAAGATGTCACTTCTGCTGTAGAGCTTTTTCAAAGGACTCCAGTCTTGGTCTGCCTTGCCAATCTCCAGAGGTGCCACGATAGCCTGCAACTCCTCCAGCAGTGGGTCGGGAGACGGCTCGAAAGCGGTACCGTCGTCCTTGATGCCTTTCAGATAGCGGGCATAGCCAGCCAGGGTCAGTGGGATGAGGACGAGGTTCGACATGTCAAGACCTCTTGCGAGGTATTTCTTGATGGTCTCACCGAAGCGGATGGGCAGCTTCTGTGAGGTGTCCATGGCGATACGCTGCGGAGCATCCGGCATGAACGGGTTGGGCAGACGACGGTTGATGACAGCGCCGATAAACTCATAGGGATTCAGCACACCAGGGTCAGTAACGACCGGCATTGCCTCGATATAGCCTATTTTCTGGATGAACGCACGTAGATCGTCGTCCTTCATCTCTGCAGAGATAAGGGTATATCCCAGCATACAGCCATAGATGGACATGGCAGTGTGCAAGGGGTTCAGACAGGTCGTCACCTTCATGGTCTCTACCTTGTCCACTGTCTCACGGGTCGTATACAGCGCACCACCCAGGTCAAGTGGGGGACGGCCGTTGGTATAGTCATCCTCGATGACGAGATACTGCACTTCCTCGGCATTGACGAAAGGAGCCGTGAAGGTGTGCTTCTCGGTCTCGATATAGTTGTTGTCCTCGAAACCGTCCTCTGCCAGCAACTCCTTTACTTTCTCGTGCGGACGGGGAGTAATCTTGTCAATCATCGACCATGGGAAGGTGATCTTCGTCTTGTTGCGGACATAGTCGGCAAAAGCTTCAGGCACCAGTCCGTCATTCACCCAACGCTCGGCATATGCCAGTACTCCAGCCTTCACACGACCACCATTGTGCGAGCAGTTATCCATCGACTGGACGGTCAGTGGTAGCCTTCCTGCCTTGAAACGCTCATAGAGCAGGGCGGTCACCTTACCTAAGGCGAAGACGGGCTTCAGACCGCGTGCCAGATCATCTTGGTTATAAGAATAACCTTTCTCTGTGATGGTGAACGAGATCATCTGCAGACTGGGGTTACGGAATATCTCCACCAGACGGTTCCAGTCCTCAAACTGCGGGTCAGCCTTCAGCGCCTCCGTCACACTGGCAATAACCTTCTTCTCGATGTTTCCGTCACTCTGCAGGGAGACGAGCAGAGACAGGTTGTTGTAAGGCTTGTATGCCTTGTCGATGACCTCGAAGTCAAAGGTCTCGGCGACGATAACGCCACGGTCATATTTTCCCGTGTTCAGTGCGTCGTTAAGGATAGCGGCAGGGAAGGCACGGAAGATGTTGCCACCTCCGAAGTGTACCCATGTCGGTTCCTCGTGTGTCTTCTGTCGTACTGCCTGTATATCGAATTTGGGAAGCTGATAACCTTTAGACTCCCATTCAGCGGCGTTATAATTGCCACTATAAATATCATTTAGTTTCATTACTTCAATATTTCAATTTTTCAATTCTTCAATCCTTCAATTCTTCAATTCTAATCAAAGAATCCCGGTTGTTTGTATTCTATTCCTAACTCACGGTCGACAGTGGCAAGGATACCCTGCACCTGTCCGAGGGCAAACATACGACCCAGCAGGGTGTAGCCCGAGTTATGCCCATGGCTCGACTCGTCCATGATGCCACCCTTCTCGTCGGTGAACGTCATGCCATGGTCGACACGCATCGGCAACTGTGGGTTCTCCTTCTCGAAGATACGGCACAGCTCGATGAGGTCAGCACGTCCACCCAGATGACTGGCTTCCGTGAAGTCGCCATTGGGGAATATATGACAGGAGCGGAGGTGTACGAAATGGGTGCGTGAGGCAAACTTCTTCGCCATCTCCACGACGTTATTATAAACTCCAGCCGAAAGACTTCCTGCGCAGAATGTCAGACCGTTATGCTTGTTGGGGACAGCGTCGAGGAACCACTGGATGTCCTCTTCTGTACGGACGATACGTGGCAGACCGAGAATCTCGATGGGTGGGTCGTCGGGATGCACGCACATGTTCATGTCGCACTCCTCACAGACAGGCATGATGGCTTCCAGGAAATATTTCATGTTCGCACGGAGCTTCGCCTTGTCGATACCTTTGTAGAGGTCGAGGAACTGACGGAATTTCTCGATAGGAGCCTTGTCGTTCTCCGAGAAATTACCCGATACGAAACCTTGTGTCTTGATGATGATGTTCTCCACCAGTTTGTGGTCTTTCTCCGGTGTCATCGTCTTTGCAAGCTCGTCACACTCAGCCAGTACGTTGCGTTCAATCTTTTCGCCTTTGGTGTTTCTCATCTCAAAGGCAGCCCATTCCTCTCTGGCACCCTCACGCTGGAGGATATAGATGTCGAAATAAGCGAATTCCGCATAGTTGAAATACAAGTTTGTCGAACCGTTCGGGTTGATGTGCAATAAGTCGGTACGAGCCCAGTCGAGTACCGGCATGAAGTTATAGCAGATGCAGTGGATACCCTCTGCCGACAGGTTGCGCAGCGACTGCTTGTAAACCTCTATCTGCTCGTCCCTGTCAGGACCGCCGTACTTGATAGTCTCCACGACGGGCAGACTCTCCACCACACTCCAGCGCATGCCGTAACTCTCGATATACTCACGCAGGTCGTGTATCTTCTCTCTTGTCCAAACCTCTCCGAGGGGTACGTCATGCAGTGCCGTGACGATACCCTCCACGCCGATTTGTCTGAGTTGTGCAAGGGTGATCTTATCCTTCTTGCCAAACCATCTCCATGTTCTTTCCATAATAGCTGATATATTTAAATATTGTTAATACTATTCGTTTTTTGCCATTTTCTTTTTGATAGTCACAAGCGCTTTTTCCCAGTTGGTATCTAATGAGAAGCGTATCAAGCACTCCCCATTATTATAATAACTGAGAACCATTTCTTTGTCTTTATCCTTAAAAAGTGGATTCCCTTTAGTTGTTTCCATGAACATTTTGGTCATGTCTTCTTGGAGTGCTTTTGGCATTTCGTTGTATTGCACGAGCTTTTGTATGTAAAATGTAACATATTCATTCATAGCGATAGCTTGACTGTCAAGAAAATAGGCTGAAGAATCTGGCATTTCTTCCTGCATCTTAATAACAAGATAGTTAAGAGCGTCAAGTTTAAATTGGCTAATGGAACGTACAAGACCACTTGATTGTGGGTTTTCAGTAATTGCCTTGTTCTTTTGGCGCAATTCATTAAACACTTCCTGTGCTTGAACATTCATGCCAATGAGAAACATGATGAAAATTAAAAACTTTTTCATAATCATT
>Ga0310695_10000515_pt1 | contig 100207 bp, 85 predicted proteins | sample RumenRJG_04DNA_FD_203882 | JGI IMG/M metagenome (GOLD analysis project Ga0310695, IMG submission 203882) | Bovine rumen microbial communities from Lethbridge, Alberta, Canada - RJG_04 (v2) (version 2) | ecosystem: Host-associated > Mammals > Digestive system > Stomach > Rumen | place: Canada...
GTGTTTGTGTACCCATCTGTTGTATTCATGTAATGAGCTACAATCGCAGCTTTTTTTTCTAAATTTAATTTAGACATAAAAAAAGTGTACCTCCAAAAATTGTCTCCAACTTTTGGGGTACACTTCAACGGAAGCCCGTTTTTTTTGTCAGCGCGCGTATTCCACGATACGCGTCTCGCGAATCATCGTGAGCTTTATGCGTCCCGGATAGCGCAAATCCGTCTCAATCTGCTTGGCGATGTTCTTCGCCAATTCTTTGACGTCGCCGTCTGAAATCTTCTCGTTGTTGACGAGAATCCGCAGCTCGCGTCCGGCCTGAATCGCGAAAGCCTTGTCGACGCCGTTGAATTTCTCCGCGACCTCCTCAAGGTTCTCCAGACGCTTGACGTAATTGTCGACCGTCTCCCGCCGTGCGCCGGGGCGCGCCGCGCTGATTGCATCCGCAATCTGAACGATGACAGCCTCAAGCGTCGTCGCCTCGACATCGTTGTGATGGGCGGCGATTGCGTTTATCACGCGAGCATCCTCGCCCATCTTGCGCGCCATTTCCGCGCCAACCTCGGCGTGGTTCTGGTCGCTGTCGTTCTCCGCGCCCTTTCCGATATCGTGAAGAAGGGCGGCGCGCTTCGCAAGCTCCCTGTTCGCACCGACCTCGGAAGCGAGGAGGCTCGCGATTTCGGCGACTTCCTTTGAATGCGTAAGCACGTTCTGACCGTAGCTCGTCCTGAAGAAAAGACGGCCGAGCGCACGGACGCCGCTCTGGTTCATGTTGTGTATTCCGAGCTCGAAGAGAGCCTTCTCCCCTTCCTCGTATATCTTCTGCTGTACGTCGCGTGTGACTTTCTGCACGATTTCCTCGATGCGTGCCGGATGGATACGGCCGTCCTGCACGAGGTATTCGAGCGCCTGCTTGGCGATTTCCTTGCGCACGGGGTCAAAGCAGCTTATGACGACAGCTTCCGGCGTGTCGTCGATGATGATATCAACGCCCGTCAGCGTCTCAAGCGCGCGGATGTTGCGTCCCTCGCGCCCGATTATCCTTCCCTTCATCTCGTCGCTCGGGAGGGAAACCGTCGCGACCGTTATGTCGCTCGTCGTCTCCGTCGCGATTCTCTGTATCGTCGAAACGAGAATCTCCTGAGCCTTCTTCTCGGCGGAAATCTGCGCGTCCTGCTCGATTTTGTTGAGCAGCACCTGCGCGTCATGCTTCGCCTCGGACTCAAGGTTCTTGATTATCAAATCCTTCGCTTCCTGAGCGGTCAGCCCGGAAATGCGCTCAAGCTCCTGCCGGTACGTCTCCTCCTGCTGGAGAATCATCTCCTCCCGCCGCTTTATCGCGGAGAGCTTCGACTCGTAATCCTTCTCTTTCCTGTCGAATTCCGCCGACCGTTTGTCGATCAGCTCCTCCTTTTTGCTCACGCGCGCCTCGTACTTCTGCACCTCGGCACGCCTCTCCCTGTTCTCCCGCTCCTGCTGATTTCGTTCACGAATGAGTTGGTCCTTTGCCTCCAACAGAATTTCTTTTTTCTGAGCTTCGGCCTCTTTAACAGCGTCCTGCTTTATGCGCTCAGCTTTTTGTTCTGACGCAGAAAGTTGAAATCTGGCGTAAAACCAGCGAATAATCCATCCAAGAACAATCCCAAGAACGGGAAGAACAACGAACAAAACCACGTTTGATTTCATTTTTTATTCTCCCGATGAATTTAAAAAAATTCTTTTTCATATTACTGAAACGTATTTTCATTGTCAAACTTGAATGTAATTATAAAACGCCATAACGGAAAAAAATCGGCAGGAGACAAAAAAAAGCGTTTTTCTTCTATAAGAGAGCGTCCGGGAAAACGAATCACCGCATTTCGCGGAGGGATATGTTGCCGAGGAATTTCTCCTGAAAGCCCGGAATCGCGGCAAGGTTGACGAGGAACGACGACGCGCGAAGCTCATCCGCCTTTTTCCTAAGCGAATCCGAAAAAAGAAGGGCGGAAGCGCCGAAAAGCGCGGCATTTCCCACCTGCAGCGCGGATTCGCAAATCTTTTTGGGAAAAAGTCCCGTCCGCACCGCCTCTCCGACATCAATCCGCGAGCCGAACCCGCCCGCGATGATGAATTCGGCTTGAGGAAGACCGTCAGGAAGGCGAGAGAGCAGGAAACCGATTCCCGTAGCGACCGCCGATTTCGCGAGCTGGAAATTCCGTATGTCCTCCTGGGACACGAAGACGCCGCTGCAAATCTCAATCTGGCCGCCGCCCGCAATCGCACCGTCCTCGCCCACGGCGCCGCATTCGAGGAACGCCGAGACAGCGCTGACAAGGCCGGAGCCGCACAATCCGAGCGCGTTTTTTCCGCCTATGACGCGCGCGGAGAAAACGCCGCCGACCACGGAAACTTTGTCGACGGCACCGTCCACGGAAGGCATTCCAGACGAAATGTTCGCCGCCTCGAACGCGGGGCCTGCAGCCGCAGCCGTGCAGAGTATCTTTGCGGGCGTTTTTTCCGTCTTGGGAACGAGAAGCGCAAGTTCGGAATTCGTGCCGACATCGGCAAGTAGAACGGGCTTTTCCGAGGAGAGGCTGAACGACGAGGCGACCATCGCGCAGACCGTGTCGGCGCCGACAAATGCCCCCACGACAGGCGGGAAATAAACGGGGACATTCTTTGGCACCGCGGAATTCACCGACGGGACAGCGGCGCACAAATCGCCCCACGGAATCTCAAAGCCGAACTGCGACGCGGGCCTGAAAGGAACGGCGGAAAGACCGTCGACAGGAAATCCCGCAAGGAAACTCATCATCGTGGTGTTTCCCGTCACGGCGATACGGCGCACGGCGGGACGGAACCCGCGCGGAAGTTCCCGTGACGACGAGAAGAGCGCGGAAGAAAACATCCGCGAAAGCTGGCTGAGTATAAGCGCGCGGATTTTTCCGAAAGAGCCGCGAACAGCGCAGTCTATCCGGCTTATGACATCCGCGCCGAAAACATGCTGCGCGTTCCGCTCCGCAACGACGGCGAGAATCCGCCGCTCCGACAGCGACCACGCCGCAACGGCAACGGTCGTCGTCCCCACGTCGACGGCGAGCGCGATGTCGGACGGAGGGCACGAGGGGAGCGGTTCGGGAATGTCGGGCAGGCACCCGTCCGTTATTATCCGCATTTCCGTAAACTATCCTTTCTTTCTGCTTGCCTTTTCCGAGGCAGCCTATTTTTTTATCTTGAGGGAAACAGAGAGGATGTTGTCGCTCGCGTTTCCCCGCGGCATGTGCTTCCACGAGAAGCCGACGACAGGAGCGATTCCGCCGGAACCGTACGCGAAATCGTATGCGACACCGAAAATGAACCCGTTTCCCCAGCCGGTGTTCCGCACGCAGTCAATCCGCTCACCGCCGAAAGAAAGGTCGCAGAAATCCGTCCGCCGCCCGATTGCGTAATCGATGCCGAGACAGAGCCCCGCAAGCCCGGGATATATCCGCGTCCCGAGCTGGAACGAATAATCCCACAGATAAATCGAGTCGCCGTCGCCCCAATGCCCGTCGATGAACGTGTCGAACCCGATTCCAGCGGAAACGAAATCGGCAAGCGGGACATACGCCGCAGCGTTCACGTTCGCGACGAACTGCTTTGACCCGGGAACGGCATCAACAAAATCCCGCGTCGATTTGCTTCCATAGAAAACGAATCCCGAGCCAAGCCCCACCTCGACTGACGACGAGACAGAACTTTCCGAAAAAAACGGGAACGAGCACGAAAGCGCGACAAGGACAGCCGCAATTTTTTTTCCGAACGAAATCATGATTGCAAAAAGAGTAGCAGATTTCTCGCGAAGTGGAAACAATTCCGAAAAACGCGCGCGGCAGAAACGAAAAATCCCCCGCAGACACCTGCGGGGGACAAAGCAGAACTTAAAAACAGGCGCGAACCCGCGCCGGACTAGCTATTTGTTGTCGCCTTTTCCGACAAGGCACATCCATTCCGCCTGCGCGCAGAGAGTTTCGCCGACGTAGGCTTTTCCCTCCTGGACGACCATGTTCTTCGTGCACCGTTTGTTCACAACTTCCATGCGCACCGTATCGCCGGGGCGGACCTGATGCTTGAACTTCACGTTGTTCACAGTGGCGAGGAAGAAAAGGCTTCCCTCATCGAATTTCTTCTGGAGGGAAAGCGCCGCTCCGCCGCCCTGCGCCATCGTCTCTATAAGTATAACGCCCGGAACGACGGGATACTCGGGAAAATGTCCCTTGAAGAAAAAATCCTCGTCGGTGAATTTCCTCGTGCAGACGCAGCCGTTGTCATCGTACGAATCGATGGAATCGACGAAAAGGAACGGCTTCCTGTGCGGGAGAAGGCTCTCAATATCGGTGAATTTTTCCATGCTGATTTTCCCCTACTCGGCTTTCTTGAACACGAGGCATCCGTTGTGGCCGCCGAAACCGAAGTTCGCGCTCATGGCGACGTTGACCGGCATGTCGATTCCCTTGTTCGGCGTGTAGTCGAGGTCGCATCCGCCCTCAACGTCAACCTCGTCGAGGTTTATCGTCGCGGGGATGTATCCGTCCTGGATTGCCTTGACGCAAATCATAGCCTCAAGCGCGCCGGCGTTTCCGAGGCAGTGTCCCGTCATCGATTTCGTGGAGGAAATGTGGAGGGACTTCGCGGCATCGCCGAACGCGATATGGAGCATCTTCGTCTCGCCGGAATCGTTGAGCTTCGTGGAAGTTCCGTGCGCGTTGTAGTAGGTGACGTCCTCGGGCTTCACTCCCGCATCCTTCATGGCGACCGTCATGCACTTCGCGCCGCAGATTCCGTCCGGATTGGGGGCGGTAAGATGGTAGCCGTCGCTCGAAGCGCCGTATCCGGCAACCTCGGCGTAGATTTTCGCGCCGCGCGCCTTCGCGTGCTCGTACTCCTCAAGGACGAGAATCGTCGCGCCCTCGCCCATGATGAAACCGTCGCGCTGCTTGTCGAACGGACGGCATGATTTTGACGGGTCGTCAACCCATTTCGTCGAAAGCGCGTGGAGGATGTTGAACCCGAGGCTTCCGAAACCGCACTGCGTAGACTCGGCGCCGCCCGCGAGGATGACATCGTAGCGGCCGGAGCGGACCTGGTCGAATGCGTTCCCGATTGCGTCAGTTCCGGACGCGCACGCCGTCGCAATCGTATGGGTCGCGCCGTGGAGCCCGAAAAGCATGGAGATGTTTCCCGCAGCCTCGTTCGGGATGAGGAGCGGAATCGTCATCGGGTTCATGCGCGTCTGGTTCGACTTTATGTACTCGCCCATCGATTTTTCCGTGACCTCAAGACCGCCGATTCCGACACCGAGATAGACAGCCGCGTCGTTGAGGACTTCGGCATTGCCCATGAGCGTTGAGTCGTCGAGCGCCATCTTCGCGGCGGCGACGGCATATTTGCAGTAAAGCGCCATTTTGCGCGCCGCGGCGCTGTCCATGTACTTCGACGCGTCGAAATCCTTCACCTCGGCGGCGTATTTCACCTTGAGGTTCGTCGCGTCGTAATGCGTAATCGGTCCGATTCCGCTCTTACCAGCCTTTATCGATGCCCACGTCTCCTCGACGGAATTCCCCACCGGCGACACACAGCCCAAACCTGTTACAACAACACGTCTCATACGAACCTCCTTATAAAGTCTCGTCTTTCATTCATTTGTTTTATTTTGACAAAATTTGAAAAAATGTCATTTTCGATTCGGAATCTTATAGGACTGTCAATTTTTTTTCAAGGCATACGCGGAACATTCTGGAAAACGAATTTCCGGCGGCGCGTTCAACACGGAAAGGATTTCTGCTACTATGCAGGGACGGAAAAATCACGGAGGAAAGAAAATGGCAAAAGAAACGATAACAGGCCAGCTCACGTTCGACATCAACTCGGGGAAATTCTGGATAACGGAGGCGGAGGAAGGCGCCCCGCTCACGTCGCTCGAATTCGGCGACACGTTCGAGGTTTTCTGCGACGGGAAATGGGTCGAGACGGGAATCGAAATCACGAACGACGACGAGGGGAACCTCCTCTTCAAGCTGAAGAACACGAACTTCGCGGGAATCCTCGACGGGCTTGAAGTGCGGCAGGAAATCCAGAAACCGTGAGCCGCGGCAAAAAAAACGGAAAAGTGAAAATTCAATGCGGCTGTAGTTAACTTTTTCCCGAAAAGCGATAAAATCTCCCCGCGTCCGGGTCAGGGCATCCTATGGAATTCCTGTCGGCGCAAGGAGATTTTTTTTATGAGAAAAATTGCTTTGGTTTTCGCGCTGCTGTTCGGGCTTGCCTCAGCCAATGTCTTCGCGCTCGGAATCGGAATTCAGGCAGGTCCCGTAGTCGGAAGCGGATTCCACAGCGGCGGAGCCGTGACGTTCAAGCTGGACCAGCTTCCGTGCGTCTTCGCGGTATCGATTCCGTCGTTCGACCCGTTCGCAATCGGGGTCACGGCGGACTGGTGGATGGAGAACCCGACGATACAGGATTTCTGGAAATGGTATTACGGATTCGGCGCGGCGGGAGCGCTCTACGTGCACGGCGACGACGGAGACAGCGGCGCGGCGCTCGGAATCGGCGGAAGAATCCTCATCGGAACGAACGTGCTTCTCTGCAAGGACGTGCTTGAAATATACGCGCAGGCGGCATGGCAGCCGATGCTCTTCATAGGGAACGGAATCGGGACGCATTTCTTCAACTTCCCGATAGACATCGGCGTCCGCCTCTGGTTCTGAGAGCGGCATCGCGATTTTACCTTCAGGAAAACAAAAATCACTTACCTTTTTTTGAAAAAAATATAAAATTAGTCCTAACTTTTCAAAACGGGAGTTTCACATATGAAAAAGCAGATTGTTGCGGCGGCTGTCGGTCTCTGCATTGCGGCGGGCGCGTTCGCGTCAAAGAACGTCGGCCCAGGTATCGGCGGAGTCCTCTGCGGCTCGCAGAACGGTCTTTTCTGGGACGTTCTCGGAATTTCAATCAACGACACGTTCTTCCCGACCCAGCTCGGAGCCGTCACGCTCGGAACATCGGGCGCGTCGTCATGGTCGACGATTGTCTACGACCAGACCGAGAAATTCATCGGCGACAACATGGACTTCGTCGCGACCGACATCGCGATGGGAGAGGGAGAGTACATCGACACGGTCGCCGAGCTTCTCAAAGTCGAGGACGCATCCGCGTTCAAGGCGAAGGCTCGCGACAACTTCGACGCAATCTTCCCGAGCGCGGAAATCTCCGCGGCGGAAGTGACGCAGAACCTCATCGCGCTCCTCTAACATGCCGAATCTGAACGGCACAGGCAGGCCAGAACGGAAAATCCACAAGCTGGCCTGCCTGTTTTTTTTGCTCGCGTCCCCGCCCTTCGTTTTTGCGCAGAACGCGCACGACAAGCGGACGGACGAGATTTGCGCGAAAGCCGAATCGGCTAAGCTCCACGAGGACAGGCGCTGGCTCATCCTCCTCCAGTACGAGAAAAAAATCGGCGGATACAAAAGCGTCATCACGACCGGGGATTTCTTCCTCTCACCGGCGGGAAAAACGGACCCGAAGGCCGAGCTTCTCGCCGACATCCGCGCGTTCAGGAGCGGGAGCGAAAAAGCCGCCGAATTTCCCGCAAGATGGAAATTCATACGCGACGCGCTTTCCGAGAACGAGGACGATTTCCCCGAATCGGCGGACGAGCCGTACAGGAAAGCGAAGGAAATCGCGAACCCGACATCCGTCAGCCTCGTCTATCCGGCGGGGTTCATGCAGAATCCCGCGTCGATGTTCGGGCACACGTTCCTTCTGTTCCGCGACGACAAGAAAAACGCGCTCGTCGGGCAGAGCGTGACGTACAGCGCGCGCAACACGGAAAACCCGGGAATCGCATTCGCGATAAAGGGGCTGTTCGGCCTGTACAGGAGCAACTACATAATCGAGCCTTACGCGAAGCAGATTCTCAAATACAGCGACATGGACAAGCGCGACATCTGGGAATACAGAATCCGCCTTTCGGAAGAGCAGCTCGACATGCTTTTCAGGCACGCGCTCGAGCTTTCCCGCTCGGAGTCGAACTACCTCTACATAAGCCGGAACTGCACGACGGGAATGATGATGCTCCTCGAATCGGCGTTCCCGGACGAGCATCTCACGGACGCGCTCGGGACGGTCTCGGAGCCGGTGAAGGCGATAAAGATTCTTTTCGGGAAGGGAATCCTCGAAAAACCATCATACCGCCCGTCCCTCCACACGAAAATCGAGAAGGAAAAGGAAAAAATCGGCGCAAAATCGTCACGCGCCGTAAGAAGGTACTGCACGGGAAAGGAAAGCCTCGACCGGCTCGTGTCCGACACGGAAAAGGCGGGGACGAAGGCGCAGTCGCTCGTCCTTGCGTCCGACTACCTCAAGCACCTTCTTTCCGGCGGCAAAATCACGCAGGAGGAATACCGGCAGAGGCTCATGCCGCTCCTGAAGATGATGTCGAAAACGGAACTGTCCGGGACGGAAGCGATTTCAAGCGGCGACTACCCGCACGAAAGCCACGACTCGCACAAAATCGCGCTGACGGCAGCCGTGCACGAAAGCGTCCCGCTCGCGCAGCTCTCGTTCCGGTTCGTGAACCACAGCCTCATCGACGACGACAGGGGGCTGAGCAAAAACACGCAGCTTGAATTCTTCACGGGACGGATTTCGTTCCGCGCGGACGGAAATTCCGCGACGGAGAACGTCCGGCTCGAAAAACTCGATTTTGCCGACATCATCTCGCTCCCCATCTCCGACTCGTATTTTCTTGGGAAGGCGATAGCGGGAACGGTCGGGATAGAGCGGAACGAAACCCCGTCCGGCTCCGACCCGCTCGCGCTCCGACTCCGCTTCCTTTCGGGGATAAGTTTCCGCGCATTCAAGGCGAACCAGCTCTACGCGCTCGCCGGAATCGACTCGTTCATCAATACCGATTACGGGACGGGAATCGACCTCATCCCGACCATCGAATGCGGGATGATAACGGGAGCGGGAATCTGGAAGCAGCACCTTTCGGCTTCCGTCGGGCAGGGAATTTTCAGGAACGACGGCACGAGCGGAAAGGACGCGCTCGTCGGGAAAAGCGGGATTCTCTCGCGCGAGCGGCTCCGGCTCTCCCTTTCCGCGGAGGAGCGGCTCACGCTCACGAGGAACACGGCTCTTTCCGCGAAATACGCGTTCGGCGGCGACTTCAAATCGTACGGGCACGATTTTTCGCTGACGGCGCACATACAGTTCTAAAGCGGGCAAAAAAAATGCGCGGGGGACAGACACCCCCGCGCAAAATATGGAAAAAACAGGGAATTTATCCCGATTATGCGCCCATTCCCCCGTCAACGCCGATTACCTGCGCCGTGACGTAGGCGGACATGTCGCTTGCGAGGAAGAGAGCCGCGCCCGCGATGTCGGCAGGTGTTCCCGCGCGCTTGAGCGGAACGCTGTCTATCATCGACTTCTGCAAATCCTCCTTGAGGACGGCAGTCATGTCAGTCGCGATGAATCCCGGCGCGATGCAGTTCACGCGGATTCCGCGGCCGCCGACTTCCTTTGCGAGCGACTTCGAATACGCGATGAGACCGCCCTTGCTCGCGGCGTAGTTTACCTGACCGCCCTGACCGTGGACGCCGACAATCGACGACATGTTGATTATCGAGCCGCTCCGCTTCCTGAGCATGTCGTTCGACACAATCTGGCAGATGAGGAACGCCGACGTGAGGTTCACACGGATGACGTCATCCCAATCCGATTTCTTCATCCTGAACGAAAGCCCGTCGCGCGTGATTCCCGCGTTGTTGACGAGGATGTCGAACCCGCCCGACTCGGAAAGCGCGCCCTTCACGACGGAAGTCACGCTCTCCTCGTCGCCGACGTCCGCGTATATTTCGTGGAACGCGACTCCGTTGTCGGAAGCGATTTTCTCAAGCTCCGCCTTTGCCGCGCTCGGCTTCGAGCAGAGCCCCCAGACCTCGCAGCCTTCCGCGAGGAATTTCTCGACTATACCGCGGCCGATTCCGCGAGAGGAACCCGTTACGAGCGCCTTCTTTTTCTCCAAAAGTGCCATTTTTTCCTCCAGAAATACCTTTTACAGCGCGGCGACCGAATCCGCAGAGTTGACCGGAACAGACGCGAGCGACGCGCCGAATTCAGTCTGCCCCCACAATCCTGAAAGGACTTTTCCGGGTCCCGGCTCGATTACCGACCATCCGTCCGTTCCGCCCTCGACGCTGATGATGTTCGCGAGCACAGCCTCCTCGTCCGTCCAGAGAACGGGATGCGTGAGGTGGAGAACGGCGCTCGACTTGGCGTCGGCTCCCTTCGCGACCTCCTTTCCGGTGACGTTCGAGAAGAGATGGATTTTCGGGTCGGCGAATTCGACGTTCTCAAGAACCTTCCCGAATTCGTCGGCGGCTTTCTGCATGAGCGGGGAATGGAACGGGCCTGCGACGGCAAGGCGGACAGCACGGCGCGCGCCGGCAGCCTTCGCAGCCTCCTCAGCCTGGGCAAGCGCGTCGAACGTTCCGGAGATGACAGTCTGCTTCACGGAATTCATGTTCGCGGCATAGGCGTTCTCGATTCCCTTCGCAATCTCCACGACTTTTTCCGGCGGAAGGCCGAGAATCGCGCTCATTCCGGGGGCGTGGCCCTCGTTCTCCGCGGCGATTTCCTCGCACACTTTCTGCATTATGAGACCGCGCTGGCGGACGACCTTGATGACATCCTCAAAAGAAAGGACTCCTGCGGCATAAAGGGCGGGGAATTCGCCGAGGGAGAATCCCATAGCCGCGGACGGCTCGATTCCCTTGTCCTTGAGAGCCGCCATTATCGCAATCGACGCCGTGGTGATTGCAATCTGCGAGTTGTCAGAGCGGGAAAGCTCCGCGGCATCGCTCTCCCACATAAGCTTCTTCATGTCGAGCGAGACAATCTCGGAAACATCCTCGATGACCTTCATAGCGGAAGCCGACGCCTCCGCGACGTCCTTGACCATGCCGGGAGCCTGCGCCCCCTGTCCCGGGAAAAGATATGCGTATTTCTTCGCCATTTTGAATCTCCTTTTCGGCAAAAATTTTTATATCGAAACGAGAATGACATTTTTTCATTTTTTGTCATTCTCGCCCATATTACAAAAGAACGGATTTTTAATCAACGCGCGGACGGATTCCGCATCCAAAACGGGAACAAAACGAGGGAGACGATTTTCGGTATAATCGTCCGCCATGAAATCAAAGGCAAAAACTATGCTGTCGGGATTCCTGGCGGGAATTCCGATAGGGCTCGGCTATTTTGCGGTGTCGTTCTCGCTCGGTATAGTCGCGAAGAACGCAGGCCTCACCCCGTTCCAAGGGCTTGTCGCGAGTTTCTTCAACCTCGCATCCGCCGGTGAAAACGCGCTGTTCACGTCGATTCAAGAAGGGGCATCGTACGCGGAGATTGCGATAATAACGTTCATCGTGAACGCGCGATATCTTCTCATGAGCTGCTCGCTCAGCCAGAAATTCCCTCGCGAGACGAACGTCGTCCACCGGCTCGTCGTCGCGTTCGCGGTGACTGACGAGCTGTTCGGTATCGCATACTCGCGTCCCGGAAAGCTCAGCCCGCTTTTCAGCTACGGTGCGATGCTCGTCGCCGTACCGCTGTGGAGCCTCGGAACGTATTTCGGGATTATCGCGGGAAGCCATCTGCCGGCGCCGGTCATCAGCGCGCTGTCGGTCTCCCTTTACGGAATGTTCATCGCGATAATAATCCCGCCTGCAAAAAAGGATATCGCCATACGGATTGCGGTCGCCGCGAGCTTCGTCCTCAGCTTCGCGCTTTCCGTCGCCCCGCTTGCGCGGGACCTCTCGTCGGGAACGCGGACGATTATACTGACCGTGCTGATTTCCGCCGCAGCCGCCCTTCTCCGCCCGATAAAGGACGAAAATCCCGCGGAAACGGAACCAGAACAGAAAATCGAGGAAAACGAAAAATGAGAAGCACATACATCTATATTTTTACCGCTTGGGCGGTCTCGTACCTTATCAGGAGCCTTCCGCTGACGCTCATACGGAAACCGATACGGAACAGGTTCATCCGCTCGTTCCTGCACTACGTCCCGTACGTCACTCTTTCCGTGATGACGTTCCCCGCAATCCTCGGCGCGACGCAGACACCCATCGCCGGAGCAATTGCGCTTGTCGCGGGAATCGCGGTCTCGCTCGCCGGGTTCGGGCTTTTTCCGGTCGCGTGCATCTGCTGCGCCGTCGTCGGAATCTCGGAGCGATTTCTCTAAACAGAAGACGAGAGGAAAAAGGAGGAGCACGATGAGCAAATTCGCAAAAACCGTGGGCGTGATTGCGTTCTGCGCGCGGGCGGCAATCCTCGCGGCAACGGCGGCGGCGACGATTTTCCAGCACGGAATCAGCGCGACGTACATGCCGAACGCCGCGCACATCACAATCATCCCGTGGGGCGATTTTTTCTCGAACGCGCTCCTGCTCGCGCTGGCGGGAATTCTCTGCTTCCGGAAAAAAGGCGACACGAGGAACCGAGCGCTCATCGCGTTGTATTTCCACATACTTGCGGCATTCCTTTTCTGGAACCCGATGACGGCGAGCGTTTCCGTGATGCTCGCGTCGACGAAGGGCGCGGCTTACATCGCGGCAAAATCGGTTCTCGCCTCGACGACAAGCTCGCTCACGTATATGTTCCATATCGCGGGGAACGCAGGATTCTACATGGCGGCGGGAAGCATGATTGCGACCCCGAACGACGCGCCCGGCGGGACGCTTTCCGCAAACGCCTCGGAAAAATCGAGGGCGCGACTCGTGCTTTATTCGGGGCTTCTGGGATTTCTGGGAATCGACCGGTTCTACGCGGGAAAAATCGCGACTGGAATCGCGAAGATTTTCCTCGCGCTTTTCGGCATCGCGTCCGTCGTCATCTCGTGCAGCATCCAGCAGTTTCCCTTCATGCTCAAGTTCCTCCCGTTCATCGGCTATATCATAAAACCGCTCGCGGACTCGCTCGGAAGCTCGCTCATGAAAGCCCCGGAAGCAGCGGGCGCGCTTTCCTCCGCCCTGAGCGCGCTTTCGACGGAAACGCTCGTGCTCATCCTGATGGCGCTCCCCTACATCCCGATAATCGCGCTCGGGACGGCGGATTTCGTGCGCGCCGTCCTCGGAAAAACGCGCGATTCGGAAGGAAAGCCGATATCCGCCTGGTGACATCACGGCGGATTTCCGGCATTCGTTAGCGTTACAAAAGGTCTATTCGGAAAGCCCCGAAAGGACGAGCTTCGTAAGGGTGAAGTTTCCCATTATGTCGAACCCGCCATTGAGCTTTCCGAGGTTTTCCGCCGTGACGAGGAAATAGTACGAGCCGGCTCCAACCGAGCCCGCGTTCTCGTATGTCCCGTTCGGGTTTCCGGCCTCGTCTTTTGCCTCCTCGACAGCGATTTTGCCGTTCGTCGAGGCGTCGTAATACTCGCTCACGCCGCAAGGCGCCCAGTTTTTCGTGACGCGGAATTTGCAGTATGTGTTTCCCTCAGCGTCGGTATTGTTCGCGACGGTGAAGGAGACTTTCGAGCCGACCTTGAGCCGCGCCGCATATTCCGTGCCGACAGAAATGTCGTTTCCCCATGACGTCTTTTTTCCGGCAAGCGCGGCAATCTCAAGCGGCTCATTTTTCGAAGGTTCCGTGCCGGAAGAGACGGCGACGGGTTTTCCTTTTTCGATGATTTCATCGACGAGGCTCGGATAGAACCATTCGAGCGTCTCCCGGTTGAACCAGCCGTGGCATTCTCCAACGCGTCTTTTTTCAGCGTCGTCGGTATCCCACGTTATGCCGTTGTCCCAAATGATTACGGGGATGCCGAGCTTTGACGCAAGCGTGAAGTACGAGTCAATCCATTTTTTGCGTCCGTCCGTGTTGTTCTTGTCGGATGCGCTCGCCTCGCCCATGACGACGCCGTATCCCTGGTTCACCCATTTCGACAAATCCCCGCCGCTCGTTTTGAAAAGATGCTCCAGCGCGCCTTTGAATTCGTCCGTGAATTCCTTGTTCGTGTCGTCGGACATCGCAAAAAGGTACGGGTCGTACGCGTGCGTCGAAATCAGAATCTTCCCGCTCGCGCTGTCGCTCGGGACGCTCCATCCGGCGCTTCTCGTCGGATGCGCCACGCAGAACGGAACCATGATGAAGCGCGACTCGTTGTTCCCGCCCGTCCTGCGGATTGTAGAGATGCACGTCTCCTCGTAATCCTTGATTATCGGATTCCATTTTTTGAGCGCGTCGGAATCGGGATTGAATCCTTGGTCGATTTCCGTTATGTGCCGCGGCTCGTTCAGCACCTCGAAGACGAGATGCCCGTCGAAATTCTTGAATTCATCGGCTATCTGCTTCCACACGGCGGAAAGGTACGCCTTCGATTTTTCCTGAAGCGCGGAATCCTCCTCGATGCAGTAGCCGTAGAGCGAATCCATCTGCGCCGCCGTCAGGTTGTCGTGGTGCACGTTCAGGATGACGAACATTCCCGCGTCGATTGCCCATCCGACGACTTTCTTCACGTGCGCCATCCATTCGCGGTCAATCGTGTACTTTTCGTCCGTGATGTGGTTGTGCCAGCTTACGGGAACGCGGATTGTCTTGAATCCCTTCTCCGCGACTTTCTTTATCATCGCCTCGGTCGGCGCCTTCATACCCCACCACGCCTGCACGCCGATGCCGAGGTTTTCCTTCCCCTTCGAATTGTCGTGCACGTCGAGCGTGTTCCCGAGGTTCCAGCCGACGGTCATAGCGGCGGCAAATTCCCTGCTCGTCATTGACGAAAGATTCCCGTCCTGAGCGAGCGTGCTGCCGGAATCGCTTCCGTCGGAGCATGACAAAAACGAAAACGCGAAGAGAATGGCTGCAAAAACCGACGCGATTTTGCAGAAGTGTTTTCCCCTGAAAATTTTCATAAAATCCTCCTTGCAATCAATAAAAAAAAATGCGCGCCCCGAAAAATCCGGGACGAAGCTGCGAACGGTATCTGGACTGCATAATCCACGATTCAGGCAAATATTTGCGTCAGAATAATGGAAAAAACGTCAGTTTCTTGCGGTGCGCGCGCATTTCGCTCCGGGACGCACAGCCGCGCTTCATCGGGCCACGCCCGAAAGCCGAAGGTTCCGGACAGGTTTATTCATAAAACAGTCTGTTTTTCTGACATAGCCATTTTTGCCGGATAGTTTTATAATGAGCGGAAATTTTTCTTTTTTTTGGAGATGAAAATGGTCATTCTTACTTTGAACTGCGGCTCTTCTTCCGCGAAGTATCAGGTTTACGATTGGGACAACAAGGACGTTCTCGCGACGGGCGTCGTCGAGCGCGTCACGGCTCCCGGCTCTGTCATCACGCACAAGCCGAAGGGAAAGGACAAGTTCGTCCTCGAGAAGGACTGCCCCACGCACAAGGAGGCAATCGAGCTCATACTGAACGCCATCACCGACAAGGAGCACGGCGTCATCTCCGACATGAAGCAGATTGGCGCTGTCGGGCACCGCGTCCTCCACGGCGGCGACAAATTCACCAAGTCGGTGAAGGTCACGCCCGAAGTCCTCGATGTCTTCAAGTCACCAGCCGTCTGCGGGCTCGGACCGCTCCACATGCCGGCGAACATCATGGGAATCGAGGCGGCGCAGAAAGTCCTCCCGAACGTCCCGCACGTTGCCGTCATGGACACGGCATGGCACCAGACGATGCCCGCATCAAGCTACCGCTACGCAATCCCCAAGGAATGGTACGAGAAATACGGCGCACGCCGCTACGGATTCCACGGGACGAGCTTCCTCTACACGGCAAAGCGCGCCGCCGTCCTCCTGCACAAAGACCCCAAGGACACGAACATCATCATCGCGCACGTCGGAAACGGCGCCTCAATGTGCGCCGTGAAGAACGGCTGCTGCTACGACACGTCGATGGGAATAACCCCGCTTGAGGGCCTCGTGATGGGAACGAGAAGCGGCGACATGGACTGCGCGCTTCCGTTCTACATCATGCGCCAGACGGGAATGACCGCCGACGAGATGGACAACGCACTGAACAAGAAATCTGGCCTGCTCGGTCTCACGGGACTTTCATCTGACCGCCGCGACATCGCGGACGCCGCCGAGAAGGGAAACGCTGACGCGCAGCTCGCGGTCGACATGGAATGCTACCGCCTCAAGAAATACTTCGGCGCGTACCTTGCGGCAGTCGGCCCCGTCGACGCAATCGTCTACACGGCGGGCGTCGGCGAGCACTCCGCCCTCATCCGCGGAAAGGCGCTCGAAGGGCTTGAGCACCTCGGAATCAAAATCGACCCCAAGAAGAACGAGCTTTCGAACACGGGTAACGCCGAGACGTGCATCAGCGCGGACGACAGCAAGGTGAAGGTTTTCGTCATCCCGACGGACGAGGAGCTTGTCATGACGGAGGACGCGTTCGCAATCATGCAGGGAACGTACGACGTCCACACGAACTTCAAGTACAGCTTCCAGGATCCCGCGTACCGCAACAAGGCGCGCGAGGCCGGGCTTGCGAAGGAGCTTGAGAAGAACCCAGAGCTCGCATCAATCGTAGTCCGCCCGTAGTTTTTCACTGCGCACGAAAAAAGCCGCATCCTTCACGGACGCGGCTTTTTTTTCTTTTCCCGCACTCATTTTTGGCGGGAAGTTTTTCTATTCGCCGAGGCATTCAGAGCGGAAGCTTCCGTCGATTTCCTGCTCGATTTTCGTAATGGCATTCTTGACGGCAGGCTCCCTCGCGTACGACATCGCGCGGCGCGCATTTTTTCGCCACGTCGCGATTTCCGTCCCGGAAGCCGTTTTTATCACGACGGAGACAGACGGATTCACCGTAAAAAGCTTCGTTCCGTCCGATATGTCGAGCGAGACGGTCACGTCCGCAACATAGTCGCCTTTTCCTTCCGTGACGAAAAAACCGTCCTTCGACAGAACCTCGCCGAGCTTCGCCTTGACGCGCCCCGAATCGTCGCCAGAAGCGCGCACCGAAATCCGGATAGACTGACCGAGCTTCACGCGCTCGGACGACGCTTTCCTGACGAGGGAATCCGAGCCCGCGTATTTTTTCGCATTGTCGCGGGAAATTCCGAGCGCGGTGTAGTAAAGCGGATAAAAATCGTCGGAGCGGAGGACGAGCGAGTTGAGCAGGAGGAGACGCCTGAACGGCTCGACCTCGTCGCGGCTCGTGTTCCAGCGCTCCTCCATGTCGAGCGCAGCCGCGGCAAGTTTCGGCTCAAGCATTCCCCACGCCTCGTTCCTGTCGATGTAGGCGCAGACGACATACTGGCCGCGGCTCCTGTCGAAATACGCGTCGGTATGGCGTAGGGCGACGAATTCCGCGCTGCTAGATATATCCATGCTGCGCTCCAAGTTCCGGCGGCTTTTCATGCTTCCGTCGGAGGAGCTCGTATACTGCTCGTCAGCAGAAACGGACGACTCCACTTTCGTGCTGAAATATGAGGCAAGCTCCGTGTCGGCCCTCATCCGCGCGCTTTCCGGCATGTTCGATGTTCCCGTCCGCGCCAGAAAATCGGCGGGAGGAAACGCCTGGTCAAGCGTCGAGGAATCAGCCCACAGCGGCGCAGAAGGCACCCCGACTTTTGACGCGCACGACGACAGAATAGAAATGGCGACAAGAGCGGACATGGCGGCTCCGCCTTTGCGAAAAGAAAAACACTTCATACGGTGATTATACATAATAATTTTTATAGAGCATATTCCAAAAAGCCGGATGCCGGGTTTCAGGCATTCGGCGGCTCACCATCGAAATATGGCAATTGAGCGCAGTCGAAGCGTTCATACATATACATGGAAAAAGCAAAATCACGCCTTGCTCTTGAGCCAGTTGCGCGGGCTCAGCCCCGTGTTCTTCTTGAACACGTTCGAGAAGTAGTTCTGGTCCTTGAACCCGAGCGACGAGGCAATCTCGGAAAGCTCGTAGCTGTCGAGAAGAAGCATGTTCTTCGCCTGCTCCATCTTCAGCCGCTCGTGGAGCGTCTGCACGGAAAGCCCCGTCAGCTCCTTCGTCCGGCGGCTCAGGTAGCTCCGGCTCACCATCAGCTCGGACGACATCTTGTCTATGTTCGTCATCTCGCCGATGTGCTCCGTCAGGTAATCCGTTATCTTCTCGACGGTAAGCCGCGACCGCGCGTTCCTCGGCGGCTCCGTCTCCACGGAAATCAGCTCCTTGAGCTGGTCGTCCCGCACGGAGAACGACACCTCGCGCGTGCGCCCCTCCTTCCGGTAGATGAGGTAGAGCGCGTTGCTCAAAAGCATCCTGAGGACATCGTACGTCGCGATGTTCAGGCTCTTCATCTCGAAAAACGCGTACCCGAAATAGCGGTCGGCATGATGGAGGATTTCGAGCATGACGCAATACCGCTTTCCCCGGTCGAACAATTCCTTGGGGAAAAGATACGGCTCGGAAATCCGGCGGTGCATGAGGCTTTTCGATTTCTCCGGCGGCTCGGGAAAGACGAACTCGACGGACGGCGTCGGGAAGTTGTACCCCATGTTCTCGCTGAGCGCGAGCGAAACGCCGGGGATGTCGAGTACGCCGAGCTGGTAGCGCAGCGCGTCGAACACCTTCTCCCTGCTCGAAGCCGAGACGAAGCTCACCGCCTGCTCGGAAATGTTGTTCAGCCGGTACGGGTTTTCCCGCTCGGCGAACGACTCGTATTTCTGGTAGACGGAGACGAGCGAGCGCATCTGGTGGAACGAGTCCTCCATCCTCCGCACGACATCATCGCCCTCGTTCTTCAGGACGGGAAGGAGAAGCGAGCGCAGGCGGCTGACGACGTTCTGGAAATGCTCCCCGTCAAATTCCCTGACCTTCCTGTAATTCTGGAGCACCTGCTGGAAGAACCGCAGCATCCGGCTCTCCCCTCCCTCGTACACGTCCGAGAAAAACGCGTCGAGCATCTCGGAAACCTCGTCGTCGTCCCTGAACGGGAAAACGTCCCGGAGCGCGCAAGAGAGCCTTTCGCGGAGGGTATCCTCCGACTCGCGGAAGGAGTCGAGGACAGCGCCCTCGGAATGCCCCGAAGAGACGCGGGCGACGCATTCCTCGAAGCAGCCGCACGACTGCCGTATGACAAGCGACGGCACGACGCGTACGATGCGCGGCGCGGACGACGGGGAAACGAGCTTGTCGATAAGAATCTCGACCGCCGTATATCCCCGCCTGAAATACGCGAGGTCAATCGTGGTGAGCGGCGAGCGCGCCGTTATTCCCTCGTACCAGTTGTTGAACCCGGTCACGGCGACATCCTTGGGAACGGAAATTCCCCGGCGCGAAAGCTGGTCGATGACCTCCGTCGCGATGACGTCCGTCGACGTCACTATGACCTGTACGTCCTGCCCGCCACGGAGGACGAAATTCGAGCATATCTCGTCGAGGGCGTCGGCGATGTGGTTCGGGTTCATGCTCCGCGCGAGGACGGCAGAATGCGGCCTGTCGGAAAGCCCGAGCCGGGCAAGCTCCTTCTTGTAGTTCGAAAACCTGTTCCGGTGCGGCTCGGAAATGTCGGCGCCCAAAAAAGCGAATTTCGTGTACCCGTGCACGAGCGCCAGGTGCTCCATCATCGAGCGTATCGCAATGTCGCTGTCGATTTTCAGCATCGTAGCCCCCGGAATGTCCACGTGCCCGATGTCGACCATCGGAAGCGGGCGCAGGCCGGAGAAAAGCGAGATGATGTTCCGCTCCTCCATGAATTCCCAGAGCGACGACGCCCACGTCACCAGCCCGTCCACGAACGGTTCCCGCATGAACCTGAAATTCTTTATGTAATGCGAAATGAAATTGATATCGTCGAAAAGCGAATACTTGACCGCGCCGCCCATATTTATGAAATTGATGTCGTAGTCGGCGGCCGCCTTCATCATTCCCTTCATGTACTCAAGCCCGATGAACGAGCGCAAATCGGCAATGCCCGTAAAACCGATCGTCACGCGCCTTCCCGCGCTCTTTCTCTCCGCGAGGAACTGCTTCCTTTCTGAAATCTTCAATGCCATGACGGAAGTGTACCATGAAAAACACATGAACAGACAGTAAAAATAAAAATAATGAACAAAATCGAGCCGAATTTTTATAAAAGCAAAAACAAAGTTCATTATCGCTTATGTATTTATACAAAATCGAATATAAAAATCTGAATTGTCCAATGCAATACTGTTTTTTTTACGCTTCCGTTTCCGTAATATCGATTCGGGACGGGCAGGACGCGCTTTCTTCCCCTTACAAATTACAAAAAACGCATCGAAGGCGCGCCAAGCCCGTCTTATTTCCTTTCAAAAAAAGGAGGCAGAAAATGAAAAAACAACGGCGACAAAATTCAGGAGGGCGGTTTCCGCGCTTGCGCTCCCGCTCCTTCTCTCGGCGCTCATTCCGTCGTGCGCAGACGGAAATTCCGGAAGCACGGACAATCAGGAAAAGCCGCAAAGCATACCTGAGCCGCCGGAGGAATCTCCCCAAAACGACGAGCCGTACACCGACATCACGGGAACGAAAGATGAACGTGATTCGGAATCACGTACGCTAACACATGGATGATGAATCACGTTCAGTATGCAAAATTTTACAGACAGAGCCTTTTATTTCACAGGACCTTTCCAGTTTTTGAACTTTCCTGCAAAAGAATCCAAATCGCTCGTTTTTACCGTTACGGAATTGCCTGAAACCTCGTAGGGAATGCTCATCGGGTTGCAGCCAAATGACGGCGTTCCAACCAGTCACGAGCGCTTTTTCTTGTGTCAGGAACAATGAAAAGTCCCGCAAGAATTATATTCACGCGGGACTCTCAATGATTATGCAATTATTCCTTTGTACTCATAGCCAGCTTTTTCAACAGCGGCTTTAATCGCGCTCTCATCGACTTCTTTTGAAGTTTCGATTGCAACCTCTGCCTTCTCGTGAGAGGCTGTCGCGCTTGTGATTCCCTCGATTGCTTCGAGCGCATCTTTTACATGCTTTTCGCAGTGTCCGCACATCATTCCTTTTACAGAAATTTTCATAGATTTCTCCTTGCCAGCCTTTTCTTGACCAGCATTTGATATAAGATTTCCCACAACGGGATTCTTCACTTTTTTGTCCCTCCTTGAATCGTGACTCTTCAAGAAGTTAAGACGCAGGGCATTCGACACGACGCAGAAACTTGAAAGCCCCATCGCAGCCGCGCCGAAAATCGGGTTCAAGCTCCAGCCGAAAGCGGCAACATAACAGCCGGCGGCGAGTGGAATTCCAATCACGTTGTAGAAAAATGCCCAGAACAAGTTTTCGTGGATATTCTTGATGACAGCCCTCGAAAGCCTGATTGCTCCGCTCACGTCAAGAAGGCTTCCCTTCATCAAAACCACGTCGGCGGCGTCTATTGCGATGTCCGTTCCCGCTCCGATTGCGATTCCAAGGTCAGCGCGGGTCAATGACGGCGCGTCGTTGATTCCGTCGCCCACCATGGCAACCTTTCCGCTTTCCATGAGCTTTCTGATTACGGCTTCTTTTCCGTCGGGCAAAACTCCTGCCACAACCTCGTCAACGCCAGCTTGAGAAGCAATCGCGCGCGCTGTGATTTCATTGTCGCCAGTCAAAAGCACCGTGTGGATTCCCATGTTTTTCAGCTCTCTGATTGCCTTTGCAGAATCCTCTTTGATTGTGTCCGCAACGGCGATAATTCCGAGCAAAGTCTTGTCGCGCGCAAAAAGCACGGGCGTTTTTCCCTGTGAAGCAAGTTTTTCAAGCTCCGCCTGCATGGATACTGAAACAAGCTCTGCATTACAATTCGCCGTGATATATCTTGCGTTTCCGCCGATGATTGTTTTTCCGTCGAGTTTGGCACAAAGCCCGTTTCCAGCCTTGATTTCAAACTCGCTCGTGTCAAGAAGTCTAATCTGCTTTTTCTCGGCATATTCGACAATCGCCTTTGAAATCGGGTGCTCGCTTTTTGCTTCCAACGCGTAGGCGGCTTCAAGCAAACCACTTTCCGCCACGCCGTCCGCTACAATGACATCCGTAACCTGCATGATTCCAGTCGTAACCGTGCCCGTTTTGTCCAAAGCGACAATCTGCGTTTTCCCAGCCATTTCCTGAGCGGCAGCCGTCTTGAACAAAATGCCAGACTTTGCGCCCATGCCGCTTCCAACCATGATTGCAACAGGAGTCGCAAGCCCGAGCGCACACGGACAGCTAATGACAAGGACTGAAACCGCGCGCGCAACGGCATATCCGACGCTCTCGCCGACTAAAAGCCAGACGGCAAAAGTCACGAGCGCAATCAAAATGACCGCAGGGACAAAAACGGCAGAAACCTTGTCGGCGATTTTTGCAATCGGCGCTTTTGTGGCGGCGGCATCGCTTACCATGCGGATAATGCCCGAAAGCGTCGTGTCCTCGCCGACTCTCGTTGCCTCGCAAACCAAAAAGCCCGAAGTGTTTATCGTCGCCGCTGAAACTGTGCTTCCCGCCGTTTTCTCAACAGGAACGCTTTCCCCAGTGAGCGCGGCTTCGTTCACGGCGCTCTCGCCTTCGATGACGATTCCGTCAACAGGAATACTCTCGCCCGGGCGCACCGCAAAGCGCTCTCCCTTTTTCACCTGCTCAATCGGCACAGTCTTTTCAGTGCGCTCACTTCCTTCGCCCTCCACAATCACGGCAGTTTTCGGCGCCATCTTCATCAACGACTTCAACGCGTCGGTCGTCTTTCCCTTTGATTTTGCCTCAAGCATTTTTCCCACAGTGATGAGAGTGAGAATCGTGGCGGCTGACTCAAAATAAAACTCCTTCATCAGATATTCGATTTTTTCCTCGTCGCCCGCCAAAACCGCGCCGCTCATCAAAAAAAGCGCAATCACGCTGTAGACAAACGCCGCGCCAGAGCCAAGAGCGACAAGGCTGTCCATATTCGGCGATTTGTGAAAAAGAGCCTTGAAGCCGCTCACAAAAAACTTTTGGTTTATCACCATGATGAAGGCAGAGAGCAAAAGCTCATACAAGCCCATCGCCACATGATTGCCGTCGAGGAAGGGCGGAAGAGACCAGTTCCAAAGCATATGACCCATCGAGACATACAAAAGCGGAAGCAAAAGAACGACAGAGGCGACAAGGCGCTTTTTCATTTTTGGCGTTTCCATGTCCAAAAGCTCCTCTTCGCCATTTACAGCCGACGCCTTTCCCCCCGCGCCAGACTTCTTCAAACTCGCGCCGTAGCCTGCGTTTTCAACAGCCTTGATTATCTCAGCTGATGAAACATCGCCCTCCACGCCCATCGAATTGGTCAAAAGGCTCACCGCGCAAGATTTCACACCGGGAAGAGCGCTCACAGCCTTTTCAACCCGCACCTGACAAGCGGCGCAGCTCATTCCCGTAACGTTGTATTGCTCCATAACCGCCTCTCCTTACTTCATCAACTTTTGAAGCGTAACGACGAACTCATCGATTACGCTCTCGTCGCCGTTTCGGATACCCTCGGCAACACAGCTTTTCATGTGGTTTGCAAGAAGGGCCTTGTTGAAGCTGTTGAGCGCGCTCGTAATCGCAGAAACCTGCATCAAAATGTCAGTGCAGTATGCGTTGTTCTCAAGCATTCCCTCAACACCGCGGACTTGCCCCTCAATCCGCTTGAGGCGGTTCATGAGCGTCTTTAGCTCCGCTTCGTCGCGCACCTTGTGCTTTCCTGAGCAGTGCGGGCAAGCAGGTTCCGCTTCCTCTGTTTTTCCACAGCAACAGTCTCTATCATCCATATCTTGATTTTCCGACATAATCGAACTCCTAAAAATAATACCCAAGGGGGTATATTTATTTTCGGAGTAAAACTTATACCCTCAAGGGGTATGTTGTCAACCACTTTTTGGCGTTTTTTGAGGCACACTTAATCATCCACACCAATGACGACAAGAATCGTAACATCCGCTGTATATAGGTTTGTGATGTTTTTGATTCAGTTTGCAATCTTTACCGTAGATACGGAGAATATTTGCTATGAGGACGGCTGCTGCTTGAGGCGCAGGAAGGGGAAAAATATGCTTGTTACTGATTTTTATGAGGAAAAAAATTGTAATACTTCTATAGAATTGACAGAAGCATTAAAAACAAGGTCAAAGACTCAAAGCAATGAATTTGAATTGAGAACAGATTCCGATTATCCATATATGACAATTTTAATAAAAAATGAATATGCCTGTGTACATTTTTTTGATGAAACAAACGAATGTGGATATTATGCGTATTCTGAAAATAATGATTTCAAGGACGATTTTATAATTTTCAACATAGGTTCGGAAACATCCGAGACAGAAATATCAAAAGACTTGGTCATTTCCGTAGAACAAGCTTATGAAATTGCTATTGATTTTTTTAAAAGTTCAAAAAGGTCTAATACTGTAAAATGGTTCGAATTATAGACTGTGGAAAATAGTTCAAGCCAATTGCAAAGTCGAACAATTCATTTCAACTCTCATATTTTTTTGAACTTTTTAAGAATAAAAAAACAAAAATACAACTACAATTAAAGAATTAACACATAACAAAGCTTCAAAGCGGATAAAAACTTCACGAAAAAGACTTGGCAGAAGGCTAGGGCAAAGTCGCTATGCCGGAAGCTCTCGGAGCAAAATATCCGCACGGTTGTAACGAATTGAAATGGCAGTGGCTCTTTCCTCAGAAAAATCGCTAGAAAAACGAACTGACAAAAGAAGAAGGAAGATTTCATATTGATGAATCTTTGGTCCAGCGCGCCGTAAAAAATGCGATTCTTGAAGCTGGCATCAACAAAAACGCAAGTTGCCACACATTCCGTCACTCATTTGCCACTCACCTGCTCGAATTAGGCTACGCCATCCGCACGATTCAGGAGCTTCTCGGCCACAACGACGTAAGCACCACCATGATTTACACTCATGTATTGAACCGCGGTGCCGGCGGAGTGCTGAGTCTCTTGGACAGACTGTGATTTTACGCGTATCCGCATAACAACAAGACAAAAATTCTCCATCCACCATGAACAGTGCGTGTCGCAACACAAGTTTTTTGTTTACACCGACATAACGTTTGTTATAAAATACTTACAATGGATACGGAGAATATTTGTTATGCTCACACGCCACTGGCGTGGTAAAAAATAAAAATATGTAATTAGTAGATAGAATGAATTATTTTTCATTAGAACAGATTCAATTTGTAAAAAACGAATTTGAAAAGGTAATCAGCAATTACGAAATTTCTCGATTTAAGATAAATGAACTTGAAGAAGTTTTGTTGCTTGATGATTCGTTAGCATTATATATAGGAGTTTATGAAAGAAGAGTTACATGTTGTTGTGATTTGTATGGACAAAATTATTATTCTCTTCACATTGAAGAAATAACATATAACGAACTCAGTTTTAAATATAATCACACTGCTTTTGTAAAAAAAATATGCTCTTATTTTAATGTTTCATATATTAACCATAATCTTGAAGGTGCAGAAGGAACATATATTGGTTATACAAAGTTTAAGGGGGTAAATTCTGTTTGGTGGACAAAAACACCTTCTCTTCCAGTACAAGTTAATGAAGTTCTTCCTAAATTAAAACTTATGGAACGATATAATGTATGGGAAGGTATTCATTATTATTTTGTAATATTAGAATTACATGATAATGATAAAATTTGCAGATGTGCTGCATATACGCAAGAAAAGCCTCATGAATTTATAATAAGTCTTGGAAGAACATTTATAAAAACTGGAAAAATATCTAGTGAAATAAGGAATGTATATAATTTTTCAAAATTACTATGTAATATGAAAGGTATTCCAAGAAAAGATCGTTTGGAAAAATATATGAGATATTTTTTCTTTGAAAAGAATTTTAAAGAAAAAGATGATGTTTGGAAATATGCAGATGAATTGCTAAAGCACGCAAATGAAGGTGAATTTGATAAAATAGAACGTAGTACTTATATTCGTCCAACGTATAAATGGGTTACAGAGGAGCTTGTTTTAAAACTAACGAAAAAATTATACAAACAGTACACAGTAATTTACCAGTATAAGCCATTTTTTTTGAGAAGTTCTTTTGGTGGTCAAATGTCTTATGATATTTACATTCAAGATTTAAAAGTAGCTATTGAATATCAAGGAAAACAGCATTTTGAACCTGTAGATTTTTTTGGAGGAAAAGAAGCATTTGAAAAAGGAAAAATCCGTGATGAAGAAAAAAAGAATCTTAGTAAAGAACATGGAATAAAATTGGTGTATATAAATTTTGACGAAGTGATAACAACAGAATTGATAAAAAGTCGTGTTGAAGAAAATTGATAATATGAGTATTACAGATATATTCAAAATATCTTTCCATTCTTAAATAAAGCATAACAAGAAGTTCAAAGCCGACACAGGCTCAAAGGCCTGTGCGGTTTAACTCATTGTTATGTGGACGCCCGCACTGGGGCGCTGGGAGAAAAATGAAAAAACTTTTAGTTACTGGTGGTACTGTTTTTGTAAGTAAATATGTAGCAGAATATTTTTCAAATAAGAATGAGTATGAAGTATTCGTATTGAATAGAAATAATCATCCTCAACCAGCTAATACTAAGCTTATCAACCTTGATAGAAAGAATTTACAGGATAAATTAAAAAAATATAATTTTGATATTGTTCTAGATATTACTTCTTATAATAAAAACGATGTTCAGGGAATTTATGAGTCAGTTGGAGATGTCCCTGATTATATTTTTTTGAGTTCAAGTGCAGTTTATCCGGAAACAGAAGAACAGCCATTTATGGAAAATGTAAAAGTTGGTTTTAATAAATTCTGGAAAGATTATGGAATGAATAAAATTGAAGCAGAAGAATATTTGCGTTCCGTAAAACCTGATTCATATATTATAAGACCCCCATATTTATATGGACCAGAAAATAATGTATATCGTGAAGCTTTCGTATTTGAATGTGCAGAAAATAATCGCCCCTTCTATATTCCTTCAAATGGAGATATGAAATTACAATTTTTTTATATAGAAGATTTATGTAAAATTATCGAAAAAATAATAAAAACGCATCCTGAAGAAAAAATATTTAATGTTGGAAATGAAGAATCTGTTTCCATTAAAGAATGGGTAAAACTTTGTTATGAAGTTGTCGGAAAGGATGTTATTTTTAAAAATGTAAACGAGGAAATTGAACAAAGAAATTATTTTAGTTTTTATAATTATGAATATAAATTAGATATCACCAGACAAAAAAGTCTTTTAAAAGAATCTACGAATTTAAGGGAAGGCTTAAGAGAATCATATTGCTGGTATAAAAATAATAAAGACAAAGTAAATCGAAAGGCTTACCTTGATTTTATAAATAAAAATTTTGAATAATAAGCACATAACAAAGCTTCAAAGCGGATGTCGCGGTCAAGCCGCGCCACCGTTTAAGCAATTGTTATGACGACAGGCCACTGGCCTGCTTTTTGTAATTTTTTTTATTAAGTGGAATATATAAATTAATGGAAAAAATCATCCTAAGAAAAGCAAGAACAGAAGATTTGGACTCCATGTGGAATAATATCTGGCAAGATAAAGAACTTGCAAAATTTATGCTTTGGAAACCAGTAGAGAACATAGAAGAAGCAAAAATCAGATTACAAAAAACTATTGAATATCAAAAATCAAATCTTGCATTTTATATTTGCCTTGAAGAAACTGATGAAGTTATTGGTTTTCTTGGAGCTGTAGACACAGGTGATTGTATTTTTGAAGATACTGGAATCTGTATTGCCAGTAAGTATCAAGGAAAAGGTTTTGGAAAACAGGCAATGCAGCTCCTCTTAAAAATGATTTTTGAAGAACTCGGTGGAAAAGAGTTTATTTACAGTTGCTTTGAAGAAAATAAGAAATCTCAGAAATTATGCGAGTCATTGGGTTTTGAATATAAATACTCAAAACAAAGTATTAGGAAATGGGATGGATTAAAGTATACGGCCAGTTATTATAAAAAAACTGGAGAATAAAATATTTTAGTTGACAGTAGTCTGTAATAGAAGTTTGTGAAGCAAGAATGAAAGACTTTTTGAAAAGGAGTAAAAAAAATGGAAAATAAAACTTTTGATTTAGATGATTATATTTCTCAGCGTAAAGAAAAAGATTCAGAATTTGCAAAAGATTTTGATACAGGTTATGAAGAATTCAAAATCGGTATGATGATAAAAAAAATGCGACTAGAAAGCGGAATGACGCAAGAACAGTTAGCAGAAAAACTTGAAACTAAGAAAAGCGTTATTTCACGAATGGAAAACCATTCTGAAGATATCCGATTATCTACTCTTCAAAAAGTTGCATCTGTATTTGGAAAACAGCTTAAAGTTGCAATGTTGTAAAAATGCCATAACAAAGTTTCGTAGCCGACATCAGGTCAAGCCCGCTGCGGTACAACCAGTTGTTATGTGGACGCCCGCACTGGGGCGCTGGGTATACAAGCAATAGTCTTAAAGATAAAAATTTGGTATAATAATGGTATGAGTAGTAAAACTATAGAACAATTAGCTGAAAATGCATGTTTATATTGGCCATCTGAATTAAATGAAATGGCAGCGGAAATAAGTTCCCTTCCGGTTTTAATAAAAACTCAAGATGTGTTTATTAGTATTTTAAAATCTTCAGATAAAACACCTGAATCTTGGAAAATGACTCTATTACAATCATCAACATTGTCTCCTAGTTTATTTTTGAAGCATTTAATGGTTTTGACAGATATAGGAGGAGAGCGATTGCAGAGAATAGCAAAAGATTTTGGTATTATTTTTCCTGAAAATAAAATGTATTATATGTGGAACTCAAGGGAATATAGTTACACATTTTCTAATGAAAAAAAATCTTGGACAAATTCTGCACTGAATGTAGAAAAGAGTCTCCTTCTAAGAACAAGTGAATTAACAATTAATATGCAGGATGTTATAATGCTACTTCTTTGGGGAGCAAATATTGTAAAAAATAATAACATTCCTCAAGAATTACAAGAAAAATGTGTTATAGGAAATCTATTAGGACACCCAAATGAAATTGATACTTTTGTAAAACAACGGTATATTTATGTAAGCCGTATAACAGGTGGCAGTACAGCTAATGATTTAGGTCACGCTTGTGAGAAATTTGTTGCCAATTATTTGAATAAAAAACTTCCTGATTATTTGTCTTTGGAAGGTCATAATGTTCCAGGAGTTTCTCATAATGATAAAAATCTAACAACGTTTGACATTGTTGTAAAAAGTAAAAAAGGTATTTATTTTGCCATTGAAATTAGCTTCCAAGTTACGACAAATTCTGTTATAGAAAGGAAAGCTGGGCTTGCACAATCAAGAAAAGAAATATTAAATAATCTAGGACATAAGGTAATATATATTATTGATGGCTCTGGAAACTTTCAAAGAAGAAATGCAATCTCAACATTACTGACTTTTAGTGATTTATGTGTTAATTTCTCTCCGTCAGGTCTTGATGAACTTATCTCTTATATGGAAAAAGAGGGCAAGTGATTATGACTCAGTTTGTTGATTTGTTTTGTGGAACTGGTGGAATCCGACTTGGATTAGAACAAGCGTTTAATGAAAAAGGCTTGAAAACCGAATGTATAAAAAGTGCAGAAATTGATACTTTCGCTGCAGAAACATACAAACTAAATTTTAAAGAAGATCCTTTATGCGATGTTAAGGAAATCAGTAAATTACCGCATTTTGATGTTTTACTTGCAGGTTTTCCTTGTCAGCCATTTTCATATGCAGGAAAGCAGATGGGCTTTTCAGATACCCGTGGAACTTTGTTTTTTGAAGTGGCAAGGATAATAAAAGAAAATAGACCAAAGTTGGTCTTATTAGAAAATGTACGAGGCTTGACTACACATGATAAAGGAAGAACATTTTCAACGATTCTCAATACATTATCTGAGCTAGGGTATCACTATGAGTATAGAATATTAAATTCTAGCAACTACGGGGTTCCTCAGAATCGTGTAAGGCTATATATTATCGCATCTTTAGTACAACCAAAGGTAACTTTAAATTCAGATCTAGGTGCAACTGATTCTCACAGTTTCATAAAATATTCTTCAGAACCATCTTTATTTGATGAGTATTCTTTCAAAAAAGTAAAAGATATTTTAGAGGACTCTCCGGATCATATATATGATTGTTCAGAAGAATTTATAACCAAATTAAAAATAGTGACTAAGAATGATTTATCAAAACTTAATGGTGTTAGATTGATAGATACAAGGCATGGTAACTCAATACATTCCTGGGACATAGGAAGAAAAGGTGATTGTACTGAACATGAAATTGAGTTTATGAATTTGTTAATCTCTAACCGTAGAAAGCATATTTTTGGAACTCAGCAAGATGGGAAAGCTCTTACAAAAGAGCAAATAAAAACTTTTTATTCTTATTCAGATATTGATGAAGTAATAAACTCTTTGTTGAAAAAGGGGTATTTAAGCCTAAAAAATGGCAAATTTAATCCAGTTTGCGGAAATATGTCTTTTGAAGTATTTAAATTTTTAGATCCAAACAGTATTTCAATTACTCTAACAGCTGCTGATTGTCATAAACTAGGTATTGTACATAACGGTAGAGTTAGACATTTAACTCCTAGAGAATGTGCAAGACTTCAAGGCTATCCAGATTCATATATTTTAAATCCAAAGGATTATTACGCTTACAAGCAAATAGGCAATGCAGTAAGTGTACCGGTTATAAAAACTATTTTTGATGATTATCTAGATAACAACAAATGGAGTGCATAAAAATAATCACATAACAAAGCTTCAAAGCGGATGTCGCGGTCAAGCCGCGCCACCGTTTAAGCCATTGTTATGTGGACGCCCGCTACTTGAGGCATTTTGGGAAGGAAGAATGAAAGTATATAAGCTTGAGCATGTGAATATTCTTTACGACGATGTAGAAGATACAAAATTTTTAGGAATTTTTTCCACAAAAGAAAAAGCAGAAGATGCTATGAAAATATTAGCAAAACAACCGGGATTTAAGGATTTTCCAAAATTGATTGATGGCGATGATATCGAAGAAGGATTCTATATTACAGAAGAAGCCGTTGATTAAATTTCTGGCTGGAAAGAAGGTTTTACTACTGTAAAGTGGAGAGAATAAGGAAGTATGAATGATAGAACGGTCTATAACAATTTTTGACAATAAAACTGAATTATTGGTAAATCAAATTGTCATCACGCCCGATTTTAGTCTTTTAAGGGAAAAATATAATGAAGAATTAAATACCGATCCGTTATTGATTTATGAATATGAAATAAAAAAAGCCGATGTTGATTTTTATAAAAAGTTTATAGATATTGATTTTGAATTTGATAAATATACTTATTTCTTATCATGTTCAGAAGTAAAATAAAAAACACATAACAAAGCTTCAAAGCGGAGCACCGCGCCCGGGCCGTCCGTGGTTTGAAAGCGCACCACCTTTTATCAGCCGCAACAAATCCGCGAACTGGTCTTTGCATGATTTGAGAACCGCAAAGTGGTAGGTGATGAGCGCCTCCCGGTCCAAGACGGGAATCCTCACGTGGTTTTCCACATCAATCTGAAGCATGTCGGACTCAAAGCTAATCAGGTTCGAGGCGTGGACAACCTTGTCAAACGATTCGACATCGGACTGGTACAGAAGGCGGGAATCGGGAAGTTTCCGGACAAGAAGGTCGTTCCAGTGACCTTTGAGCGGGAACGGAATCACCGGCTCCCCGTTTATTTCGCTGAAGAAAAGCCCGTCCCTTTTCTTTGCAAGCGGATGGTTTTCCGGAATCATTGCGAACAGTTTTTCCGTCACCACAGGAATCTGAATGAGGCTGCTGTTCTCAGCCCGTTCCGAAAAAAGCGCCATGTGATACATCCCCTGCGAAAGCTTCTCCGAAATCTCATCCTCATCATCAACGACAGTCTCGCACTCAATGCCGTCAAAGCAATCGCGCGCCAAATCCCGCAGCTGAAAAAGCGTGTCGCACGGGGCGCAGGAAGCGACTATCAGTTTCGTGTGCGTCCTGTAGAACTGCCGGATTTCGCCGAGCATTAGCTCCGCCTGGCGAAGAAGGTTTCCGGCGTTTTCGGCGGCAAATCTTCCTGTCTCAGTGAGGGCGACTTTATTTTTCGAGCGGGCGAAAAGGGGCGTTTTCAGCTCATACTCAAGGTTCCAGAGCGAGCGGCTCAGCGCAGGCTGCGTTATGTTGAGTTTTTCCGCAGCTTTTGAAATCGTCCCGCATTCGGCGACGGCAACGAGCTGTTTTATCTGGTGCAATTCGAACATACGCCCTCCCATTCAAAAACCGTACCGCCTTTTATATCACAGTATGCAAAAAAGTTATACTGAGCTAAAAAATCGGCATTGTACATATTTTTTTCGGGAACATATACTAAGCCTGTTCGATAACCTCGTTATCGCTCAGGTTTACTTCAGCCATAACCATTGCAATGAAAAATCAACTGAACGGGAGAACAATATGAACTTACATTCCTTTATCAAAGGAACGGCTTCGGCTCTGGCAGCGGCCTTTTCCTTTTGCGTTGCGGCGACTTTCTCAGGATGCGCCTCGTCTCCGAAAAACGCGGGCGCGGAATCAAGCCTTCCAAAAATCGACATGTCGAAATGGCTCTACAACAAGACGGACGACGTTTACTACCAGCTGGGGCTTTCGTATGCGGCAAATCCATCCGACGCGAAATACGAGAACCTCGCAGTGTTCGTTCCCGGCTCCTATTTTGACGGAACGGACAACGGCGACGGAACGTTCACCGCAAAAATCGACGCCAAGAGCACGGTCCGGGGATTCTCCGCGAAGGACGCCCCGTTCGTAATGCCGATTCAGACGCCGGGATATGCCGCCCTTGAACCGCCTTCCGCCTATGTTCCTGCCGCAAAGCAATATACTGACGAGGGATTCATCTTCGTGTACGCGGGCGCGAGAGGCCGCGATTCCGGCGCGCCTTCCGGGGTGACCGACTTCAAGGCGGCAATCCGCTACGTCCGCTACAACAAGGAAAATCTTCCCGGCGACACCAGGAATTATTTCACCTACGGAATGTCCGGCGGCGGGGCGCAGAGCGCGATTCTCGGGGCAGCGGGGGACGCTCCCGAATACGAGCCGTACCTGCAGGAAATCGGCGCCGTGATGAACGAAAGCGATGCCGTCCTCGGAAGCATGGACTGGTGCCCAATTACGAACCTGAATGTCGCCGACGCCGCCTATGAATGGGAGCTCGGAGTCGCCCGCACGAACCTCAGCGCGGAAACAAAGGAAGTCTCTGACGGGCTTTCAAAGGAATTCGCGCTGTACATAAATTCACTCGGCCTGAAGGACGAAAAGGGAAACACGCTGACGCTGGAGCAGTCCGCGGACGGCCTTTACCATGCGGGAACGTATTACGACTATCTCAAAGGCGTAATCGAAACATCGCTGAACAATTTCCTTGCCGACACTGAATTTCCGTACAACGCGGACGAGCAGAAAGCCGCGCTCGGGCAGAACATGATTCTTCCCGCGGGCTGGAAGCCGAGAGGACCGAGGGGAACGGCAGGCGGAAACGCGATTTCGGCAGAGGATATGGACGGAGTGGGCAGGAACGCGGAAAAAAAGAGCGGGAATGTCGATTTGAGCGGAACATACGCCTCCGCGGCCGAATACATCTCCGCGCTCAACGCCAACGAAAAATGGGTCATCTATGACGAAAAAAGCAGCACCGCAAAAATCACGAGCGTCGAATCGTTCATGAGAAACGTGAAGCAGCTCCAGAAAAATGTCGGCGCGTTCGATGACATGAACGGAGCGCAGCCGGAAAACACACTCTTCGGTTTCGGGAACGGAAAAGGCGCGCATTTTGACGCCCTGATGGCGAACGTCCTTGAAAAGGCGAACCCGGCGCTCGCAGAAGAGTACAAAAACGATTTGGCGAAAACCGATTCCCTCGGTATATCGATGGAAAAAAGAGCAGATATGTACAACCCGATGTACTATCTGAGCCCCGCCTATTCAGGATACAAAACCGCGAAAGCAGCGAAATTCTGGAGAGTCCACGCGGGAATCTTCCAGGGCGACACCGCCATAAGCACGGAGCTCGCCTATTCGCTCGCGCTCAAAAACTACGGAAGCGAAGTCGAGTCTGTCGATTTTGCGGAAGTCTGGGGACTTTACCACACCGAGGCAGAGCGAAACGGAACTTCCACGCAGAATCTCATCAGCTGGATTAAGGACTGCCTGAAGAAGTGAGCGCATACGAACGCCGGCGACATCACGAGGCGGATTCTGAAAAACGGTTGATTCTGATTTTGTCATTCCGGACGTGATTCAGCATCTAAAATTCCGAATCACGTCCGGAATGGCGAGAATTCATCATCCGCCGAACATCCCGACGAGTCCCGCCCGTCAGCGCTGGCAGCTTCCGTCATGGATTTTTTTTGCCGTCTCCGCACCCGCGAGAATCTCGACGAATTTCATCGCGAACTGCTCCGCCGTCCCCGGCCCGCGCCCCGTAAGGAGGTTCCCGTCGAAAACGAACGGAACATCGGGAACGTGCGTCCCCTCGCCGATTCCCTCGTCCATCCCCGGATAGCACGTCCATTTTTTTCCGGAAAGGATGCCTGTTTTTGAGAGGAACACCGCGGGGCTTGCGCACATCGCGGCGACGATTTTCCCCTCGCCCGCCATAAGGTCGACGAGGTCGAGAAGATAGTCGCACGCGGCAAGGTTCGCCGCTCCGGGCATTCCGCCGGGAAAGAAAACGGCGTCGGGAAGAGTTCCCTCGCTCTCGCCTGCGAAATCCTTGAGAACCTGATCAGTAATCACGGAAATTCCGTGCGCCCCGTCCACGACGGACGTTATCTCGTCCGACCCGTCCGCAGGAACCGACACCGTGACGACATCCTGCCCCGCCCTCCTCAAATAATCAACCGACGTCAGCGCCTCGATTTCCTCGAATCCCGGCGCAAGAAAAACCGCTATTCTGCTCATAAAACTTCCTCCAAAATAAAACCTGCTCCAATTCTAGCACAACTCCACAATAATTTTTTCCCCGCGCACCGGCGCACGCTTGCTACAACCAAGCCGAACTTAGAACGAAAAAACACTTCGCAAGCGAATCTTCGAACGCGAGAATTCCAACCATCACGCGCCCCCACCAACCACGGAAGGTGCGCCCCGCGCGCACCGGCGCACGCTTGCTACAACCAAGCCGAACTTAGAACTAAAAACACTTCGCAAGCGCAATCTTCGAACACGAGAATTCCAACCATCACGCGCCCCCACCAACCACGGAAGGTGCGCCCCGCGCACCGGCGCACGCTTGCTACAACCAAGCCGAACTCAGAACAAAAAAACACTTCGCAAGCGAATCTTCGAACGCGAGAATCACAACCATCACGCGCCCCACCCACCACGGAAGGTGCGCCCCACGCACCGGCGCACGCTTGCTACAACCAAAGCCGAACTTAGAACGAAAAACCCCCGCAAGCGAATCTTCGAACGCGAGAATCACAACCATCACGCACCCACCCCACCACGGAAGGTGCGCCCCACGCGCACCGGCGCACGCTTGCTACAACCAAGCCGAACTTAGAACTAACAACCCCCGCAAGCGCTAATTCCCACCCCGGAATATTCCGATAATAGTAGTATTATGGCAAAAGTTCTGATAATCGATGCTGCCCCGATGCTGCGGGATTTCGTGAAAGAAAAATTGTCTTCTGAACGGGTTGAAGTTGAGACGGCCACGAACAGGGACGCTTACACGAAGATGATAAACACGCTTCCCGACCTCATAATCCTTAACATCGACAAGCACAGCTCGGGAAACCCGATAAACGAAAATATTGTGGACTTTTTCCAGAAGAAGTCACGCGATCCAAACTCAAAGACAACGCCGATAATCATAACAGGCCCGAATTTGAGCACCGAGGCTGTCGCAAAGCTCGTGCAGTTCGGCGTCATAAAATACTTCAAGAAGCCGATAAAGTTCGACGTTTTCTTCGACGCAATCGGAAAGCAGCTCAACGGCATTTTCTCAATCGACACGACGCCGTGCGTTCTCGACCTGCACCTCAACGACAACAACAACGTCATTTTCATCGAGGTCGCGATGGGGCTGAACCGCGAGAAGATTTCGCTCCTCAAATACAAGATTTCCGAGCTCATCAACGCGAACGACCTTTCGTACCCCAAAGTCATACTGATGATGACGTCGCTGAGCCTCTCGTTCGTCGACGGAATGAACCTCGAGCTGCTGTTCAACAACATCCTCGCCGACAACAGAATCTCGCGCAAGAACGTAAAAGTTCTCTCGCTCGACTCAATCGTCTCGGAGCTTATCGAAGGGCATCCGGAATACGAGGGAATCGAGGTCACGAAGGACCTTTCGACAATCCTCAACTCAATCGTCACGCCGAAAAACAGCTCGTCGGGCGCGAACGTCGCGGATGTCATCTCCGACAACATCCTGACGGCGACGGCGGAAACACAGGATTCCGAGAGCATGGGAATGCGGTTCGCCACGGACACGGAGACGGCGGAGGAGCTGAAATCGGAGGGAACGACGCTGCGCGTTGCCGCCGTGGACGACGACCAGATTGTGCGCGCGCTCATCCACAAGGCGTTCCTGTCAATCGGCGCGGAGACCGACCTTTTCGCCTCGGGAAGGGAATTCGTGGAGAAGGTCGTCGAAAAGAAAGAGAAGCACTACGACATCATCATCCTCGACATATTCATGAACGACATGAACGGTTTTGAGGTTCTCATAAAGCTCAAGGAGAACACAATCGCGACTCCCGTCATCGTCTACTCGCAGGCGATAAAGCGCGACATGATTGTAAAATCGCTGTCGCTCGGCGCGCGGAGCTACGTCCTCAAGCCGCAGAAGCCGGAGAATATCGTGAAGAAGGCAATGGAAGTGCTCAATGCTGGAAAAACTGAGTAGCCGGAACGACGGCATAAACTACGCGAGCAGATTCCTCGCGAACACGCTCCACGAAATACGGACCCCGATTCAGACGATAATCGGCACGATAGAGCTGATTCAGGAAACGAGCCTCGACAAGGAGCAGACCGAGTACATCAGGCAGATTCAGTTCAGCGCGGAAGTGCTGCTCGACCTCGCTAACAACATCCTCGACTTCTCCAAGCTTCGCTCGAACGAGTTCAAGCTCGAGACGATTCCGTTCGACATCGCGATGGTCACGGAGCAGGTCGTCAACCTCGTCAGCATAGAGTCGTTCAACAAGGGGGTGGAAATCGTCACGGACATCGACGAGAGCGTCCCCTCGCTCGTCATGGGCGACACGGTGCGCGTCCAGCAGATAATGCTGAACATCGTCAAGAACGCGGTGAAATTCACGAACAACGGCTACATCCACATCGAGCTTTCATACCAGTCGGGGACGATATGCTTCCGCGTGACGGACAGCGGCATCGGAATCAGCGAGGAGAAGAAAAAGAAGCTCTTCACCGATTATTTCCAGGCGGACATCTCAACATACCGGCAGTTCGGAGGCACGGGGCTGGGGCTTTCCATCTGCAAGAGCCTCGTCCGCACGATGAAGGGAACAATAGGCGTGCGGGCGAACCCCTACGGCGGCTCAATCTTCACGGTGCTCATCCCGCTCCCGGCGGCCGTCGAGGGGCTTGAGGACAAGAACAAGATAAAAATCAGCGACATTCCCGAAAACACGCGGATACTCATCGTCGAGAACAACGAGCTTGCAAAGAGAAGCCTTGAGCGGCGGCTCAGGATGCTCGGCATCAAGGAAATCGAATCGGCGAGCAGCTCCGACGAGGCGATGAGCCAGCTCGAATTCGCGCGGAGGATTCATCATCCGTTCACCATCGCGTTCATAAACATGATGATTCCGTCGATAGACGGCTGGCATCTCGCGTCGAACATAAAGAGCAGCAGGGGCGGAGAGAAAATTAAGCTGTACCTTCTCTCGCCCGAGGGGCAGATGCGCGGAGAGGCGAAGATGAAGCTCCTCGACTGGTTCGACGGATACCTCTACAAGCCCGTGAAGAAGGACAAGCTCGTCGAAATACTCGAGACGGCGTTCGGGATACGGTGCGCCGACGAGAACGAGATGCAGCGGCTCCGCGACGAGATAATCAACAAGCGCGAGCAGGATTCGTCAATCGCGCGAGGCCTGAAGATTCTCGTGGCGGAGGACCACAGCGTCAACAGGAAGCTGATGGAGGCGTTCCTCAAGAATTTCGGCGCGGAGGTCTACCTCGCGGAGGACGGCGAGCAGGCGGTCGCGCAGATTGACGAGGTTCCCGACATCCCGCTCATATTCATGGACATATTCATGCCGAACAAAAGCGGGGTCGAGGCGACGGAGGAGCTCCGCGAGAAGGGCTACAACGGAATTATCGTCGCGTGCACGGCGAACAACGACTCGAACGATTTTGCCGACTACATGAAAATCGGGATAAACGACATTCTCGTGAAGCCGTTCAAGCGCGCGGCGATAAAGGCGACCCTCGAAAAATGGAACACCGCGCTGCAGATTCCGTTCATGACGGAGATAAAGAACATCGACATGCTCGCGCCCGTTCCCGACGACAGCACGAAGGACGAAATCTGGAACCACAGGGAATTTCTGTCGTCAGTCGACGGCGACAAGTCGTTCGCGCGCGGGCTCATCACCGATTTCATCACGCAGACGGAAAAGCTCATCGCGAGCATCGACCAGAACCTCTTCAACTCGCTCAACAGCGCCGCAATCCACCAGGACGCGCACACGATAAAGGGAAGCGCGGCGTCCGTGTACGCGCAGTCGATTTTCGAGGCGGCGAAAAAGCTTGACGACAAATCGCAGGCAGCCGACACCGTGCAGAAAACGGCGCTCCTCGACACGGCGGAGCTTCGCGCGGCGTTTTCCGAATTCACCGATTTCGCGCGCCCCATCATCTCGTCGTGGGAAAAAGAGGCTGACAAATGAAAACGAATTTCCACACGCACACCACATTCTGCGACGGGAAGGATTCCGTCTGGGAGAACGCGTCGCTCGCATACGAAAAGGGTTTCTCCGCGCTCGGTTTCTCGGCTCACGCGCTTTATCCGTTCTCGTCGGACTGGCACATAGCCGTCGAGGAATACGGCGCCTACCGGGATGAGATTGCCCGGGTAAAATCGATTTTTGCCGGAAAGATGAAGATTCTCGCGGGATTCGAGGTCGACTACATTCCCGGCATTTCCGTCCCGAGCATAAAAAGATACGAAGCGTTCGCCCCCGATTTTATCATCGGCTCCGTCCACTACGTCCCAGCGGGAAACGAATGCCTTACGGTGGACGACTCCCCGTCAGAGCTTTTGCGCCTCGCAAACGATTTTTTCGGCGGAAGCGCGCGGAAAATGACGGAACGGTATTTCGAGCTTGAGCGAGAGATGCTCCGAAAAGGGGATTTTTCCATAATCGGGCACCCAGACCTCGTCCTGAAATTCAACGACACGCTTTCGATAATCGACGAGTCGGAGAAATGGTTCCGGAACGAAATCGAGAAGACGGCCGACGAAATCGCGAGGGCCGGCGTCGTCGCGGAAATCAACACGGGCGCGATTTCACGCGGATACAGGAAGACGCCGTATCCGGGCACGGAATTTCTTTCGCTGCTCAGGGCGCGGAACGTCCCGATTACGATAAATTCCGACGCGCACTCGAAGGAAGCTCTCGACTGCGCGTTCGATGTTGCCGCGCAATGCGCAAAAGCGGCGGGCTACACGGAAACCGTCGTCGATTTTCCGACACCGGCATCGTTCGCGTTCGCCCCGCTCTGACATGCAGAAAAAAAAGGGGCTGTCCAAACATTATTGTCATGCCGCATTCAATGTAGAGATTCCGAAACGGGTTCGGAATGACACCATGCGGCGAACGTATTGGACAGCCCTTTTATTTTTTGGGAAAAGAATCAGCGGTTTCTGCGCTCGTTCTGGCTCTGGCAGCCGACGCAGAGGAACGCATACGGAATCGCCTCAAGCCGTTCCTTCGGAATCTCCTTTTTGCAGATGAGGCAGTAGCCGTATTTTCCCTGCTTAATCCTGTCGAGCGCGTTGTTTATCATCTGCAGGCGGTTCAAATCCTGCTTTCCGAGCGACTCGAGAAGAGTGCCGTCCACGACATCGGACGCGATATCAGCCTCGTCGCCCTTTTCCCCGCCCTCGATGATTTTCTTGAAATCAGCGTTCTGGTCGGCAAGGGACTTTGCGATAACGCTTTTTTCAGCGAGAAGTTTCTCCTGCATTTTCTCGATGAACTCTTTTTCCATTTATATCTCCTTTTTGAATGCTCATCAAAACCGTCCACAAACGCCGCTCGATAAAAAAACAGCATACGGGCAGGTATGTCATTTGTTGACAATTTCACTGATAAATACATAATAATATAAATATAAATTCTCAAAAAGACAACTTTTATTTTGGAGGAATCGTGGCTAAGGAAGAAGCGATCGAGGTCGAGGGAATTGTAAAGGAAGCGTTGCCGAACACGATGTTCCGCGTCGAATTGAAGAACGGCGGGCATGTGATTTTGGCACACTTGTCGGGAAAGATGCGTAAGCACTACATCAGAATCGTTCCCGGCGACAGCGTGAAAGTCGCCCTTTCTCCCTACGATTTGAACCGCGGAAGAATCATTTTCCGCGAGCGTTAGTCAAAAAAAACCGCCGTCATATGCCGGCGGTTTTTTTATGCCCGAATGATATCAGAAGATGAGGCGGCGGATGGAACCGAGCGCGCCCGCAATCCCCTTGACGATAACGGCGATGCAGATGAGCGGGCCAATCGGGAAGAAAAACAGGAACGAATACTTGAACAGGACGAACCCGATAAGCGCGACGAGGCTGCTCTGCAGAAGCATCGAAAGGTTCTCCTGGGGGGTCGCCTTCGTCTTCTTCGCAAAGTCATCGGACGTCGTATAATAGTAGTACCGCCGACCGCCATAGTTTCCGCCCGCGTTCCCGTTCATCCACTGCCAAAGCGGATCGTCCTCGCCGTAATACGACTGAGACCTGCTTCCGCCGTACGTGTTCGCCGAATTCTGCCCGTATGAATATGAAGAAGAGCCGTACGCGTCGTACTCGCGGCGTTTTTTCTCGTCGCCGAGCGTTTCGTACGCTACGGAGACATCCTTGAATTTTTCCTCGGCATCCTTGTCTCCGGGATTTCTGTCGGGATGATATTTCATCGCGAGTTTTCTGTATGCCGACTTGATTTCCTCCGCAGAAGCGTTTCTCTGCACTCCGAGCGTCTCATAATAATCCTTCAAAAAAAGCCTCCTTGGGATATCCGAGCCCCATTCAATTTCGCAATTTCCCGCGAAAAGGACAACAAAAAACAAACAAACGACCGTGCGAATCGTGACGCACCCGTTCAGGCATTTGCCTTTATGACGACCCACGTCGCGCCTGTTCCGCCAAGCGCGTGTTCCGGATGCCCGCTCGTCCCCAGATTCGGGTTCTGCTCGATGAACGTGCGCACCATCGGGCCGAGGACGGGGTCGGGGCCGTGCGAATGGTTTCCCTTTCCGTGGACGATGAGAATTTTTTTGAGGTTGCGCCTGACGCAATCGCTGACGAACGACTCAAGGCGCGACCACGCCTCGTCCCTCGTCAGCCCGTGCAGGTCGATTCTCGCCTCCGGCCTCATAGTGCGCACGAATTCGCGCCGCTCCATCTTCGTGCGCTCCTCGTATTCGGCAGCCTCCGCGTCCTTGTCCGTCGTCCCGAACCTGTTCAGCCACAAATCTATCGGATTTATGCGCTTCTGCGCGTCCTCCGCCATAATCTCCTCGAACGTCTTCTTCTGCGAGGCGGCGAGCTTCTCCTCCTTCGTGGGCGCGTTCGCCTTCTTCCGGGAAACCTGCTGGCTTGCCTTGCGCTCCCTCTCCTTTTTGCTCTCCTCGCTCTGCATTTTGTCCCACTGATTGAGAATATCACCGAAATCCATAGCGAACCCCCGATTACCTGATTTTCAGAACTTCACGGGACGGAATCCATCCCCCCGTTTCCGGGCAATCAATATAAACCCAATCACCGATATGTTCCACAATCCGGGCGCGCTGTCCGCGTATAACAGAGCGCGACGAGGAAACTTTGTCGGACGACTCCTCGGGGACGAGCGAAAGGCTTCCGCCCGAGACGATTGCATACGTTCTCGTCACGGAATGCGCCATCATCGCGGACGCGACGGCGGAAAGGGCGAACGCAATCCCAAAAAAGCACGAGCGCCTCACGTGCCGAGTCGCGACGGAAACGGCGAAGAGGAAGAGCATCGCGGAAGAAAGCACGGCAAGCGAAAAAGCGAGGGGAACGCTCGGCTCGTCGTCCGGATTCTCTATGCCGAGCGAAAGCTCCTTCGAAAGGCGCTCGTCGCGGGCTGCCGAGAACGGAAGGGAATGCCGCTCCCGACAGCGCAGATTCCGCACCTCCTCGATGTCCTCGGCGGAGATTGAGCCGAGGCGCTCGCCCGATTTCTCCTCCTTCCTCGCGAACGCATCCGCGAACACGTCCTCCCCGCCTGAAGAAAACTGCCCGCGCACGGGAGGCGCGACGATTACGCTCGAAACGGGAAGGGAAATCCGCCGGCGGTCGCCGTTGTACGCAATCGCATCGACCTGAATGTCGGGAAATTCGACCTCGCCCGAGACAAGCGGAATCCACTCGAACGAGGCAATCTTGAATTTCTCCGGGGAGAATTCGGTCCTGCGCTCGCCGCTTCCCACGACGCCTTCGCGGGAAAGCTCCCGGAAAATCGAATTCTTCGGGATTTTCGCGTCCATCCCGAGAATCTGGACGCAATACTGCATGTAAACGGAAAAACCGACAGGCTCGCACGCGCGGAGCCCCTCGAAGTCCCCGCCGTCATCGCGCACGACGGAAAGGGCAGGAAGGACGACGGACGGATTTTCGTAGACGACAATCGTGGCGAACGGGATTTCGATTACGAACGAGCCGATTTTCGCCATCAGCGGCGGAACCGTAACCGTCCCCGCGTCGGAAAACGAAAACCAGAAGCGGATTTCCGTGCCCCTGTCCCCGTCACCATCGATGAATTCGCTTCTCTTCGACGAGATGAATTTCACGTCGGGAGGAAGCTCCGGAAGGTCGGTCTGAATCGACGACGGCGCGACGCCCGGCACGGAAAGGACGAACGAGCAGTCGGAATGCGTGAACACGGTGTCTGCCTCGCACGATACGGAAAGCCCCCTCATCTCAGCCCTCGAAAGCGTGAGCGGCGACGCAAAAAAAACGGGAACGGCAAGCACTGCCGCAAGAAAAATGAACTTCCTAATAGTCGATTCCGCCATCGTCCGCCTCCTTCGATTCCATCTTCTTCCATCGGTTCTGCTCGCCCTCCCGTATGAGGTTGAACAGAGAGCGCTCGAGGGGGCTCGGCTCGCCGCGCGACTCGGAGACGCCCTTCATCTCCGACGCCCCGGAACGCGTGTTGTTGAGCGACTCGCGCCGGATGCACAATTCGAGGTTTATCCGCGCGTCCATGTTCGTCGGGTCGGCGACGACGGACTTCTTGAACATCTCCCGCGCCGAGTCGAATTCGCCCTTCCGACCGAGGACGACGCCCTCGTTGTAGAATATCGCGCCGCGAAGCTTTCCCTCGCCGTCGCTCCCAATCTGCTCGAGCGCATCATCGAGCTTCTCGAGCGCCGCGTCGTATTCCTCAAGCGATATGTATGTCGAGGCAAGCCCGAAAAGCGCGTACGGATGCGAGGCGTCGTCCTTCTCCGTCTCCATAGCCGCCGTGAGGAAATCTGCCGTCGCCTCGCGGAATTTCCCGCTGTAATGGAACCAAGAGCCTTCGAGAATAAGCGAGCGCGCGTCGGAGCACGATGAAAGAAAAAACGGCAGAACGGCAACCATCGAGACGGACGCGCGCGCCTTCCGCCTCAGCCCAGCAACGTCAAGCTCCCCCATGACGAACGAGAGGACGAACGAAATCAGCGACACGAAAATAAGCAGGACATGCCGTTCCACAGGGCGGAATTCTAACGCGCACAGCTCTGACGACGGGGAAAGCTGGTCGAGGAGGACGGTCGCGGAGCCTTTCGAATCGGCATCGACGTAGCGGACAAGCCCCTGCGAGTGGAACGATTTCCGCGCCTCCTTCGATATTTCCTCGGCGATGCTCCTCATCCGGCTCGCCATCAGATATGTCACGACCTCCGTCTTCCCGTCCCCGGCAATCACGCGCGTCCCATCCTCCGAGCCGAACCCGACTAGCGTCACCGGAATGCGGAACCGACCCGCATCGACGAGCGCCGGATACATCGAGTCGTCGGTCTCGTCGCCGTCCGTGAACACCCAAATCATGTTCGCCTGCGCCATATTCCTCGGAAACGACGAGAGCGCGCATTCGATTCCGCGCCCGATAGAACTTCCCGACGCCGTCATAAGGTGCGGGGAAAGGGAATCGACGAGCGAATACACCGCCGCGAAATCCTCCGTAAGAGGAAGCGCCACGAACCCGTCGCCTTTCGCGATTACCGCGGAGACGGAAACGCCGTCCATCCTCGGAAGAAGCGCGCCGACGTATTTTCGGACGGCATCGAGCCTGCTCATGCCGCGCACGTCGGCGGCGTTCATGCTGTACGATATGTCGAACACGAGGCAGACCGCGCCGCCGCTTTTCTGAACGGGAACCTGCTTCGTCCCCCACGAAATTCCCGCGAGCGCGAGGCATCCCGCCACCCACGCGACGAACCGGAGGAACAGGCTCGAAAAGAACGAATGCCGGAGCGCCCTCCGCCCCGAAACGACCCCGTCCTCCGGGCAGAACGACGGGAGAGCGCGCGAAAGCCGCACGTACTTGAAAACCATCACCGCTATCACCGGCACAAAACAAAGCATGAAAAGAAGCGCGTATGGACGCTCAATCGAAAAAGAAAGCATTTCCGCCTCCGCTCACAGTATTTCGGAGAGGCACACGCGCCTCACGAACCAGCCCGCCATAAAAAGCACCGCGGACGCGACAAGGAATTTGTGGTAGAAAAGCTCCTCCACCGTCCTGATATGAAAATTCTGGATGACGCGCTCCCTGCCGGCAATCGAGGAAAGGGATTCGGACAACGACGGAATCGTCTCTATGCCGAAATACCGCCCGCCAGCGGCAGACGCAATCCGCTCGAGCGCGCCCCTGTCGAAATCGGACTCGTACAGTCCGGAACGCACGTCCCCGGTGTTCGGGTCGACGTACTCGACGAGAACTGTCCCGCGCGTTCCGATGCCGAGGACGTACACGGAGATTCCGTTCTCATCGGCAAGGGCAGCAGCCGTCTCCGGGTGAATCGAGCCGGCGTTGTTCTCGCCGTCGGTGACGAGGACGATACATTTTCTCGGCGCGGACGTCGCGACGAGATGGTACACGGCGGAGCACAGCCCCGTCCCAATCGCCGAGCCGTCCCCGAGCGCCCCGATTTTCAGCGAATCTAGCCGGTCGAGGAATACGTCGTGGTCGCATGTCGGAGGAACGACGGACACAGCCTCGCTCGCCATCGCGACAAGGGCGAACGTCGCCCCATTCTCCGCCTCGACAAGCGTCTTTATGCCGAGCCGAGCCGCGTCGAGCCTGTTTATCGTGGAGTTGAGGTACGAAATGTCGCGCGCCGCCATCGACGGGCTCGTATCGACGACAAAGAGAATCTCCGTCCCGCGCGACGTGAACACCTTCTCGTGATGGCGCACCACAGGGTCGGAGAACGCGACGACAAGCGCGATGTAGCCCAAAAGCATGAGCGCGCCAGAAAAAAAGGAAAGGAACGCCGCAAGCCGCCCCCTCCACGAGAACGCCGTGCCCCCCCAATCCGAGAGCGTCAGCGGAATCGAGAATTTCCGGAAGAACCCCGCCTTCCTCAGCGCGAAGAGAAGCGGAACGACGAGAATGAAAAGAAACGCCGCAGGATTCTGAAAAACCATCACCACACCTCCTCGAATCCGGCATCATCGCGCGCGGTTCCAGAGCCCACGTCGGCGGAGACTGCCTTTATGAGCGACGACACCATCGACCGCCGCTCGTCAGCCTTGAATTCGGAATCGCACAGCCCGTGCGCGAACCGTATGTAATCAGTCCGGGCGAACACGGAAACGAAAATCTCAATCTCCGGGGGAACGTCGTCTCCGAACACGGACGAGAACACGCGCGGAAGGTCGCCCGTCGTCGCGGACGAGAATTCCTCGCCGAGCAGCCCGCTCAGATAATTCCTGCTTACCGACTGCACGCGCGCGGCGAATTCGACATCCCCGAGCGAATCGGAATCCTTCAGAAGCCTCCGGAAATTCCGGAGGGCAATCCGCGCGTTCTTTTTCAGCGAGAGCGACACGACGAGGCGGGAAAAAAACGCGGAGATGGCGGGAATTCTCGTGAGCGAGAAGACGAACGCCGAGAAAAGCGCGATTGCCGCGACGAGAACGAGGCCGAGGATGAGCTTCGTCCCGGGAACGAGAAGCGGCGCGGACGGCGGGCGGAACGAATCAGCCCCCAAATGCTCCGCAATCGACGAGACGGACAGCGGCTCGAAATCGACCCAGACGACGGGGGGAACGCTCCGGCTTTTCGTCGAGAACTGCATGAGCGCGCCCAAATCGAACGCGGGAAAATCGATTGTGCCAGTCTTCCACGGAACGATTTCGGCACGCAGCGAATACAAGCTTCCGGTGCGGCTCACCTCGACGGACTTCACGAGGCATTTTCCCGAAAGCCGCGCGAACACCGAATAGTCGGGGGAAAGCTCCACCACGGAAAGCTCCGCCACCTCCGCGGGAAACGGGCACACGTCGGAGCTGAATTCATAGCGGATTACGACGGTATCGCCCACGAAAATGTTTTTCGGGATGACGAGCTGCCTCGCCTCCGGCGACGAATCGACGGAAAACGCGGGGAGCGCGGAAAGGCAGACAAGCGCGAGGATAACGGCCCTAAAAATCATCAGCGGCTCCTCCGCTTGGCAAAAAAACGGGAAAGCGCGAGCACGGAATCCTCTGCGGTCGACACGACGAGCGTATGCGCGCCGTGCTTCGCGCACAGCTCCTCCCATGAATCGACGCGGCGCCTGTTCGCCTCGAACCACGCGCGGGCAAACGACGACGAAGACGTAGGAAGGACAGCCGATGCGCCCGTCTCGCTGTCGGAAAACGGAACCGTCCCCACGACGGGAAGCTCGGAATCGGTCGAGTCGGAAATTCTCACGGCAATGACGTCGTTCCTGCACGAAAGGAACGCAAGCTCCTTCTCCCACCCGGCGGCGCGGAAATCGGAGACGACGAAGACGAGCGAGCGTTTTCGGAGAAGGTTCGACGCGCACCGGAGGGCGGACGAGAGCGCGGAACCGTTCACCGCCCCGGACGGGAATTCGAGCCGGTCAATCTTCGAGAGAATCGAAAGGGCGTTCTCGCGGCCCGGTTTCGGCGGGCACGAAAAGCGCACGGAACCGTCAAAAAAAACGGCCCCGCTCGCCCCGGAATTCCGCTCCGACGCGAGGACGGCAAGCGCCGCGACCTCGCACGCGCTCACAATCCGCACCCCGTCCGACGAGCCGGAGAACATCGACCGGGAGCAGTCGAGCACGACGAGGACGTTCAGCTCGCGGTCCTCCTCGTACTGCTTTATGAAAGCGCGCCCCATACGCGCCGTGACGTTCCAGTCGATTGCGCGCACGTTGTCCCCGGGAATGTACTCGCGCACATCGCTGAATTCTATCCCCTGCCCCCTGCTTGCCGAGCGGAAATTCCCGCTCCGAATCCCCTCCGACAAGGAGATGGACGCGATTCTGAGGCGCGCCGCGCGCGAGGCAAGATTTTTTGAGAGAATCTCTTTCATCGCAGTCACGGAGCCGGCATAAGAGAGAGAATCTTCCCGATAAGCTCGTCGGAAGTGACGGAATCGGCGGAAGCCTCGTAAGAAAGGACAATCCGGTGCCGCAAAACGGGAAGGGCCGCGCTTTTCACGTCGTCGGGAAGGACGAAATTCCTCCCCGCGAACAGGGCCTGGACCTTCGCGCACTGAAGGAGCGCTATTCCCGCACGGGGCGACGCGCCGAACGATATGTATTTCGAGAATTCGCTCTGGCGGCTCTTGAACTGGCGCTTGTCCTTGTCTGCGCGGGTCGCGCTGACGATGGATACGATGTACTCGACAATCTTGTCGTCGCATTTTATCGAATCGACGAGCTTCCTCATCGCAAAAATCTTCTCCGCGTCGAGGATTTTCCGCAAGGGGATGTCGGGAGCCTTCCCGCATGTCCTGACGACGGCTATTTCCTCCTCCGGCGTCGGATACGAGACAACGAGCTTGAGGAGGAACCTGTCCAGCTCCGCCTCGGGGAGGTTGTACGTCCCCTCCTCGTCAATCGGGTTCTGCGTCGCGAGGACGATGAACGGCTCGGGAAGCTTGTAGGTGTTCTCGCCAATCGTGACCTGGCGCTCCGCCATCGCCTCAAGAAGCGCGGACTGGACTTTCGCGGGAGAGCGGTTAATCTCGTCGGCGAGGACGACGTTCGTGAACACCGGCCCCTTCCTGACGGAGAACGTCGCCGAATTCTGCTCGTAGATGAGCGTTCCCGTCACATCGGCGGGAAGCAAATCGGGCGTGAACTGGATTCTCTTGAAGTCCAGCCCCGAAACATCAGCGAAAGACCGCACGGCAAGCGTTTTCGCAAGCCCCGGCACGCCCTCAAGAAGGACGTGGCCCCCGGCGATTGCCGCCGTCAGAATCCCGTCGACGACATCCTTCTGCCCGACGACCCTGCGGGAAATCTCCTCGCGGCACAAATCGATAACTTTTCTGCAAACCTCAAAATTCTCCGTATCAGACACAGCTGCTCCCTACCCGTTTTTCCCAATAATTGCACATTATTTTCCAAAAATGTAAACTGAATTTATCATGTTACATATCTTAGCTCAAGAATTGAACGACACGCTCGCCGGAACGACAGCCGGCTTGCTTCTTTCGGACCTCGGAAGCCGCATCTACTTCCCGAAGGGAATTATCGCGCAAAGTGCGGAGGCAAAGAAACTCGGCAAGACGGCAAACGCCACGATTGGAACCGCGCTGGAGGGCGGAAAACCGATAATACTCGGCTCCGTCCACAAATTCGCGCCGGAGCTTTCGGCGGCAGAGCTGGTCTCGTACGCGCCGACAGCGGGAAACCCCGACCTCCGCGCGAAGTGGAAGGAAAAGCTTCTCGAGAAGAACCCGCTCCTCAAAGGGAAGAATTTCTCGCTTCCCGTCGTCGTGCCGGGACTTACGGCAGGTATCTCGTTCCTCTCGGACTTGTTCGTGGACGAGAAGCATCCGCTCCTCGCGGCAGACCCATCTTGGGACAACTACGCGCTTATCGTCGAGACACGGCGCAATTCTGAGCTACACCAGTTCAACATGTTCAGGGACGGCGGTTTCGACATCGACTCGTTCAAGAAGGCGCTGCGCGACGAGGCGGAGAAAAGCGGCTCCGTGCGCGTAATCCTCAACTTCCCGCAGAACCCGTCTGGATACTCCCCGTCGAACGCCGAGGCAGAGGCGATAATCGCGGCAATAAAGGCGGAGGCGGAGAAAGGGACGCGCATCATCGTCTGGGACGACGACGCGTATTTCGGGCTGAACTACGAGGACGACATCTACCCGCAGTCGCTTTTCGCGGCGCTCTGCGACATCCACGAGAACGTGCTCGCGGTGAAGATTGACGGGCCGACGAAGGAAGACTTCGCGTGGGGATTCAGGAACGGATTCGTCACGTTCGGCTGCAAGGGCATGACGGACGCGCAGTACGACGCGCTCGTCAAGAAGCTCATGGGGCTGATTCGCTCGTCCGTCAGCTGCTCGACGACGCCGTCGCAGAGCATGATGCTCCGCGCACTCGGCGAGCCGAACCTCAACGCGGAGAAAGCGAAATACCGAGCGGTCCTCGAACGGAGATACAAGGTTGTCCGCGCGTTCGTCGACTCGCACGCGTCGAAAAAACTCACGCCGCTCCCGTTCAACTCGGGATATTTCATGAGTTTCGCGCTCAACGGAATCGACGCCGAATCATTGAGGCTCAAGCTCCTCAACGAGCGCGGAATCGGCACAATCGCAATCGACAGCAAAACGCTCAGGGTGGCGTTCAGCTCGCTCGACGAGGACAAGATAGAGACAGTCTACAGCGCGATATACGAAGCCGCCGAAGAAATGTAAAAAAAACGGGGGCGGAACCGCCCCCGTTTTTCTGCAAACCCCATCTCCTTTTTCCGACAATCCGACAAAATGAAGAATTCCATAAGAAAAACAATATCCGCACTGACGGCGGCACTCGCCATCATCCCGCTCTTTTTCTGCGCATGCGACGACAGCCCGACCTCGACGATAACGATATGGACGGACAAAGCCGAAATCGCCTCCTACGCGGAGCTTTTCAACGCGTCGCACGACAAGACGAAGGCGGTCGTCGTATACAAAGAACGGCTCTCGGCGTCCCTCCCACCCGCGAAGGACGAGGCGGCGCCCGACGCCATCATCGGCTCGCTGCTCAAGAATTCGGGCAACGAGAAGTATTTCGCGAACCTCGACGACATGCTCGGAGAGCGCGACGACGACGGGGAAATCTCGAAACGGAAAATCGACAGGAAATTCTTCTACTCCTCGCTCCTCGATTACGGGAAGAACGAGGACGGCAAGCAGATTCTCATCCCGGTGAGCTTCAATCTCCCGGTAATCATCTTCTCGGACGAGAACAAGCCGCTCGTAAAGAACGCGCACATGCTCGAGCTTGAGGAAATCCGCGACCTGTCGAAGGAATTCAACGCGACGGCGAAAAGCGGCATCTACACGAAAATGGGCTTCGCGCCCTCATGGAACAGCGATTTCCTCTACACGGCGGCGAAGATGACGGGCGCCGACTTCCACGAGGAAGGAAACGCGCTCGCATGGGACGAAAAATCGCTCGAGATTGCAGAGGAATTCCTGCGCGAATGGACGAAAAACGCGAACAGCTCGTCAACCGCGGAGCAGGATTTCTCGTTCAAATACCTCTACACGCCGAACTACAAGCAGGTCGCGTCCGGCAGGTGCCTTTTCGCGTACACGACGACGAGCAAATTCTTTTCCCTCGCCCCGGAGCAGACGGAGAACCTGCATTTCCGGTGGCTCACGACGAACAAGACGATACTCGCGGACGACGAGATTACGACGGCGGGAATTTACAGGAAATCGCCGGCACGGAACCGCAGGGACGCGAAAACGTTCCTCTTGTGGATGATGGACGAGGAGAACCAGCGCGCGATGCTCGACAGGAGCTTCCGCATGAACCTCGGCACGAAGACGTTCGGAATCTGCGGCGGTTTTTCGGCGCTCAAGGGCGTGAACGAGAGGTTCTTCCCGACGTTCTACAAGAACCTGCTCGGAAACCTGCCCGGAGAATCGGCAATCCGCGCGCCCGCCCCGCTCCCCACCCGCTGGGAAAGCCTGAAGGAGCGCGTCGTCATCCCGCACCTTGCCGAGTCGACGAGAACGGAAGGTTGGCAGGACGCGAAATCAATCGACGAGCGACTCAAGTCGTGGGCGAAGCAGTTCAACTGACGAGCGGAAACGGCAGCTTTCCCGCGCAAAAAATCCCTTTTTCCCCTCCCCGATTCCGGAAAACGATGCGGCGCCAAATTTGCCTTAAAAAAAAATCGCGCGCGCCGAAAATAAAGTAAAGCGCCCGGAATTTTCACCCGCATTCATCAAAGCAGCACAAACCGAACGATGCGTTTTTCGGGCAGGTCACTCTTCACAATCACAGCAGTCTGATTTCTATAGAAAGGGGGGAAAAATGGTTGATGCGGTTTCAGTGAACAACAATATCTCAAGCGTCTCATTCCAGAACGCCTCGAACGGCTCGGACAAGGTCTACGTTCCCGTCCGTCCCGCAAACGTCGTCTACTCCCAGCTCGAGCATGTCTCCGGCGTCGCCGCACGGGAAAACCAGATGGGCGTCACGGTAAGCAAGGTCCAGATTCTGAACTCGCTTATCGACCAGCTCATCTCGATGCGCGCATTCCCGAACATCGACTCCTCAAAGGAAGCCCCGCTCAACGAAAAGCAGATTGACGTCCTCATAGACAGCTTCCAGATGAAGCTCCAGACGACAATCCAGGTCGCGAAGGCAACCGGATACGGGCTGGCGGGCGCGACGCCGGACGTCGGCGTTCTCTTCACGCTGGACGCATGAGGAAGGAAGGCGGGAAGATGCCGACAGGACGCCTCAGAGGAGAGGAAAGGAAACGCGCCGAAAAGGGCGCGTTTTTTTGTTTCCAGCATAGCCTTCAGCCAGCAGGACTTGTTTCGGCATCTCTTGATTGCAGATTCTGAAACAAGTTCAGGATGACAGTTCGCCGCCACGCCCGCACCCTGTTGACAGCATAAATAGTTTGGTATAAAACTATTTTCGACTTATGGAAATGGAAGCGAATCAATCTGAAATCACAAACTCAAATTTTATGCTTATTGCGATAAATGAGGCGAAAAAGGGAGAGGGCTTTACTCACCCCAATCCTTTGGTTGGCGCGGTGCTAGTAAAAGACGGCATTGTGCTTGCGACTGGCTACCACCACAGATACGGCGATTTGCACGCAGAACGCGATTGTTTGAAGAATGCTCGCGAAAAGGGCGTGGACACGAAAGGCGCGACGATGTACGTTACTCTTGAGCCGTGCTGCCACACGGGAAAGCAGCCTCCTTGCACGAACGCGATTATCGAGGCTGGAATTGCGCGCGTCGTTATCGGCAGTCGAGACCCGAACAACCTTGTGAACGGCAAGGGCGTGGAACAGCTCAAATCCGCGGGAATCGAAGTCGTGCAGGACTTTTTGAAAGAAGAATGTGATAAGCTCAACGAAATTTTCTTCTATTACATTACGCACAAAATGCCATATGTCATTTTGAAATATGCGATGACGGCTGACGGCAGAACGGCGACCGTTTCGGGCAAAAGCAAGTGGATTACGGGCGAAAAGGCTCGCGAGAACGTGCATAGAACGCGCGCTAGCGTTGCCGCGGTTATGACGGGGATAGGAACCGTGAAAGCCGACGACCCGCTTTTGACCTGCCGACTCAACGACGGAAAAGAGCATCACCAGCCAGAGCGCATTGTTATCGATACAAATCTTGAAATACCCGAGGAAAGCGCGCTCGTGAAGTCTGCAAAAACGTCGAAAGTTACCGTGATTTACGGATTTTTCAACCCGCACACGAGCGACAGGCGGGAGTGGCTTTTTCATCAAGGCGTTGAAACAGCAAGTTTCAGCTTGGACGAAAAGCACAGAATCAACATAAAAGAAGTGCTTGAATATCTAGCTTCTATCGGAATCGACAGCATTCTTGTCGAAAGCGGCGGAGAGTTGGCGGCTTCTGTTTTGCCTTTTGCCAACGAGGTTCACGCTTATGTTGCGCCAAAGATTTTCGGAGGAGTTTCCGATATTCGCGTGCCAATTCGTGGCGATGGCGTAGACAGCCCAGACGACGCGGTGCAGTTCAGCTTGTGTGATATAGAAAGATTCGGTGACGATGTGCTTTTGAAGTACAAACGACAACTTTAGGGAGGCTTTAGAAAAGATGTTTACGGGAATTGTTGAAGACGTTGGCTCAATCGGCTCAATCGAACAAAACGGCAGCTCTTTGGTTTTGCAGATAAAAGCAAAGTTCGCTTCTGAGCTGACACTCGGCGAAAGCGTGGCTGTAAACGGGATTTGCCTCACGGTTACCAAAAAGGACGACGCGAGTTTTTGTGCAGACGTTACGCCCGAAACGTTCCGACGCACGTCGCTGTCTTTGCTTTCCGCAGGCTCGCCCGTGAACCTTGAGCGCGCGATGAGGGCTGACGGCAGGTTCGGCGGGCATATCGTTTCGGGGCACATCGACGGCACGGGAAGGCTTACGGCGATACGGCGGGAAGACAACGCGTACAATGTCTTTTTCCGCGTGGAAAAGCCGCTCTTCCGCTACATCATCGAAAAGGGCTCGGTTGCGCTTGACGGAATCAGTTTGACGGTGGCGAGCGTGAAAAACGAGGGCAATTACGGCGAGTTCAGCGTGGCTGTCATTCCGCACACATGGGAGAACACCGCGCTCAAAAACAAGCGGGTCGGCAGCATCATAAACGTGGAATGCGACGTGGTCGGAAAGTATATCGAGCATTTCGTGAATATAGGCTCTTCCTCCTCCACTTCGTCAGAAAAAATCGACATGATGACTTTCACAAGTTTTCACAAAAACTGATTAAGGAGATGTTCCTAAACTTTTAGGGAGTGTTCCTTAACATCAAGGAGAGTTTCCTTGACATCAAGGAGGTCTTCCTTGACCTTAAGGAGAGTTTCCTTAACATCAAGTAAAGCTTCCTTAACCTTAAGGAGAGTTTCCTTAACATCAAGGAAAGCTTCCTTTACGTTCTTTTTTGTTCGCACATACTTTTTGCGACAATTTTCAAATTTTGGAGGTTAATTTGGATACACAGGAAATTGTTTTTGACAATATTGAAGACGCCTTGGCGGATTTGCGCGCAGGCAAAATAATTATGGTTACCGACGACGAGAACCGCGAGAACGAGGGCGATTTGATTTGTGCGGCGGAGGCAGCTACAGGCGAGAACATCAACTTTATGGCTTGCAATGCAAAGGGCTTGATTTGCACGCCGATTAGCGAGGAAATCGCAGAGAGGTTCGAGCTTTTCCCTATGGTCGCAAAAAACACTGACAATCACGAAACAGCCTTCACGGTATCAATTGACCACGTTTCAACTTCAACGGGAATCAGCGCGTTTGACCGCTCGGCGACGGCGATTGCGCTCACCAAAGACGACACGAAGCCGTCTGATTTCCGCCGACCCGGTCATATGTTCCCGCTCATCGCTGTGAAAAACGGCGTTTTCGCGCGGCAGGGACACACAGAGGCGACTGTGGATTTGTGTCGCTTGGCTGGCTTGAAAGAAGCGGGCTTGTGCTGCGAGATTATGAGCGCGGACGGACACATGGCGCGACTTCCTGAACTCGACAGATTGCGAAAAGAATGGGGAATGAAGCTTATCACGATTGAGCAGCTCATCGAATACCGGAAAAGCCACGAGAAAATCGTCGAGAGGAAAGCCGAGGCGCGCCTTCCGACACGGTACGGCGACTTCAGGCTTTTCGGATTCCACGACAGGATAACGGGAGCGGAGCACGCCGCGCTCGTCCTCGGCGACGTCACGGGCGACAAGCCGGTCCTCGTCAGGGTGCACTCGGAATGCCTTACGGGTGACGCGTTCGGCTCGCTCAAATGCGACTGCGGCGACCAATTCGACGCGGCGATGAGAAAAATCGCGGAGGAAGGGCGCGGAATCCTCGTGTACCTGCGGCAGGAAGGGCGCGGAATCGGGCTTCTCAACAAGATAAAGGCGTATTCGCTCCAGGACAACGGGATGGACACCGTAGACGCGAACCTCGCGCTCGGGCTTCCGGCAGACGCGCGCGACTACAACTGCGGAATCCAGATTCTGCGCGACCTCGGCGTGCGGAAAATCCGGCTGATGACGAACAATCCCGACAAAATCGAGCAGATAAACGCGGGCGGGAAAGGAATCGAGATAACGGAGCGCGTTCCACTCGCCGTCAAGACGCGCCCGCAGGACATCGAGTACCTGCTGACGAAAAAGCGAAGAATGGGGCATATGCTTTGAGATTCCACGCAAGAAAGGCAGCTGTGCCGCTCATGCTCATTGCCTTGTCGGCCGGGGCGGCGCGCGCGCAGGATTTCAGGCAGGTTCTGTTCGGGAACAACTACGAGAGAATCGGGCGCGTCACGAACGAGGACGTGCTTTCCGCGCTGAAGGAAAAAATCGAGCCGATCGTGCGCGCCTACACGGCAAGGGACGACCGCGCCCCGCGTGTTCTTTCGGTGACCGCGATTTTCGAGGAGAAATACATCAACGGGAAAATCTACCGCGTCATAGCGGCAGACCACGATTACGGCGCGAAGCTGCTCGGCGAGGAAAAATCGGAATCGGAACGGACGGAAGGCCGCTCCCTTTTCGCGCGGCTCCGCTCGGCAATAAAGCGGGAGGCGTTCGGCGTTCCGATGCAGAACGTGTTCCAGCTCGTGTTCGTCGAGACGGAAAAAGGGCTCAGATGCCTCTGCGCGGAACCGTTCCGCTACTGGAACAGCGACGGGAACGAATGGTTCTTCTGCGAGAATTCGTTCTCAAGCGTCGAAATCATCAGCAGGGACGGGATGATAAACGGCATACTGCTACACACGACGAGCGAGACGGAATCGCACATCGGCCCGAAGCGCACCGCCGAGCGGAAAAGCCGCGCGTGGTTCATGGAATTCGGGACGGCGTTCCTCTACGGCGACTCGCTCGAAATGGACATCAAAAAGGACTGCGACGCCGAAATCGAGGGAAGCTTCGCGCTCATCGACAGGAAACGCCCGTTCCTCTACACGATTCAGAACGCGTTCGACGGGAACCCGGCGACAAGCTTCATCGAGGACACGGGCGACGACATGATGGAGATTTCGGTCTCCGTAAAATCCCCGTCGTCGGAGACGGACAGGATACGGATTGTCAACGGCTACGCGCAGACGGAAAAGCTCTACAAGGCGAACAACCGCATCGCAAGGATTTTCTCCGGCGCGAAAGCGGAATTCACCTGCGCGGACGGGAAGACGGAAGCGCAGGAATCACCATGGGACAAAAGCGCGCTCACGGTCCTCTCAATCCACAAGGGAAGCTCGTTCAGCGACACGTGCCTCGCCGAGCTCGATTTCCGGACGAAGGGAGGAAAGTGGATTTTCGGCGAAAACTGAGAGACCACCGCACACAAAACGAGAATGGAATGCGGGGAATGAATTCCGCGCACCTACACTATTTTTTTTTGAAGGAGACAAAAATGAACATCATCGAAGGAAAACTGACCGATGCCGGCGGAATGAAAATCGCCATCGTCGCGTCGAGATTCAACGAATTCATCGTTTCGAAGCTGATTGGCGGCGCGCGCGACGCGCTCGTCAGGCATGACGTCAGCGAGGACAACATCGACCTTGCATGGGTTCCCGGAGCGTTCGAAATTCCCGTCGCTTGCAAGCACCTTGCGGAGTCGAAGAAATACGACGCGATTATAGCGCTCGGCGCCGTCATCCGCGGCTCGACAAGCCACTACGACTACGTCTGCGCGGAAGTCTCGAAGGGAATCGCCCAGATTTCACTGCAGACAGGCATTCCCGTCATGTTCGGCGTCCTCACAACCGACACAATCCAGCAGGCAATCGAGCGCGCCGGCACAAAAGCCGGAAACAAAGGCTACGACTGCGCGCTCGGCGCAATCGAGATGGTCAACCTCGTAAAACAAACGAAGGCCCTCTCAAAAATCAGCCTCTAACCCGCCCCTCTCACAAACGCGCACCTCCCCTCAGGAAGGTGCGCAAATGCGCACCGGCGCACGCTTGCTCCAACCAAGCCAATCTTGGAACGGGAAAAACCCCGCAAGTCCTCCGCCCTCCGGGCAAGGAAGGTGCGCAAATGCGCACCGACGCACGTTTGCTCCAGCCAAGCCAATCTTGGAACGAAAAAAAAACGCAAGTCCTCCGCCCTCCGGGCAAGGAAGGTGCGCAAATGCGCACCGGCGCACGCTTGCTCCAACCAAGCCGAACTTGGAACGGAAAAAGAAATGCTCACCGCCCGCTCGGGCACGGAAGGTGCGCATCGCGCACCGGCGCACGCTTGCTCCAACCAAGCCAATCTTGGAACGGGAAAACTCCGCAAGCGCTACTTCCACGGGAATATGAACGAGCTTATTTTTCTCGGGCCGAGCGTCTCGCGGTCCTCGGCGAGGAGGTCGTCCCACGGGATTTCGTTGCGGCGGTTCCGGTCCGTCGAGAATCCAGGCTCGCGCTGCTCCATTTCCTCTAGCCAGTCGTATTTCTTCAGGCGGAGGCGGAGCGCGTTCGTCGAGGAGAGCGTCAGCCCGAAGAAGCCGGGGACAATCATGAAGAACGCGCACGAAATCAGGAAGATGACGACGTTGTGGAAGAAAACGCCGACCGAGAAAAGCGGGTTGTCGAAGAAAATTATGAACGATTTTTTCAGGCACTTTGAGAAGCCGTTCTGCTCCTGAAGGAAGTAAAGCGGGACGAACCACTGCAGCGCGCACGCCGATATGAACGAGAACCACCCGAGGAACGCAATCATGGCGAGGGAGAAAAATCCACCGGCTGAAAGGTAGTAGATTACGCCGAACCGAATCATCAGGACGAGCAGCATGAGCGCGGCGCCCGAAAAGAACCCTATCCGCCACGCATACGAGAACGCCCTGAAGAACGTGCCGAAGCTTCCCGAACCGAAATTCGCGATTTTCGCGGCATTCGCCCCGTAAGCGAAGATGAGCGTCATCAAGATTCCGCCCGCACCGATGAGGACGGCGTTCGGGAGAAACGGATTTACCCGCAGCGAGAAGCGGATTCCGTAAAACGCCGCCGCGAGCACGACAATCGCGAACACGTTCGAAACCATCAGGAAGAACATGTTGTCCCACCCGTCCGCAAAATTTTTCTTCAAAAAGAACCTGAACATTCACACTCCAAAATCACGAAAAAAAAAGAAATTCCGCCCGGCATCGGAAAAAAGGAGCCGGACGGACAAAAAATCAGAACAGCCCGGAAATCACGCCGTCGTCGTCGATGTCGATGTTGAGGGCGGCAGGCATTTTCGGAAGCCCCGGCATCGTCATGATGTCGCCCGCAAGGACGACGACGAATCCCGCGCCGGAATACAGCTGGACGTCGCGGACGGGGAATATGTAATCCTTCGGCGCGCCCATAAGCTTGGGGTCGTGGCTCAGCGAATTCTGCGTCTTGGCGATGCAGACGGGAAGCTCCTTGTATCCCATCTCCTCGTATTCGCGGAGCTTTTTCAGGACGCTCGGCGGGAATTCCACGTCGGAGGCACGGTATATCTGGCGCGCGATTGTGCGGATTTTTTCCACGAACGACGCGCTCGACTCGTAAAGGTAGCGAAAGTCCGCCTTCGTTTTCTCCGTGATGTCTACGACGGCACGGGCAAGCTCCTCCATTCCCTCGCCGCCTTTCGCCCAGCCCTCGCACAGGACAGCGCGCGCGCCCTTCGTCTCGCAGAGTTTTTCGAGCATGGCGATTTCCTCGTCGGTGTCCGTCACGAATTTGTTCACGGCGACGATTGAGGGGACGCCGAATTTTTTGATGTTGTCAAGATGGACGGAAAGGTTCTCGAAGCCCTTCTGCAGCGCGGCGATGCTCGGCGTCGAAAGGTCGGCCTTCGCCATCCCGCCGTGCATCTTGAGCGCCCGCACCGTCGCGACAACGACGACCGCATCGGGGGAGATTCCCGCGGCGCGGCATTTTATGTCCATGAATTTCTCCGCACCCAAATCGGCAGCGAACCCCGCCTCGGTGACGACGTAATCGCCGCTCGCCAGCGCGCAGAGCGTCGCGTTCACGGAATTCGTTCCCTGCGCGATGTTCGCGAACGGGCCGCAATGGACGAAAACGGGATTCTTCTCGAGCGTCTGCACGAGGTTCGGCTTTATCGCGTCCTTGAGGAGCGCGGCTATCGCGCCGGTGCACTTGAATTCCCCGAATTTGAGCGGGCGCCTGTCGAACGTCTGCGCAACCGTGATGTTGTCGATGCGCTTCTTGAGGTCGGAAATCGAGGTCGCGAGGCAGACAATCGCCATAAGCTCCGACGCGACGGAGATGCAGAAATGGTCCTCGCGCGGAATGCCGTCCGTCCGCCCGCCAAGCCCAATCGTGATGTTTCTGAGCGCGCGGTCGTTCAAATCGACGACGCGCTTCCACGTCACGGTGCGCGGGTCGATGCGCAGCGCGTTCGTCTGGTGTATGTGGTTGTCGATTATCGCGGAGATGAGGTTGTTCGCGATGGAGATTGCGTGGATGTCGCCGGTAAAATGAAGGTTGATGTCCTCCATCGGGACAATCTGCGCGTATCCGCCGCCGCATGCGCCTCCCTTCACCCCGAAGCACGGCCCGAGCGACGGCTCGCGCAGCGCGATTACCGCCTTCTTCCCTATCCTGTTCAGCCCGTCGCCAAGCCCGATCGAGACGGTGCTTTTCCCCTCGCCCGCGGGTGTCGGGGTGACGGCCGTCGTCAGGATGAGTTTTCCCCGTTTCTGCGGGTCGCGCGCCTTCTCCTGCAGCGCGCGCAGTTCCGCCATTGTGATTTTTGCCTTGTACGGTCCATACAGCTCAAGCGATTCCTCGCCTATACCGATTTTTTTCGCGACGTCCGCAATAGGAGCCATCACGTTTTTCTGAGCGATTTCTATGTCTGTCATACATTCCCCCAACTGCTCGTGTTTTTTTCGGGCTCGATTCTACACTATTTTCGTGATAGTGTGCGCAAAATAGGCGCTTTCCGTTTTTGTAAAAGAACGATAACATTTTGTTATCGGCACGGAAAAAGAATCCTTTCTGCTTTATAATACTAAGATATTTTATCTAAAATTCTACTCCAGGAGAGATAAATGGGAACGAAAAGCGGAAGCAAGAAGAGCAGCCTGGCTATCCAGATTGCATGGAAAATAATAGCCGTAATGGTCATGTTGCTGTTGGGCTCGTCCATAATCTGCGTAATCCTTACGTCAAAGCAGGTGGACCAGATGGTCGTAGATGACACGATGGAGCTGGTGAACTCCGCCGCGGACTCAATCAGCAACAGAAACCAGATGCACATGCAGCAAATCCGCACCTACACGATGTTCAACGAGGTCGGCATGGAGTCGTTCGACCCGGTCGAGATACACCGTATGCTCATCTCGTACAGCAAGATGAGAAGCAAGAACTTCGTGAGGATATCGTACGCCGACTATGCGACTGAAAAGCTCTACAACGACGACGGGACAATCGAGGACTGTTCGACATACCCGTATTTCAGGAAGATGAAGGACAACCAGCTCGACCAGCTCTACGCGGAGCCGATTGGCGACAGCTACGAGACGGGGCTGATTCCGTACTGCAAGACGGGAAACTTCCACGACAAGGGATTCTTCGTCGGTTTCGCTCCGGTGTCGAACCTTCAGAACGCGGTCCTCAAAATCAAGGGAAAGGACATCGCAAGCCCCAAAGGATTCGGCGTGACGGTCGACTCGCGCGGATACTACATCGCCGGCCCCGCGACGGAGACGATACTGAAGTTCCCGTGCTGGACGCTTGAGCAGTCGAAATTCGCCGACGACGCCCTCGAATACATACGGACGGCAGAGCCGAGCAAGACGAAGAACAGGTCAATCCTGCACTCGACGCTGTACAACGCAGGCGTCAAGAACGAGATTTTCCTCCGCGCGATTCCGAGCACATCGTGGACGGTCATCACCGTAATCCCGACAAGCACGATGAAGAAGACGGCGAACACGCTCGCGCTCATCCTCGGCGTGACGATTCTCGTCACGGCAGTGATGATGGCGCTGATAACATCGTTCCTCCTTTTCCATTCCATAAAGCCGCTCAAGCTCATCAACAAGAACCTCGGGCAGATTTCGACGGGCGACGCAGACCTCACGCGCAGGCTTCCTGAAAGCGGGACGAACGAGGTGGGGCAGATAACGCACAACTTCAACAAGTTCATGGCGAAGCAGCAGCAGCTTTTCGCGGACATCTCAAATTCGCGCGACCTTATGTCTTCCGCGAACGAGGATTTTCTCCGGAGCCTGGGGCAGACGCACGACCACGTCGAGCACCTCGACAAATCAATCAGCGAGACCGAGGGGCAGATGCACACGCAGCTCACATCGGTCCAGGACTCGAAGCGCGTCGTCGGGGAAATCGCGGAGAAAGTCACGAACCTCGACTCACTCATAAACAGCCAGAGCAACGCCGTCGAGGAGGCAAGCTCCGCCGTCGAGGAGATGATAGGAAACATCAGGAGCGTCACGAAATCGAGCGAGAACATGAGCGTGACGTTCGAGCAGCTCAAGGAACTTTCCAAGAAAGGTCTTCTTGCGCAGCGCGAAATCCGCACAATCGTGGACGAGATGTCGGAGAAATCGAAGGACCTGGACGTCGCGAACAAGACAATCGCGAACATCGCGAGCGAGACGAACCTTCTCGCCATGAACGCCGCAATCGAGGCGGCGCACGCGGGGGACGCGGGGCGCGGATTCGCGGTCGTCTCGGACGAAATCAGGACGCTCGCGGAATCGTCATCGGTGCAGTCGAAGGAAATCAAGACGAAGATTGCGGACATCAAAGCCCTCATCGACAAAATCGTGAACGCGGCGGCGCAATCCGACGCAATCTACAAATCGACGAACAGCGAGATGGACAACACGTCGCAGATTGTCACGACGATACGCAACGCTATGAGCGAGCAGGACGTCGGCTCGCAGCAGATAATCGACGTTCTCAAGCAGATGCGCGAGGTGACGTTCGTGGTGCGCGACGCCGGCGACAAGATGAAGGCAAGCCAGGACGAGCTCAACGGAATCGCGGAGGAGCTTTCGCGCTCGGCAAGCGAGGTCGAGGAATCGCTTGAGCGGACAAGCTCGACGGCGAAGAGCGTCTCAAAAATCGAAACGCAGCTCACGGAAGCGGCGGAGCGCGTCGACTCGGCAATAAACGCAATCTCGACGAAGATAAACGGATTCAAGATAAGCTGATGGAATACAGCGTATCATCGGTGCTGTCGCTGATTTCGCGCATCCATTCGAAGTCGCAGAATTTCCTCCACAAAAAAATGGCGGAGAACGGTCTTCCCGACCTTGCGACTTCCCACGGATTCATTCTTTTCTGCCTCTCGAAGGGCGCGCTGTCGTTCTCCGAGCTGACGGAAAAGATAAACCGCGACAAATCGACGACGACAGCCCTCGTAAAGAAGCTTGAGAACCTCGGGCTTGTCGAGATTCATGTCTGCGCGTCCGATTCCCGCAGGAAATTCGTTTCCCTCACGGAAAAGGGGCGCGCGTACAACGAGACGACATCGGCGCTGTCGCAGGAACTTCTGGCAACGGCGTACCGGGGGCTTGCGGACGAGGACGTGAGGACGCTCCTCTCTCTTCTCGTCCGCCTCTCGCAGAACATATCGGACGACAGAGATTTCCCATAAAAAACTGATTTTTCCGCAACATTTTTTCATCTCCGCTGTCTAATTTTACGCGAAAACAACAGACAAAGGATTTTCAAATGAACCTGATAAAAGAGTTTACAAATCTAACCGACGAAAACATCTCCTACGACGAGCTGAAATCAAAATACGAGATAAAGGCGCCTGCTGACTTCAACTTCGCGTACGACGTGGTGGACAGATACGCAAAGGACGCGCCCGAGAAACGCGCGCTCGTGTGGTGCGACGACGACGGCAACGAGAGGACGTTCACGTTCTCGGAGCTTTCAAGAAAATCGAAGCAGGCCGCGGCATTTTTTTCCGCACAGGGAATACGGAAAGGCGACAAAGTGATGATGATTCTCCGCAGGCGCTGGGAATTCTGGGTGATTCTCCTTGCCATGCACAGAATCGGCGCGGTCGCTATCCCCGCGACGAACCAGCTGCTGACGAAAGACATTGAGTACCGGTTCAACGCGGCGAAGGTGAAGATGATTGTCGCCCTCGACGAGGAAAAGATAATCGGCGAAATCGAGGCGGCGCTCGAAAAATCCACGAGCGTCGAGAAAATGGTGATTGTCCGCTCGCAGAAAAACGACACGAAGACGAAAAAGGAATGGCTCGACTTCGGAAAGGAAGTGGCGGCGTTCGGCGAGGATTTCAAGAAGCCCGAGGGAAGCGCGTTCCCCTGCGGAAACGACACGATGCTCCTCTATTTCACGTCGGGAACGTCGGGAAACCCGAAGATGGTCCAGCACAACTTCCTCTACCCGCTCGGGCACATCACGACCGCGAAGTGGTGGCAGAACGTCATCGACGATGGGCTCCATTTCTCGGTGGCGGAGACGGGCTGGGCCAAGGCGGTCTGGGGAAAGATATACGGCCAGTGGATTTGCGGCAGCGCCGTCTTCGTGTACGACATGATTCAGTTCAAGCCAGCCCTCCTCATGCACAAAATCGAGGAATACGGAATAAACACGTTCTGCGCCCCGCCGACCGTCTACCGCTACCTCATCCGCTCGAACCTCAAGAAGTTCAACCTCTCGTCGCTCAAATACTGCGTCACTGCGGGCGAGGCGCTCAACTCCGAGGTCTACAACAAATTCTACGAGCAGACAGGAATCAAGATGTTCGAGGGATACGGGCAGACGGAAAGCACGATTATCGCCGGAAACTTCACCGGAATGGAGCCGAAGCCCGGCTCGATGGGAAAACCCGCCCCCGGATACGATTTGGAGATAATCGGCGGCGACGGCAAAAAATGCGCGCCCGGCGAAGTCGGCTCCATCGTCCTCAAATTCACGAAGGGGCATCCCGTCGGGCTATTCGCGGGCTACTACAACGACGAGGAGCTTACGGCGAACGCGTTCAAGGACGGCCTGTACCACACCGGCGACACGGCAAAATACGACGAGGACGGATACATCTGGTTCGTCGGGCGCGCGGACGACCTCATAAAGACGGCCGGATACAGGGTCAGCCCGTTCGAGGTTGAGAGCGTCTTCCAGCAGCATCCCGCCGTCCTCGAATGCGCGGTCACGGGAATCCCGGACAAGCACCGCGGGCAGGCAGTCAAGGCGACCGTCGTCCTCACGAAGGGATACGAGCCGACGAAGGAGCTTGAGCAGGAAATCATGGAATTCGTGAAGTCGAAGACGGCAAGCTACAAGCATCCGCGCGTCCTCGAATTCGTCAGCGAGCTTCCGAAAACGATAAGCGGAAAAATACGCCGCGTCGAAATACGCGAGAACGACAAATAACAGCTGACGGCGGCCGGATTTTTCCAGCCGCCTTTTTTGATACGCCCTGCCTGAAAACGGTTGATTCAGATATTGTCATGCCGAACGGATTTTTCAAGGAATCCGATTCCAAAGAAATCCGTTCGGAAAACAAATCAAAAGGCTATGTCCGTAAAAACGGTTGATTTAAATTTTGTCATATGACAATCGGATTTATCATCCCGCGTTTTCATTCAAAAGAGATTCCGTTAGGAATCTCAAATCCGTGTGACAATCTCTAAAAATGTCGACAGAAACATGTATCCACCGAAAATCCGGACAGAGCCAATTAAAAAAGCGCGCGACGTCACTTCCGGTAAAGGACGGTCTTGCCGAAAAGCTCGGAATTGCCGTCAGCCGCCGTTATGACGACCGAGCCTTTTTCCGGGACTTCCTTGTTCAGCACGACGATTGATTCCCGGGCGTTCCGGAACGCGTTGTAGCTGAAATCGACCACCCAAAATGAGTCGTCACGCCATCCTGATTTCCTGTATACCGTGACGGAGACGCTTGCATCCGAAGGAACCTTGTCGTAATGGACGCAGATTGTCCTGAAGTCGCCGGAGAATTCGGCGCCCTCGATTTCCGCAAAAAAGAACGCCTCAAAGAACGCCTCGCACGACAAAAACAAAAAAGCGGAGGCAACAAAAGCAAGGACGCAGATTTTTCGTCTCATAAAATTCCTCTACTCAAGCCGTGAGCGCGACTTGTTGTGCTCGTCGAGCGCCCACAAATACCCGATGAACGACTTTATGCACTGCCCGACCTCCCCGGCGTTTCCGGAAGCGGCGGCATACATCTCATAACCGCCCGACGAGCATTCGGCATAAAGGACGCCGCCCTCCTTGTCCGTAATCTGGAAGACCTGGTTCCCGTCAAAAACGAAATCCCGCACCGTCGTCCAGTCGCTGAAAAGCTCCCAAAGCTCGCCCTCGCTCATCTCCGCGTACTTTCCCGTCGCCCTGCCAATCCTGTACCCGTAGTCTCGAGTCGCGCTTATGGCGAATTCCGCGCCGCTTTCCGACACGAATTCCGCGACGACGAACGGAATCTTCCGGCGGGAGCTGTCTATGCGATGGGGCATCGTAAGCCGCCCGCCGCCGTCGGGAACGGAATCGAAGAGGAACGCCCTGACTTTCTGCGAAACGGAAGAAGGTTCCGGCGCGCCGCAATATCCTTTCACGAGGTCGAAATCCTTCGGGAAATCGCCGTAAACGTAAAAATCGTAAATGAGTGGAACCGATTCTCCGTCCTCAAGCGCGCTCCCCTCCCACCGGTACGCATATCCGGTCGACGAGAAAATGAAATCGGAAAGCGCGTCCTCGCCGGAAAACCGTATAGACCCCTGCGTGTCGGAGATTGTCCGCCTTCCGGAGATGAAGAAATCGCCCTTTTTCAAATCGCGCGGCTTTTCCACGCTTTTTCCGGCAAAAAAAGCTCCGAGCGCGCTTTTCTTCTCCGAAAAGAAGATGCGCCCCTCCCCGATTTTTTCGCCCGCGCAAAGGTTCGATTTGCTGATTATGTCACCCGTTTTTTCAAATGACAGGGAAGCGCAGCCGGAAACAACAAGAGCCGCCGCGAGGACAAACGCCGCCCGAACTGATTTCAGAAGATACGTCATATGCTCACCATTCGCGTCATGCCGGATTTCAGTCCGGGACGACAATATTTTTTTGTTATATTACATCATTTCCCCCAGTCTTGAAAACGTATCAAGCATTCCAAACCGCAGCGCCCCGACGAAAAAAAATGCCCCGCGCGGAAAAAACTTCTCCGCGCGGGGCGACAACTACATAAGGCTGAATCAGCCGAAGTACCTCTTCAAAAGTCCCTGGAATCCGGCACCGTGGCGGGCCTCGTCCTTTGCCATCTCGTGGACAGTGTCATGGACGGCATCGTAGCCGAGCTCCTTGGCGAGCTTTGCGAGCGCAAGCTTTCCCTCGCACGCACCGGCTTCCGCATCGGCGCGCATCTGGAGGTTCTTCTTTGTGGAATCCGTGAGGACTTCCCCGAGAAGCTCCGCGAAGCGGGAGGCGTGGTCGGCCTCCTCAAACGCATATCTCTTGAACGCCTCGGCGACCTCGGGATAGCCTTCCCTGTCCGCCTGGCGCGCCATCGCAAGGTACATTCCGACCTCCGAGCATTCGCCGTTGAAATTGTCGCGCAAATCCTGGACGACTCTCTCGTCAAGCCCCTTTGCGACTCCGACTTTGTGCTCGTCGGCAAAACCAGCGCTCTCCTTCATCTCGGAGAACGCATTCTTCGCCTTGCACTGAGGGCAAACCTCAGGAGCGTTGTCGCCAGTGTGCACATATCCGCAGACCTTGCAAACCCATTTCTTCATAATACATACCCCCTGTATCGAATCGTCATGCGGCATCTCAGCTCTCCGCTTTTTTTTGTAACGATTACAATATTGTATTATATACAATTCTTTCCGTACGTCAAGCGGAAAAGAAGGAAAAAACGCATCGGCCGCGATTTTTCTTTTTTTTTATGATACGGGATAACTGATGCAAAAGCGACGAAAAAATCGCAATGAGGTAGAATAAAACCGCCGCGGGGATTTTCCGAATTTTTCCGCGGAAACAGGAATTCAAAACTACAGGAGAAAAAAAAATGGAAATCGAGACCAAATGCCTCCACGCCGGATACGAGCCGAAGAACGGGGAGCCGCGGATGCTTCCGATTGTACAGAGCACCACGTTCAAGTACGACTCAAGCGAGGAGATGGGAAAGCTTTTCGATTTGAAGGCGAACGGATACTTCTATTCGAGGCTGCAGAACCCCACGACGGACGCGGTCGCGGCGAAAATCGCGGCGCTTGAAGGCGGAAGCGCGGCAATGCTTACCGGAAGCGGCCAGGCGGCGACGTTCCTCTCCGTGTTCAACATAGCGGGGGCAGGAGACCACGTCGTCGCGTCCTCAACCATCTACGGCGGCACGTTCAACCTGTTCAACGTGACGATGAGGCGCATGGGAATCGATTTCACGTTCGTGGACCCGGACTGCACCGACGAGGAGCTTGAGGCGGCGTTCAGACCGAACACGAAGGCTGTTTTCGGAGAGACAATCGCGAACCCCGCGCTCATCGTGTTCGACATCGAGCGGTTCGCGAAAGCAGCGCACGCGCACGGCGTCCCGCTCATCGTGGACAACACGTTCGCCACGCCGATAAACTGCCGCCCGTTCGAGTGGGGCGCCGACATCGTGACGCACTCGACGACGAAATACATGGACGGGCACGACGCGACGGTCGGCGGCGTCATCGTCGATTCGGGAAAGTTCGACTGGATGGCGCACGCGGACAAGTTCCCCGGGCTTACGACCCCGGACGAAAGCTACCACGGAATCACATACGCCACGCAGTTCGGCAACGGAGCGGCGTACATCACGAAGGCGACGGCGCAGCTCATGCGCGACCTCGGCACGGTGCAGTCGCCGATGAACGCGTTCATGCTGAACCTTGGGCTTGAGAGCCTCCCCGTCCGCATGGAGCGCCATTGCGCGAACGCCCAGAAAATAGCGGAATTCCTCGAAAGCAGCGACAAAATCGCGTGGGTTAACTACCCGGGGCTGAAATCGGGCAAATACTACGAGCGCGCGAAAAAATACCTCCCGAACGGCTCCTGCGGCGTCGTCTCGTTCGGCGTCAAGGGCGGACGCGCGGCCGCGGAAAAATTCATGGCGGGGCTGAAGCTCGGCATGATTGCGACGCATGTCGCCGACGCGCGCACCTGCTGCCTCCATCCGGCAAGCAGCACCCACCGGCAGATGAACGACGAGGAGCTTCTCGCCGCGGGAGTCGCGCCCGACCTCGTGCGCCTCTCAGTCGGGCTTGAGAACGCGGACGACCTTATCGCCGACATCAAGAACGCGCTCGCCGCGCTCTGAAAAAAAAGCGCCTGAACCGCCTTTTCGGCAGGTTCCCGCGCAAACGAAAAGGCTGCCCAAAAACCGCCGCACGGCACCGCTTTTTGGGCAGCCCTTTTGTTTTCTTGCCCCGTCCTACCGGCGCGAGAATTCCTCGTCGGCGATTTTCAGGGAGTGCTTCACCGCCCAACGCTTGACGTTGACGCAGAAATCGTTGTATTTATCCTTGCTTCCGTAGAACCAGTTCTTGTACTTTCCGGCGACCTGCACAATCTTCGGGCCGTGCAGCTCGATTCCCGCGACAATCTCGTTTCCCTTCTTCACGAACATCAGCACGATGTCGTTGGCAAGCACCTCGGCGATGTAATCCTTGCCGTCCTCCTTCCTGAACATCGAAAGCCAGTCGGAGTAGAAATACACCTCGTCGGTGTTCTTCGGGAGGATGAACTCGTAATCCATGCCGCTGTCGCGCCAGCCGAGCGAGCTTGTGTCGAGATAGTTTATCTTCGTGTTCTCGATTTTGTTCTCGTCGCCCGCGATGCGGCGGAGCGGGTTCCGCACGTAGTTCTCGATGTCGGAAAGCGTTTTCGGAGCGAAGCCGAGCCGCATCCCGTAGACGCCGGAAGAAAGAAGCTCGAGCACGTTCTTGAGGATTTCGAGCACCTCAAGCGGTATCTGGCATTCCGACGACTCAAGCAGGCTGAACTGGCTCCGCTCAAGCGGATTTTCGATTACGGCATGGTTTCTCATGTCGAACACGCTCTCGTAATATATCTGCCGCATCTTCATCTCGTCGACAATCTTCTCGACCTTCGCGTATGTCGCGCGGAAATCAACCGTCAGCTTCTCGGCGTTCGGCTCTATGGTGACGAGCTGCAGCACGAGTTTCTCGGAATCGCACTCGACGTCGCGCAGTTTTTCCGTACGCGAAGGCGTCCACTTCCCTGTTTTTTCGTCAAAAATGTAGTACATGCGCACGAGTATATCACACTCGCAATCAGTGGAAAAATACGGAAAACAGCAATTTACATTCGCGCCGCCTGACCGCCTGCCGAAGCCGGAACAGGGATTTCGGGAACAGGATTTTCGGAATGTCAAAACGATGCCCCAAAACCGTCGTGCCGAAACGGCTTTCGCAGCGGAAACGCATCCGCGCGCACCGGAAAATTCATCCCGATGGCACGGCCCGCTCCGTCCGCATAAACGCGCTCCGTTCATCCGCACGGACAGTTCCGTTTATGCGGATGAACGCGCTGGTTTTATCCGTATAAAATCCCCCAAAAACCCCGATAAATGCGCATAAAATGGCGCAAATTCGGGACAAAATCGCCAAAGAAACCGGACAAAAAAAAGGACCCGCACGCAAAAAATGCAGGTCCCCCGAAACGACGCTTTACGGCATACAGTTTACTATACGTGCCGAATTATCGCAATGCGCAAGCGGCACCTCAAAAACGCCCCCGCCGCGCCCCGAAACGGATGCGGAAGGGGCTTCCTTCACTTTTCAGTACATCAATAGACCGACAGAATCTTCGTCAGGCGCTTCTTTCCTATGATGCGCATGAAATTCGCAAGGCGCGGGCCCTGGTCCTTTCCGACGAGCGCGTGGTAGAGCGCGGTGAAGAGCGCCTTCGCCTCAAGCCCGAGCTCGGTCGCGATGGCGTACATCGCCTGCTGGCAGTCCTTGTCAGTGGCGAACGTGTCGAGGTTCGGGACGACTTCGTCGCGGACGCGGCACACTGCCGTGAGGATGTCGCCCGCGATGTCGTCGGCCTTCGAGCCGTCCTCGCGGATGCGGAAGCACATGTCCGCGGCGCATTCGGGCGCGCACGACGTAATCCAGTACCAAGCGCAGACAAGGCGGCGGCGCAGGCACTCGACCTGCTCGCTCTTTATGTCCTTGAACGTCGCTATCACAGCGTCGATGTCGCCCGAATACGTCTGAAGGAGCGTCGTCAAAAGGCGGAACGGAACCTGGTACGGCTTCACCTTCGGCATTCCGCTCTCAATCTGCGAAAGCTCGTAGATTCTCTTCTCGCGGAGGACAATCGCCTCCCTCTTCTTCTCGTCCTTCTCCTTCGGAAGCTCGTCGCCCCAAACGATTCTCTCGGTGCGGTCGTACGCCTCGTAGATTGTGAGGACGTCCAAATCGAACGAGATGGAGAACTCGTGGTCGACCTTGTTCGAAGCGAAGATGTAGCGGAGGACTTCCGGCTGGTAGACTTCAAGCGCGTCCACGAGGGAGATGACCTTTCCCTTTGAAGATGACATTTTTCCCGGAACGCCCTTGAGCTTCACGAAGTCGTACTTCATCGTCACAGGCGCGTCCCAACCGTAGAGCTTCTTGGAAACGAGTTTCGCGGTGTCGTAGCTTCCGCCCGGGCTGATGTGGTCCTTTCCGCCAGGCTCGAAGCAGACCTTCTCCTCGTTCCACCTCATCGGCCAGTCAACGCGCCAGCCGAGCTTGAATTCTTTTGATGTGCGGAGGTCGCCTTTCTCGACGTGTCCGCAGGCATTGCATTTGTACGTGATTCCGTACTCGCCGTCGTAGTCGATGATTTCAGTCTCGTCCTTGTTGCACTTGCAGCAGAATGCGGCAACCGGCCAATAAACGTCCTCCGGCTTCATCTTGTGCTCGTCGTCGCGGTATGCGTTCAGGCACTCCTTGATGACGTCGCGCTTCTGCATAGCGATTCTCATTCCCTCGGCGTAGCGGTTGGCGCGGTAGCGGGAAGCCTGATACAAAAATTCAGGGTGGATTCCCACGCGCGGAAGCTGGTTCTCGATGTCCTTCTCGTGGTGGCGCGCGTAGTTCTCGTCGCGTCCGAATGTGTCAGGAACCATCGTAATCGGGAAGCGGAGGTATTTCGCAAGCTCGTCCGGGTTCGGCATGTTTCCAGGAACCTTCCTGAACACGTCGTAGTCGTCCCACGAATAGATGAAGCGGACGTTCTTGCCCCTGTCGCGCAATGCACGGACAATCAAATCCACCGTGATGATTTCGCGGAAGTTTCCGATGTGCACGGTTCCAGAAGGCGTGATTCCAGAGGCGCAGGTGTACAAGTCGCGCTCGCCCTTCTCCTTGATGATTCTTGCCGCCTGAGCGTCCGCCCAGTGGCAAAGCTCGTTTTCGTTTCGTTCTGCCATATATAAATCCTTGAAAAAATGATTTTTTGCTGATTCGCAGGAAGCACAATTCTACCGAAAATCGGGACGATTCACAATTAAGCGGAAACGGGGGATGCTGAGCAAAACTTTCAGGCTTTTTATTTGGCCATGTCCGTATTTTCGGCGGATATACGATTTCCATCGCCATTGAGAACTTGCTTCTGAATCCGTGTACGCCAAATACAGAAATGCGGGACCATGACGAAATTTTGCCCGATTTTTCTGGGACAGAATGGAAAAAGACGGATTTCTGCCTTGAATATCGTTTTTTTTCAAAATGAGCACAATATACAGCTTCTATAATACGCTAACATCCCCGTTCGGAGGAAAACAATGCCTAACAAAACGTTAAAAATCAAAATGGGATTGGCCGCAATGCTTGCGGCAAGTATCTTCTCCAGTTGCGACACGTCAACCCGCGACTTGGACGAAGATAATTCAGCCATCATCGAAGGTTTTCCGGAAGATTTGCTCGCGACGCTGGAGTTGCAGAACAACATCGACCTGAACAACGACGGAAAGCTGAGCGGACACGAGGCCGCATCGCTTTCGTCGCTCGACTTGTCCGGATATGTGTGCGGTTGGATTTCGGATGCTGACGAGTCTGTGGCGACCAACAGTTCCACAGGGCTTGCCCTTACATACGATGAGGGCGTTGCCTTAGGGTATTCCGCAGACGGTTCGGGGTACACTTGGACGGACGAGCTTTCATGGCTCGACAAACTTTCCTATTTCACTGGTCTTGAGTCGCTCACGGTCGGTTCTGAAAGCAAAGCGTGCGCCCTGGCCTCAATCGACATATCAAAATTGACATCCCTTGAGACACTGAACCTCATTTATACAAATGTTTCCGAGCTTGATTTGACAGGGCATGAAGCCATCACTTCCCTGACAATATCGAAAAGCTCGAAAATCTCTTCTTTGAGCCTTTCTTCACTCCCAAATCTCGTTTCCCTCGACATACGAGGCTGCGCTGTAAAATCTGGTCTTGAGCACATTCCGAATCTGACAGCTCTCACAAATCTCAAAATCCACCGTCTTGGAGATAACAACAACGCAGTGATGGGAAAGGCCGAGAACGAAACGGCCTACGCCGTTGATTTGACATCCGCGACTTACGCGAACAACAACGACGTTGGGGCGCTGGCAAGCGGAGCGTTCGACAAATTGACCAACCTCGTAGAGGTCATGGCGGAGAACTGCGGAATCACTTCGATAAACTTGTCCGCCTGTTCTAACCTCAAGAACATCTACCTTGAGGCGAACAACATAAGCGGAGAACTCAACTTGAGCGGCATAAACACAGGATTCAAGAACATTCAGCTCACGGGAAACCCTAATTTGACGTCTTTTACGCTTCCCGGAAGCAAGACCGCAACAGGAAACGTCTACGCTGACACGGGTGTTACCTGCACGAACTCGGAAGGCTCTGCCGTGCAGACTGCCACTACGACGTTCTCAAACGGAAAATGCACAACTACATGGAACTAGGTGAGGAGAAAATGATGAAAAAGGCAAATGCTTTGAAAGCCACTGTTTTGGCCGTTGCAGCCGCATCGGTTTTCGTTGTGGCATGCCAAGAGCCGTCTGGCGTTTCGTACGACAGAGGGGCGAAAGCCGTGGGGTACGCTTCGCACGCAGGCGTGGACGGAGGCGACGACGCAGACGTTTTCCACACGTACTACATAAACGAATTCGACACGAACACACCATATACGTACGACAACGACGGCGCCGGGCAAAGAAGCTGCAAGGTTTTGAACGTAGTTTTGACAGACGTGAAATACCGCCAAAAGAACGGAAAATATTGGGGCGGAGATCAGCTGGAGTCCTCCGATGCAAAATACAACGGAAGCAAAAACTATTCCAAGAAGCTTTCCGATTTGTGCTTGAACAATGACGGCAAGAACTGCGACTGGAACCAAGACGGGACTGCGGACTTCGTTCTTACCGGCGGAAAAGACTTGAACCCGGTCTTGATTTGCCTGGAAGGTGATGTGGAGAACTCCTGCACGACCGACAGTGGCTGGGAAAGCGCCGGCGCGACGGGAAGAATCGTTACATTGAACGGACTCAAGAACGTGACCATTCAGGGAGTTGGCGAGAGCGGAGCAACGCTCGTCCATTACGGATTCAAAATATCAGGTTGCAGCAACATCATAATCCGAAATCTCTCGTTCTCCGCTCCGTACAAAGATGCCATCGATATCGAGGGAAGCGACTGCGTTTTGATTGACCACTGCTCTTTCTCCGACTGGATTTCCGAGGACGAGCCCTACACCGACACTGAGGGAAATTCTGTCTCCAGCGACGGCGCGATTGACATAGGCGGCGGAAGCACCAACGTCACTGTTTCTTACAACCACTTCGACGACACGAACAAGAACATGCTCTATTCCTCGGGGAACTACGGGGCGGACGACGGAAACACCGACTCCAAGCAGACGGTCTCCGTCATGTACAACTGGTTCGAGAAAACGCACCAGAGAAACCCGATGGTCAGATTCGGAACAGTCCACGTCCTCAACAACTACTACGACAATGTTTCTTCTTACGGAATTGACGGAAGACATGCAGCCCGAATTCTTGTCGAGGGAAACTACTTCCTGAACACGAAGAAAATTTCCCAGACTTCCTTTCTCGCCGCCGAGATTCCTTCATTCCTCAGCCAGAAAGATTGGGGATGGGAATACGGATATCCGGCTCTCATAAAACTTCAGGACAACTACAGCAAGTACAACGGCGAAGTCGTCTATCCTGTGCACCACGGCGTGAACGGGCTGAACGGAGTAACGGCTGTTGAGGTTCTGGCGACGAGCAACCCGAAATATGACGCTTCGGGAAACATTGTCGCGCGCAGCAGCGGTGACGATTTCGCTCCGACTACATTGGACGGAACCACGTGCACCTACGACAACGACAAGCACAACGGCGCGCAAAGCTGGGACTACACGCCTCCATACGAGTACGTCTCTATGAAGCCCTCCGATGTTCCAACATACGTCAAAGCCAACGCAGGAAACATCTACAAGCTGGGCAGGCCTGCGAATTTGAAAGCGGCGCAACTTTTGGTAAGCCACGGCTCGATTTATTCAGAGAGCTTCACAAGTACACTTTGGTAATGGAAAACGGAGAATTTCGAAAAATGAAAAAGATACTTTTTATTTTTGCGTCGGTATTGCTGCTCTCACCACTCTTTTCGCAGGAAAATCCTGATGTATCTGTCGAATCCGTCGGGGCTGTCGAATCCGTCGGGGCTGTCGAATCCGTCGAATCCGCCGGGGCTGTCGATGAAAATGGCGCTGAGAAAAAAAATCCAGAGCCTGTGAGCGTGAATAAGGAGGAAGGCACTTCGGTTTCCGTCTATGGCGACCTCTACTTTACAGGCTACATCTCCGAGAGCCACCGCGGAGTGAGCATGAAGAACGGCAATCAGGACGACAGCCTTGTCGGAATCAAGGCGAAACTCGACGAGCACACGGGAGCTGTCGCAAGATTCAAGTTCACTGCCGCCGCAAACGCCGGCAGCGGCGACACGACAGTCGATTTCAAGGATGCGTACGTCTACAGCGATGTCTTGGGCGAGTGCGGAATCGATGTCGCCTCCCTTGTGCTGAAAGTCGGGTACAAGAGCTGGAACAGCGATTATTTTTGTCCTTCAGCCATGACGATTGACGACACGTACATCCAGAACGACAAGACGAAAGATCGCTTGAGTTTCAGAGTCGATGCCGGATGCCGCGATGAGAAGTTGCCTGTGACTTTGAGTTTCGCCTCCGACCTGGATTTCGGCTCTGCTTTGAACGACACTGCCAACAACAATGCGGGACAGACATTTTGGGCTCAGATATCCGAAAAAAAACAACCTGTTTTGGGCTTTGTCGACATCGACTGGAATTTCTATCTCTGCCGCTATTTCAACGAGCTCAATTCCGATTCAACAGCTGTCGATTATGACCACTTCATCCAGCACATGGGGGCAACCATGGGAATAGATGTTCTTGTCATTCCCAATCTTTTTGGAAGAAAAGTCTCAGTCCGTCCAGGATTTGCATGGGAATACACGAGAACCGTCACCGAAAGCGACAACGAGGCGACTTCTTGGGATTTCCAGGCCGGACTCAAGGCTTCCGTCGAGAAAATCGCCTCGCTTGCGCTCATGTATTTCCGCGATGGCGAGAACCCTGTATACGACAAGGGCAACTACAATCCCGCCAGATATTTCGCCTTCCAGACAAGCTTCGATATGCTGGAGAAATTTTCGGCGTATTACGGAATGGCCTACCAGTTCAACGAGACTGTCATAAACGCAGCTCCGTCTTCCGCTGCCGACAGGACTTCGTTCGAATTCGGGGCTTCGTTTATCCCGCTTCCGAAAGTTTGTTTCACACTCGGCTGGCAGCGCGGAGAGTGGGGAATCAACGCGCCTGTCACGAATTTGAAGGACGAGCTTGGAGCGTTGTCAAAGGGTCAAATCTTTCTTCAGACAAGATTTTCTTTCTGATTCGATTGAGCCGGTTTGATTTTTGTGTAACAGGCCTGTTCGCAAACTAGTCTCCGAACAGGTTTCATATAGCGGACGCCGGATTCGAGAGATTCCAGCGTCCGCTTTTTTTGATGATTCGCTCCTCCTCATCATTCCCAAAAGGAATCCAAAAAACATATGTTATAGGTCGAATGCCGAGTTTTACTATTTTTGTGATTTAGTTCAGCCGAAAACAAACAGGAGACGGCAAAAAAGCTGGCAGACTTCCACATTGAGCGCGTCCGCGATTTTCACGAGCGACCCTGCGCGCGGAAACCGCCGTTTTCCTTAAACTATCAAATCAAGTACTTTTATCACATCGACCCGAAGACGTTTCGGACGGTATCCCCTATCCTCGAAAGCAGCTCGGCCTCCAGCGTCCGCCCGAACGCTTCCTCGAACTGAGCGCACTTGTTCTCCGGGCAGCCGTCTTCCCTGAAAAGCGCGGACGGCGGGATTCCCAATATTTCTGCGATTTTGTCGACCATTTCCGGCTGCGGCCAAGTGTCCTTGTTCTCGATTTGGTTTATGTAGGCGATGCTGCGCCCCACTGCATGGGACAATTTTTCCTGCGACATGCCAATCTTTTTTCTATAAAACTTCAAGTTGTTTACAAACACCACTCTAATCGCGCTCATTTTTAAAAGATGCACTTTTGTTTTGAATGTGATTACATTATGAAACTAAAATAATGTAAGATGGATGGAGAGGGGGATTTTGAAAAAAAAAGCCCATAAAGCAATACAGGATTGAAGTGAGATAAGCGGAAAAATGAAACCAAAAAGTAAAAATTTAGAATTGATATACGTCTATATCAGAAAATACAAAATATTTACAAATCAAGGATTTTGTTTTTCACCTGAATATGAAATCTCTTGCGACGAAAAGTCAGGCAATCAACATTTTCTTTCATTGGAAATTACAATGAAGAAAGATTTTGTGAACATTTTCAAAAATGAAAATGCAAATGTTTCTGTAATATGTGGAAAAAACGGCTGCGGAAAATCTACTTTGCTAGAATCCATAAGCAACGAAAATTCTAAAAATATAGTATGTGTTTACAAAGATAATGAAGGACAATTTTTCGCAACAGAAGAAATTAGTATAAAACATGAGGGCAAAAAAATTTCGGTGGGCAAATATAACACGATTTTGAACAGTTCTGCCTACCATATCAGTCAGTCTGACTTTTCTTTAAAAGATATTGTTGAGTATTACACGAAAAATCAAAATGTGTTTGACGGTATTCTCAATGAAAGCGACAAATTGTTCACCCACTTTCAAGTAAAAATATGGAATCTTGATGAGCTTGTATCAAAAGTAAAATCTGATGATGAAATTGTCTTTTCTAATGAAATTCAAAATACTGACTTTGAAAAAAATCCGCTTTTACTTTATGTGTTGTTAAGTAATGATGCCAAAAATAATTTTTTCAAAATTTATAAAGAGCAAAAAATTAATGGCGATAATAGAGGATTTCTCGAATTGCTTGAGGAGTATATATATGCTAGTTGTAATACTGAAAAATATGAAGAACTTTTGAAATTACAAAATCAGATTTTTAAGGAGCATCTTATTTCTGATTTTGAAAGCATCAAAACAAAATTAAACGAACTTAATACTTTTTATAACGAAATGCTTAAAGAAGTTTTTACTATTCATAAGCCCAACGAAAACTTTGATTCGTATATATTTTATGACGGTTTTGCGAGATTTGGAATTACAGAACGCCATATACAAGATTTGAGTTCGGGCGAAATTCAAGAGTTCAAGTACCGCTATCAGTTGTTTAATGTGCTAAAAGATTCAAATGTAAGCACTGTACTTATTGACGAACCAGAAGCATATCTGCACCCCGAATGGTGCAGACGGTTTATATATGATTTTTTGAAAGCCTTTCAATCTGTAAAGGGGATATTAAAAAAAGAAAATTTGTTTGAAAACAGAAAAATCAACTTTATTGTTTCGACACATTCTCCGTTTATTCTGTCTGATGTTACAAACGACTACATCATCTACTTGGAAAGACAACCTGACGGCTCAACAAGGCAGGTTAAAAAGAAAAAAGACACCTTTGCGGGAAACATTGGAGAACTTTTTACTGAAAACTTTTTTATGAAAAACACAATCGGAGAATTTTCCCGTTCAAAGATTCAGGACGTAATAGAAAAGCTGAAGTCTAAGAATCTAATTTCTTATGATGAACTTGAAACTTACAAACAACTGATTGAAAAGGTTGGCGATGATTTACTAAGAACTCTTTTAGCTGATATGTGGGAAGCGAAAAAATGAAGAAAATTGAATTGAGTGATAGACAAATTGAAAATGCCTCTGAACTTTTGAAAAAACATAAGACATATAGCAGTTTTTCACAAAATAAGTCAGATGCATACGCCTTTACCAAAATCATCGGTGTAAAAATCTGTCCTTACTGTAACATAAACTACATATCTACAATTATTTCAGGCAAGAAGAAAATTTTACGACCAGATATCGACCATTATTTTTGCAAGTCTAAGCACCCACGTTTTCAATTGTGTCTGTATAATCTGATTCCGTCCTGTTTAACATGCAATGAACGTCTAAAAGGTAACGCTGACTTTATGAAAGTTCCACATGCACATCCATACTTTCATGATTTCGATTCACTTATGCATTTCTGTGTGGAATTAAGACAATCTAATGATTATTTGGATGAAAAGAATTTAGAAATATCATTTTCACCGTATAAAAATGAATCCAAGTCTCTTCAAAATCGAGCAAACAACAATATTGAAACTTTCAAACTGAAAGAACGTTATCAAGTCCATGCTGACCAAGTAATTGATTTGTTCAAAAAAGCGAAATTTTATTGGAAAGCAAAAAAGACAGAGATAAGCAGGCTTCTCTATGGCAATTCGATGGAGCTTTCAAATTGGTCGTATTCTGCAATAGAAAGGATTCTGTTTCCAGAAAAAGACTGCGACATCAACCAAGTTTCTTTTGGCAAACTGAAAAAAGACATCATCAATCGCTACTGTCTAAAAAAGTAGAAAGATAAATCACAACACAAGGAGAAAACAAAATGAAAAAGCACATTCTTACACTCGTACTCGCAATTTTTTGCACAGCCGCAGTCTTTGCGGAAATAAAAATCGCTGTTAAGCAACACATTATATACATGGATGCTGACCAAGCGATGTTAGACACAGCTGTCATTGATTCACAAAAAGTAATGGAACAAGGTGGAAAGGTTATTCTTCGCTATGACTTCGAGATAACGGACAAAGGATTTTTAGATGCAAGCAATCTTTATATTTTTCTGCGATTTCCTGATAAATATAGCTATTTTGCAGAAAAATGCTTGAAAGTAACCGCTCTCTCTGGTGCTGCTGATTTGAGACGCAATGTTCAAAATACTTTTGAAAATAGAGAAGAATATTCAGAAATAGGGAAATCAATAGGAAGATTGCCAGAAGCAAAATATTGGGTTTTAAGAGAACGGAGCACAGAAAAAGATTCAAATGGTACAAAAAAATATAAATATGATTTCAGGGAAGACTGTATTGCCATTCCGTTAGAAATGGTCAATAAAAAAGGAAATAAAGCATATATCGAGTTCTTCATTGATTTCAATGAGCTTGATGATGCTTATAATTATTGTCTGGAAACTGGGGACAAGGAGGCTGCAATCTGGTATGGAAACCTTCTCCATGAGATTCCAATCGATATCACATTTCACACAATGTATGCTTGGTCTTACGCTATTCCAAATGATGAATACATAAAAAAATACGGATACGATAAGTTTTGGATGAATATTGATAACTACAACTGGTGGCTAAATAACTGCAAAGCCTCAAACCGCTCGTTTACGATAATGGTAAATTAAAATGCGAGGATTTTTTCTTTTTCTGCTTTTTATTGCTATGCTGCCTCTTTTTGCGGACAAGTCTTCTGGCAATAAAAAACTTGGAAACAGTTTTTATAATTCTTATGAAAACTCTTATAAGAATTCCTATTCTTCATCGTATAAGTCTGCATACAAAAACTCGTATCACAATTTATACGACCCAAATTATGGAAAATATCTAAAATTTGTCATAGAAAATGATGCTATCGCAGAAGAGAATTTCGTCAAATACTTCTCCGATTGGCAGTGGTCGGGTCAAGAACAGGACTTCTTCTCTTATGCCGAAAGCAGAGCTGAACGGGAGCGGAAACTCGCAGACTGCTACGATGCCGCCATAAAAAAGTTCGGAATCGGAACTGCGCTTGTCGCGACGAGTTGGATGGTCGCTTTTGTCGTGCCTGGCGGACAAATTCTTACACTATCCATGATGGTCATTGCAAAAGAAGTGACCATCGGAGCGTTGAGCGGCGGAGCTATCGGTGCGGTAACGTCGGCAGGAATAGCCTACCTGCAGGGGAAGCGCGGCGATGAGCTGCTTTGCGAAACAATCAATGGTGCTGCGGACGGATATCTTGTGGGAGCGGTAACAGGGCTTGTTTCTGGCGGCGCGAAAGCCATATCTTTTGCGCGCAAAGCAAAAATGATGAAGTCGTTTTCTGGAACTGAGACAATCTTTGACGGAAAAGTCTACGACGAAACTGGAAAACTTATTGGAAAATACGACCCGAAATGGTATAAAACGGAAAAGTGTGTCCGCGATATTGAGAGAAACGGTCTTGAAAATTTGACACCTGCCCAAAAAGGCAATTATGGAGAAATGAAAACAGACCTTTTCATGCGCGATAGGGGATATGAAAGGGTAAGCAAAACACAAGTTACGAATCTTACTGAAAAAGCGCCTCAGGGAATAGACGGAGTTTATTACAACCCAAATGGAAATCCCAAATACATAATCGCAGAGGCAAAGTGCGGCTATCAAAATTCAGCGGGAGAATTCATGGGGAAAAAAGCACTTTCCACCCCTGCCGACGGTATAGAAATGAGCGAAAATTGGCTTTTCGGAAACATAACAGGCAACAACCGACTTGAGTCAGCCGTAGGAAAAAAAATAGCCGATGATATTGAGGAACAAGGATTTGAAACTGTTCTTGTACATGTAAACAACAAAACGGGAGAATGCAGCGCATACGCTTTGGAATCGACAGCAAATGATGTCAACATTGTTGGAGTTTGGTAAAAATATGAGAGATTCTATAAAAGACAAATGTTATTTTGACGATTTCATAAAAGAGGATTCAGAGAGAATTTCTGCTTTTGTGGAAAAACTAAAAAACGGACAAATTCCAGATGCTCGTGTCCAGAGAATCAAAGAAAAAACAACGGCTCTTCAACTTGGAGTTTTTATTGCACGATATTCAAGAGGCGATGAGTTAATCGAATTATCGAAGTCTTTTCCCCCTCTTTTTGATTCATGGACAGATACATTCAACAAAAACAATTACGATGTAAATCTCAAAATGGTTTCTTTGTCTGTTCTATTCAATTTTGAAAAAGAACTAAGTAAAATCGAAAGCAATTTGCTTGAAATCGATGATTGGCTCATAACTTATCTTCTTTGCGGCGAAAACAACAAGAATCTTGTTTATCCTGAACATTATGAAAGTTTGCGGTCAATTTTGAAAAACAATTCTTTTGATTCCCTTTTGAGTTATGCGAAAAACGATTGGTTCGATGAAGAGCTGGACTGTTTCTTTTCTCATAAATCCTCAGAAAACTTGTATTATGGATACTGGTGCTTTGAAGTCGCGGCAATCATAAAGAAACTGCAAATCGCCGACAGAAAGCTGGCAAACGCCAAATTCTATCCATACGATTTGGCTCATTTCCAAGAATAGAAAAAATCCACCGTCAATCCTCTGTCAACATGTCAAAACCCCTTGCTCTCACACACCCCCCGCCCATTCACCACAACCTTGCAAACAGGTATCAATCAGGTGTATATTCACAGCAACGAGGTGCGAACATGAATCAATCCGCTTTTAGCGTCAGAATGGACAGCAATTTGAAAAAAGAATTTTCTCTTATTTGCGAAGATTTTGGAATGCCGGTTTCCACGGCCATCACACTGTTTGCGAAAGCCGTTGTCAGAGAACACAGAATTCCGTTTGAAATTCGAAGCGACTTACCCAACAGCCTTACCAAGCAGACAATTGAGCTTGCAGAAAACGGGAAAGAATTGCATGGTCCTTTTTCAACTCTCACAGATTTGAGGGCTTCATTAGATGCTTGATATCGTATACACAACCCAATTCAAGAAGGATTACAAGCTCGCCAAAAAACGCCATGTAGATATTGAAGAACTTTTCAGAGTCATAGGAATGCTTCAAAATCAACAAGTGTTGCCCGAAGAAAAGAAAGACCATACATTGGTCGGCAATTACAAAGGCTACAGAGAATGCCATGTACGACCAGATTTGCTCTTGATATATAAAATAAAAGAAAAAGAACTGGAGTTGGTTCTTTTTAGAACAGGAACTCATTCTGATTTGTATTAGATAGACAAAATCGAAAGCAATTTGCTTGAAATCGATGATTGGCTCACAACCTATCTTCTTTGCGGCGAAAACAACAGGAATCTTCTTATACTGAGCCTCACAAATCTTTGCGGTCGATTTTGAAAAACACTTCCCCAAAAATGCGCTATCATTTTTGCACAGGAGCGCACGCTGAATGGTTTACACGCTATGCCACAAAGACATACAAGTCCTCGAATTCAAAATGGAAGACGACGAAGTTTCCGATGTGATTTCAATCTTGGACGAAAAGCACCTTCCTGTCGGGACGTTCAAAGATTTTGAGAAGGGAGTGTCGAAAAAGCAGCAGTTCCGTTCATGGTGGAGGAGCCGCGCGATTCCCGCAAGCCGTCAGAATCTTAGGGATGCGCTGGAGATGCTCGGCAACATCACGACGGAGCAGCTCGCCGCAAAATCGTTCGGGTTGAGTCTTTCGGACAAATATTGGGCGAAGCCGGTCGACAGCCCTCTAACATGGAAGGACGTCAATTTCTTCGAGAATGATTTCTCCGACGACGTCGGGAAGGCTCTTTTCGGCACCCTCGACATCGCCGACATTTCGAGCCTGAGCCTTCTTTCCCCGGACAACACGTCGGACGGATGGCTCAAAAAGAAGTGGATTATGGACAACGGCGAGCGGGTGCTCCTGAAAGGCGGGAGCGGAACGGAGCAGCAGGAACCTTTCAACGAAGCGATTGCAAGCGAAATCTGCAGGAGGCTGAAAGTTTCCCATGTGGAATATTCTGTGGCGGAGCATGACGGGAGATATTATTCCGCCTGCAAGGATTTCATCACGGGCGACACGGAATTGGTCAGCGCGTGGCACATCAAAAACGCACTGCCAAGGGGAAAAAACGAATCGGAGTACGCGCACTTTTTAAGATGCTGCGAGGCGGTGGGGATAAAAAACATGGAAAGCATCAAAAAGCAGCTCTGCCAAATGTTCACCGTGGACTGCATAATCGCAAATTCTGACAGGCATTTCAACAATTTCGGATTTGTCAGGGACGCTGCCACTCTTGACTGGCAAGGCCTCGCTCCTGTCTTCGACTCGGGAACTTCGCTTTTCCACGACGTGTCCGCATACGACTTGAAAAACACGACAGAGTACATTTCAAAAAACGCAAGCTCAAAGCCATTCGCAAAAAGGCATCTGGAACAATTGGAAAAACTGCAGTGCAAAGAATATTGCAGTGACTTGCGTTTCGAATCGCTCTCGGGCATTTCAGCCTGGGCAGAAAATCTTTTGAACAAGAACAGGCACCTGTCTGAAAAAAAAGACATCCTCTGCAAAATCCTTGAAGATAGGGTCAGGAAAACAGAGAACGCCATTTTCGGCACAGCGTGAAAAACGGCAACTAGCCTTTTTCATGCGTAAGCCGTGCTCGCCACCGCCCCTACTCTCCACCAGTTGACACGACAGGATTCGACAAGCTTGCGGATTCTCCACTTTCCGACGAAGAGCTTCCGCTGCCGCATGAGATAAAAAACGCGACAGGAAACGCAAACAAGAAGAACAAACATCTCATTTTTGACAAAGCCCCCTCTGTTTTATCAAATTCGCTATCCATATTGCGGAAACTTTTTGTCAACGAAAGTGATTCTACCTCACTTTCCAGAGCAAAAGCCCTTTTCCGTCGCTTGAGAACACGAGCGCGATTTTGAACAGATCCTTTACAGAAGCTGCTTTAATTTGTCAGACAACATTGCTTTTCTTTTTTGATAGAAATCATCAAAGTTGCTCTGCTCCAAATTCACATCCGGGATAAGATGCGAGTCAAAGAATTGGGTTCGGTTGCCTGTTTTCTGCAATTCGTTTGCTACCCAATCCTTCAAAAGGAGTTTTCCTTTCGATTCGTTCTCGTTTGCATCGAGCATCTGCAAATTTACGATGGAGTTGTACATTTGATACGGGTATTTTTCCTGCAAAGCTTCAGGCAATTCTTCGTATCTGTCGTCCGGGTGCAGATGGTCTTTGTGGAAATTGTTGTTCTTGTAATCGAGATTCGGATATAGCATCGCAAGAATTGTAAAACAATATTTGTTGTCTTTCTGGGTCGCCAGAAGTTCGTCAATGAATTCGTCGTCAACAGGGGTGAGCTGTCGGTTTATTTTTTCACAAATCGTGTCGGCAGGAAACTGATTCACAGAATCGCTGATGAATCCTTTCTCAATCTCTTTGGTGAATGCTTTTCTTGCATTTTCCAAAGTCGTGTCGGAATGACCGCCGAACCCCTGCCTGAGAAGAACCGAAAACAACCATTTTTTCATGATTTTTCTGTCAACCTCGAAAGCTTTGACATTCGTGAAATTTTTGAAAACTTTTTTGTGGTAAATGTAATAGAGAATCGGCAGCGTAGCATTGTTTGATGTAAGCGTGTAGCTGTCCAAGGCGAATGAGCGCAGCAAATCGAAAAGGGAATCGATGGAATCCCTTATTTCAATCCAGTTGTCTTCCAGCAGCTTGCAGAATTTTTTGGAGAAGCTGTTGATGGAGAATTTTATCGTCTTATGATAAAGGAACAAAAATGCTTTCATTATGAAATCCACATTTATTGAAAATCCTTTGTCGTTTGTCCTGTCAACAAGCTGTGTAATTTCCGTCCTGGCATCAAGAGTCCAGTTCGCGACCATGAGCGAAAACATGATGTCAGAGAACGAAAGCGCCGTTCCGCCTGAATTTATTCGGGTGAATATGTTCACGGCTTTGTCAGGATTCTGCTCGTCTTCTTCGTAATAATTGATATTCGACGCTGTGAATATAGATTTTTCCAACAAACGAAGCATTTTCTTGCTTTCTTTTGAAATATTATTGTCAGCGCAGAATTCATCCAAATCATAATTTCCTGTGTACAAATCGATGATTTTTCCGACCCTGAACCATGTATTTCCGTCCGAATCTGTGTATAAATCTTTATTTTCGGTAATGGATGTTTTTTCGAAATAGAACAGATATTTTCTGTCAGCTTCCTCATCTGTGTTCGTTTTTGTGATACAAAGATAGAGTTTTCTCTCTGGAAACGAATTCGGATTGTTATCCCATGAATGTCTGTATTCGTGATATGCGTAGCTTCCGCACAATCCGAGGTACAAAGAAGTAAGCCTCTGCTGCCCGTCAAGCACGGCATAGAAATCTCTTGTGATGGAAGGCTTCAGTTCATTGTGCGTGTTGTACTTTTCGACAAAAGAGGTCAAAAAGTTATAGAAATTGAACTCGGTTCTTGTCGTGTCCCTTACTTTCCAGAAAAGCATTGAGCTAATCGGGTATCCCTGCATCAAAGAGTCAAACAGACGCTCAATCTGCTCCGTTGTCCAAACGTATTCTCGCTGAAAAGCTGGCAACAAATAGTCTTTGTTCTCTATGCATTGTATTGCATGATAAATTGTTATAGGTGATTGGAATCCTGCCATAATTTGATTTTCTCCAAGTGAATTGATTCAATGTGTTTAATATATCGGTATTTTTTTTCGAAAAAAAATCTCAAGCAAAATCAACGGAAAGAGTACCCAAAGCAAAAAATCGCCAATGTTGCCGCAAAAATTAAGAAAAATTTCTTCATAATGAATCCCCCAAACAAGGTTCCAAGTATTCTAACGTCAACGAAAGTGATTCTACCTCACTTTCCAGAGCAAAAGCCCTTTTCCGTCGCTTGAGAACACGAGCGCAATCTTGAACATCTGCTTTCCGCTCACGGCGAAACGCTCTGCATAGCCGTTTTCGTCAATCTGGGCGAGCGCGGTCTTTGCGACTTCATCAACGTCTTTGCCTTTGTCCATTTTTAGCTCAAAAATGAAAACCGCGTCCTTTGTGGTGACGACGACATCGCTCCGTCCGTTCACGTTCTGCAGCTCGGAGACGACGCGCATTCCGCTCAGACGGAACATCAAGTGCGTCACTGACTCGTAATAATTCTCGCAGATATCCTTCTTCACGATTGTGGGCAAATCCGCAACGGCAGCTTTTATCATCGAGCAAACGCGGTCAACGTCCTTGTTCCTGAGCGCATTCCGCAGATTGCTGATTTCAAGCCCCATGTCGTCGTAGGGCACTGAGACGTATTTTGCCAAAAGGATTTTCAAGAACGACTGCTCGACCTCGCGGTTCGGGAAGTCCAGCCAGAACATCCTGTCCTCGGCGTCGAAGCCTTTTATCGTGAGATAGCCGCTTTGATAAATGACAGGGAGCATGTTCTTTGTGTTCGGGTCGTACTCGCGGAATGAAATCTCATCGACCTCGCGCCCGTTGACGAGCGTCTCAAGCTCCAGCGGCTGGTTCTGCAACGCCTTCACGAGCATCGACGGAGTTCCGCTTTGGAACCAGTAGGAGCCGAAATCACAGTCAAAAAAGCACTTCAAAAGGCAGAACGGGTTGTAAACGCCTTCCACGTTGAATGAAAAATGATAGCCGTCGTACATTGTTTTGAGCTTCTCTTTCGCCGCCTCCACCGTCATGCTGAACCGTTTCGCAAGCTCCTCGATTTCTGGCGTGAAGTACGAGTTCAGCTCTGACTCGGAAATTCCGCAAATCGAAGAAAACTTTGACATCAAACTTATGTCGTTAAGCTGGTTCAAACCGCTGAAAATATTCATGTGGCTGATTTTCGTGATTCCCGTGATGAACAAAAAGCGGATGTATTGGTCGAGTTCCTTCAATGGGCTGTAGAACGCACGGAGTTCCGCCCGGTTTTTCTCCTCGTATTCGGAGTAGAGCGCGTCGAGCACCGGCTTGTCGTACTCGTCGATGATGATGGCGACCTGCTTGCCAGTCTTTTCGTAGGCGGTCGTTATGATGTTGCTAAATCTTATGGAAAGACGCGGGTCTGAAACCTCAATCTCGTAGGCTTTCTCGTATTTTGAGAGAATAAAATTAAGGGAAGATTTCATAATCTCCGTGTCCGTGTAGTTGTCTCCGCCGAAGCTGATTTTTATGACCGGACAAACTTCCCATTTTTTTTCAAGCTTTTCAAGCGCAAGCCCGCGGAACAGTTCTTTCTTGCCTAAGAAATATGCTTCCATCGTGGAAAGCAGAAGACTTTTTCCGAATCGTCGCGGGCGGCTCAAAAAATAGGCTTTTCCCTCGCGGGCAAGGTCGTAGACGTAAGAGGTCTTGTCCACATAGACGCAACCTCGCCTTCTCAAATCCTCAAAATCCTGAATGCCAATCGGCAAAAATCGGTCTCTCATGAAAGCAATTATATTCTGTTTGGGAAAAGCGTTCTATTAAAAACGCACGACTTGTCGAAGCGGATTCTGTCGGACGCCACCGTGCCCACGAGCCGATCGGGATTTCTTCCGGCAAGGATTCGGAAGCCGAAAAAAATACGGCGCAGGAATGATTTTCAGTAGAACGTCTCGCGGACGATTCTGATGACATCCGCGTCCTTCTGCTCGAACCGGAAAGACGCTGCGGGGACGAACGAAAGGCGGTACGAGGCGCCCTCCTCATTCAGCACGGGCACGAAGTCGGAGACGCCCTCCTCGAACATGAGATGGCAGACGAGGTAGATGAAATTCCCGCCGAACGTATACGCGCTCTTTCTTGCCAGCGGCGACTCAATCGTAAAGGAGGAGACGAACGTCTCCTTGTCCGATTTTCCGCCGGAAGCCTCGGTGACAGCCTTGAAAAGGTTGTACGCGCGAAGGAGCGCCTGCTCGTCGTCATAAATTGCGCGCGCGCGTTCGCTCGTTTTTCCGAGCTCGCCGAACGGGTCGCGGTAAATCCGGTATGATTTCGAGACCGCCTGCTTGCGCGCAGCCTCGCCCGCGTTTATTTTGTCCTGGAGGAAATCGTCCTCGCTTTTCCGCTTGGGAAGGCTTTCCCCCGATTTCTTGAAACGAGCGAATTTCTTAGAGAATTCGCTGAAAGCGTCGTAAATCGTCTCTGACATGCTATTCCTCCAAACTGCGGACGAGCTTTATCTCCTCCGCGTATTCCTCCGGCGTCCCCCACGGCGTCTCGAGGATGAACGGGAGATTTTTCAGCGCGGGATGGTTCACGATTCTCTTGAACGCTTCAAGCCCGAGCGTCCCCTGACCGATTTTCTCGTGCCTGTCCTTGCGGCTCCCGAACGGGTTCTTCGAGTCGTTGAGATGGACGGCGCGAAGATATTCCAGCCCGATTTCCTTGTCGAATTCGCGGATGACGCCGTCGATATCGCCCGCGATGTCGTATCCCGCGTCGTATACGTGGCACGTGTCGAGACAGACCCCGATTTTCCCGGGTATTTTCACGCTGCCGATTATCGATTTTAGCTCGCTGAATTTCGAGCCGACCTCGCTCCCCTTGCCCGCCATCGTCTCGAGAAGGATTGTCGTCGTCTGATTCTCCGTGATTATCCCGTTGAGCATTCCGGAAATAAGCTCGATTCCCTTTCCGACGCCCTGCTTCATGTGGCTCCCCGGATGGAAATTGTAATACTGGTTCGGAAGCGCCTGCTCAAGCCGCGCGATGTCGTCCGCGAAAACCTCTCGGGCGTACTCGCGCACGCTTTCCTTGTCGGAGCACGCGTTGAGGGTGTACGGCGCGTGGATAACGACGGGCGCGAACGAATTTTCTGCAAGAAGCGTGCGGAGTTTTTTGGCGTCGTCCAAATCGAGAGCCTTCGCGGCTCCTCCACGCGGGTTCCTCGTGAAGAATGCGAACGTGTCCGCCCCGGAGCGGAGCGCGGTCTCGCCCATTTTGAAAAAACCGCCGGCAGAAGAAAGATGATAGCCTATGCGCATTGAACCTCCGTTTTCCACGAACCGCCCTATTCTACACGATTTCAGACCGAAGCGGAACGGAAAACGGCTTCCCGACGCACCGGCGAACGGCGGTTTCCTGGCAAAAAAAATCCCGCGCGGACGAAAAACACCGCGCGGGAACCGTTTTTCAGGCAAAGCCCTCTCTTTTATTCAGGCTGCTTCTCAAGCGAGACTGCGGAACTGTCCGCATCGGAAGGCTGCTGCGGATTCTTCGACAGCTCCTCGCAATGCTTCGCGCCGTTCACTATCTCGTAGAATTCCTTTCCTTCCATCGTCTCAACCTCGACGAGCCTGTTCGCGATGAACTCGACAAGCTCCTTCCGCTCGGAAAGCATCTTCAGCACGAATTCGTACCGCTCGTTCATAATCCGGGAAATCTCCTCGTCTATGTAGCGCTGCGTCTCCTCGCTGAATTCGCGCACCAACGACGGCTCGCCGCCGCGGTTTCCGAGGACGCCCTTGCCGAGCGTCATGTTGCGGAATTTGTCGCTCATTCCGTAATCGACAATCATGCTCTTCACAAGCTCCGTCGCGCGCGCGATGTCGTTGGACGCTCCCGTCGAAATGTCGCCGAGAACGACCTCCTCCGCAGCCCTTCCGCCGAGAAGAGAGTCGACCTCGTTAATCATGTCGCGCCTCGTGAGGAGGTGCTTCTCCTCCTCCTCGCGGTACTGCGTGAATCCGCCGACGCCGTGGCTTCTCGGGACGACCGTTATCTTGTTGACCGGCTCGTGGTCGGGCGTGAATGCGGCGACAAGCGCGTGCCCCGTCTCGTGCACGGAAACGAGGCGCATCTCCTTCTTGTTGTCCTTGCGCGATTTCTTCTTCAAGCCGATGCTCACCTTGTCGATTGCCTCGTTGAAGTCGAACATCGTCACCTTGCGCCTTCCGTTCCGAACGGCGAGGAGCGCCGCCTCGTTGACGACGTTCGCCAAATCGGCGCCCGCAAATCCCGTCGTCCCGTGCGCTATCGACACGAAATCGACGTCGTCGTCGAGCTTCACGTTCTTCGCGTGGATGCGGAGGATTGCCTCGCGCCCCTTCACGTCGGGACGCTCCACCGGAACCTGCCTGTCGAACCGCCCCGGGCGAAGGAGAGCGGGGTCGAGGATGTCGGCGCGGTTCGTCGCCGCCAGGATGATAAGCCCCTTCTCGTTCTCGAAGCCGTCCATCTCGACGAGGAGCTGGTTCAGCGTCTGCTCGCGCTCGTCGTTCCCGCCGCCGAACCCGTTCACGCGGCTTTTTCCGAGCGCGTCAATCTCGTCGATGAACACAATGCACGGAGCCTTCTCTCGCGCCTGCTTGAACAAATCGCGGACGCGGCTCGCACCGACGCCGACGAACATCTCGACGAAGTCGGAGCCGGAAATGCTGAAGAACGGAACGCCCGCCTCGCCCGCAACGGCGCGCGCGAGAAGCGTCTTTCCCGTTCCCGGCGGTCCGACGAGAAGGACGCCCTTCGGAATCTTTCCGCCGATGTCGGTGTATTTCTTCGGCTCCTTGAGGAAATCGACGACCTCGACAAGCTCGTCCTTCGCCTCATCGACGCCCGCGACGTCGGCAAAGCGAGTCTTGACCTTTCCCTCGTCCACCGCCTTCGATTTTGAGCCGCCCGCGCCGAACAGCCCCATTCCTCCGCCGAGCCCGCCCGTCATCTTGCGGAACATGAAGAAATAAATCGCGAGGATTATCAGGAACGGGAGAATGTTTATGAAAATCTGGAGGATTATGTTCGTCTGCTTCGTGACGAACTTGTACTGCACGCCCTTCTCGTCAAGAAGCTCGATGAACTTCGCGATGAGAACGCCGTTCGTTCGGTAGACTTTCCTGTTCGTCATTTCCTGGCGCTGCTGCGCCCTGAAAAGCGGGAGCCCGCGGAGGATTTCCTGCGCCTGAGCCTTTCCCGAATCATCCGCGGCAGGGGCAGACGGCTCCGCGGCAGAGACCTCGACAGGGCCGTATCCGACGAACACGCTCTCGCCGAGCTCCACCTGGACGATGCGCCCGTCCTCGATGAGCTGCCTGAATTCGGAGAAATCTATGAGCGGCTCGCTCGGCTTCTGCATTATGAACATATTCACGAAGGCGAGCACGGTCACGACGGCGACGAGCATCCCCCAGAACGGGAACCGGAACGGTCTGCGCCGCCTCGGCCCGTCATCGTCCGGCTTCCCGCCGTCGTTCGGGTCGGTCGAAAGCCGGAAGAAATTGTACGGGTCCGGCTCGCCGCTTTTTTTCTGCTCGCCCTCCTGCCCGTCGCCTTTCTTTTCCGGAACCTCAGGTGTCTTTTTATTCTCAACGTCCTCTTTGTTCTCTTCGCTCAATTTCCAACTCCAAAGTAAAATATGCGCACGGATGGAACCTTGCGGCCCCAGCATCCCAACAACACCATTCCCATAAAACAAGAACTTTCGGCAATTCCGAACGCCGCATTTTACGGCAATCTGTTCCGAAACACGATTTTCCGGACAGGTTTAATATATAGAAAATTCCGCCTATCGGAAAGAGCGGAAAACGCGCCCTCTGGAACGGTTTTCCGGGCGCACTTAAGACAGGCCGCCGTTATGCCGAAATTCAGAGCGGTTACTATATTCATTCTTGGCTGATGAGAATCCCCGCGCGAAAAGCAGGGCGATTCCGTTATGTTATTTTTCGGGAGGGAAAAAATGCCATTCGGTACAAGGAACCCGTATGCGGCGTATCAAAGCACGGGAATAAAGACTGCGAGCCAGGGCTCGCTCGTCGTCATGCTCTACAGGGGCGCGGTCAAGGAGCTGACCGCAGCCGACGCGTGCTTCGGGGCGGACGGGAAGATTGCGGCGCCGCTTATCGAGAAGTACGGCAAGCACGTCCTCAAGGCGCAGGAAATAATCGGCGAGCTTCAGGCGTCGCTCAACATGGACGTGGGGGACATCTCCAACAACCTCATGTCGCTCTACATCTACTTCAACCACGAGCTGACGACGGCGTCCATCAACAAGGACAGGAAAAAGCTCCAGTTCGTCTTGGACATGATGAGACAGCTCACGGGCGCATGGGAGACGGCGGCGACGACGACGACGGCGACGAACATCGCCCAGCCCGTCGTCAACATACAAGGATAGCGGCCTGACGGTCCGGATGGGAACATGAAGAAAGAAGATTTGACGCAGGAGGAGCTTGAGGAGAGAATCGCAATCCTCAAGCGGTTCAGAACCCTGCTCGAGCAGCAGCGCGAGAAATTTCAGGAATACCTGATTGTCCTGGAAAAACAGCACGAGCGGATTGAGGCTGACGACACCGACTCGCTCGAGGCGCACACCGCGCTGGAAAACCAGATTGTGAGCAATATCAGGAGCCTCCAGAAGGTCATCGTCCCGATGCAGGCGCTTTACGAGACGAAATCCGGCGCGGGAGACAGCTCAATCGCGCAGATTCAGAACGACCTGGACAACCTGCAGCAGAAAGTCCTGCTCCAGAACGAAAGGAACAGGCAGCTTCTGCAGTCGCGCATGACGGAGCTGAAATCGCAGATAAACGCGTTCGCCTCCTCGAATCCATACCGCGGGCTGCGCTCCGTATACGCAGAGCGCCCGACCGGCTCGATGATTTCGATAGAGGGCTGAAAAGCCCACACAAAAACACGGCATGGACTGAAATTTCCGCGCATTTTTGAAAAAAACGCAGTCCCGCGCGGAAATTTCAGTTCATGATGAACAAAGCACTTCTCATATTCATTGCCGCTTCTCTTTTCCCCGCTTACCCAGAGAATTCCCGCAGCATCGAATTCAAATCGTCGTGCGCGTATTTTCTGCCAGACGGGAACGCCCGCACCCCAGCGCACAAGGCGGAGGCCGATGCAGGAATCCGCGCCCGATGGAACGGGGCAGACGCGCGCCTTTTCCTTTCCGTGCCGAAAACAGCGCTTCCCGGCGACGGGGCGGACATACTCGCGGAAAGCGTGAGAAATCCGCGGTTCGGGCTCGGCATAGAGGCGGAGGCGGCCGGCGCGAAAATCGGCGCGAAGGCAGGAACGAACACATTCTCCGACTCCCTCTCAAAAATCAGGAACCCCACCCCCTCCGCAATCGCGAACCCGCTAGCGAAATCGCTCTCGCTCAAATGCGGGACGGGAACGGCGCTCCCGACGCTCACCTCGGCACAAAAACCGCTTTCGGCGACGCTCTACGCGACGTCCCCTTCCCGGCTGATGAAGGCTGAATTCATGCTCGACGAGGAGATGGACGCGGCGGCATCGTTCTCGGCGGGTGCAAAACTACGGAAGAACGCGTCGCTCACTGCATCGCTCACGGCGTCCCGTTTTTTCGTGGAGAACGGCTCGGCGACGCTCAAAAAGGCGGGCGCGCAGTTCGACGGGAAATTCATGGCGGCGGCGATGGCGGAATGCGCGCTCATGTCGCCCGTCCTCAGAGCGGTCGCGCGTTTTGCCCTCCAAGAGTCCCCGTTCGGGCCGCCGTGCGCATGGATGAAGCTCGACGGGAGGACAGCGTTCAGGAACGTTCTCCTCGACGCCTCGTTCTTCTCGATCCCGACAGCAGGAACGTCCCCGAAGGCGGCGCCGCTCATCGGGCAAGGCTCCTCCGTCGTCAGGACGACATCGCAGCTCTCGCTCGCGCCGCAGATACTGCTAGAAGCCGGCGGATGGAAGGGCGCGCCGTCATACATCAGGCTCGGGCTCTGCGCCATGGGCGCGGAGAAAGTCGCGGCGACGAAAAGCGCGGAGAAGCTCGGCGTCGGAAAAATTCGGGCGGCCGCCGAATGGGAGCGCGGGCAGCTCGGGCTAAGGGGCGATTTCACTGCGGCGAACATACTCATTTCGGGAAACCCGACGACGAAATCGGCGATGCCCGACCGGTACGACTTGTTCTCGCTCTCGGCGCAGCTTTCCTCGGAGAAGATACGCGCCGAATTCTCGGCAGGAGCGAAATTCCGCGACGAAAGCACGGAATTCTCCGCGTCGTTCTCGGCATCCCCGGGAAAATCGCGCTCGGTTTCCGTGCGGAATTCCTTCAGCGCGGAATGGAAGGACGGAGGGGTGCGCTCGTCGGACACCGTCGCGCTCTCATTCTCGGCGAGGACGAAAAGCACTCGGGCTGACGCGAAATTCGCGCTCACGCTCCCGTTCTGAATTTTTCGCCCGCACGCGCCGCCTCTCTGAGAATTTGTTGATAAACGAACGGATTTCCTTTATATTTGTAGAAATCTACAGACATCTGTCGGAATTGAGAAAATCTTTTTAGAGAGGTAAACAATATGGCTTTTGATATTACCAAAGTTCGTAATATCGGTATCAGTGCCCACATTGACTCTGGTAAGACTACTACATCAGAGCGTATCTTGTTCTACTGCAACAAGATCCACCAGATTCACGAAGTCCGAGGAAAGGACGGTGTCGGTGCTGTAATGGACAACATGGAGCTGGAGCGCGAGCGCGGAATCACAATCCAGTCAGCGGCGACACAGGTACAGTGGAAAGACACGACTATCAACTTGATTGACACCCCAGGACACGTCGACTTCACTGTTGAGGTCGAGCGCTCGCTCCGCGTTCTCGACGGCGCCATCATGATTCTCTGCGCAGTTGCGGGAGTTCAGTCGCAGTCAATCACCGTTGACCGCCAGCTCAAAAGGTATCATGTACCCCGCATCGCGTTCGTCAACAAGTGCGACCGCCAGGGCGCGAACCCGATACGCGTTTGCGGACAGCTCCGCGACAAGCTCGGTCTCAACTCGCACATGGTCGAGCTTCCGATTGGACTCGAGGACAAACTCGAAGGTGTCGTAGACCTCGTCGGAATGAAGGCAATCTACTTCGACGGCGACAACGGCGAGAACCTCCGCTATGCAGAAATTCCGGCGCACATGAAGGCTGATGCCGACAAGTACCGCGAGGAGCTGCTCGACGCGGCATCGAACTTCGATGACGAGCTTATGGAGACAATCCTCGACGGAAAGGAAGTTCCGGAAGAAATGCTCATCAGGGCTATCCGCGCGGGAACGCTCGCGGAACAGTTCGTCGGCGTCTTCTGCGGTTCTGCCCACGTCAACAAGGGTATCCAGCCGCTTCTCGACGGCGTCCTCCGCTACCTCCCGAACCCGACCGAAGTCCACAACTACGGCCTCGACCTCGACAAGAACGAGGAGCAGGTTGAGCTTTTCAACGTGCCCGACAAGCCGTGCGTGGCTTTGGCATTCAAGCTCGACGACGGACAGTTCGGACAGCTCACATACATCCGCATCTACCAGGGACGCCTTCCCAAGGGCGCGGAGCTCACGAACGTCCGCACGAAGAAGAGATTCAAGGTCGGACGCCTTGTCCGCATGAACTCTGCCGCCATGGAAGATATCCAGGTCGGCGAGCCGGGCGACATCTGCGCTCTGTTCGGCGTTGATTGCGCTTCAGGCGATACATTCTGCGCAGAGGGCATCAACGTCGCAATGACTTCGATGTTCGTTCCGAAGCCGGTTATCTCTCAGGCCATCAAGCCGAAGGACAAGTCAATGGCAGCGAACTTCGCGAAGGCCCTCAACCGCTTCACGAAGGAAGACCCGACGTTCCAGACAGAGCTTGACCCCGAGTCGAACGAGACAATCATCAAGGGTATGGGTGAGCTCCACCTCGCAGTCTACGTCGAGCGCATGAAGCGCGAGTACAAGTGCGAAGTCGAAGTAACGCCGCCGAAGGTAGCTTACCGCGAGTCAATCAAGGTTCAGGCTCCGTTCAACTACACGCACAAAAAGCAGACTGGTGGTTCAGGTCAGTACGGACGCGTCGCAGGCTTCATGGAGCCGCTCGCGGACAAAGACTACGAGTTTGTTGACGCCATCAAGGGCGGCGCAATCCCGAACGAGTACATTCCGTCTTGCGACAAGGGCTTCCGCCGCGCAATGGAGAAGGGTTCCCTCATCGGCGCTCCGGTTGTCGGCGTAAAATGCACCATCAACGATGGTCAGTTCCACCCGGTCGACTCTTCAGACATCGCGTTCCAGACTGCGGCAATCGGCGCTTTCCGCGAAGCTTACGAGAAGGCGAAGCCGGTTATCCTCGAACCGATTATGAAGGTCTCCATCGAGGGTCCGACTGAATTCCAGGGAAACATGTTCGGTCTTATCAACCAGAGGCGCGGAGTCATCCTCGAATCTACCGATGAGAACAACATGTCAGTCGTCAACGCCGAGGTTCCGCTTTCCGAGATGTTCGGCTTCTCGACAATTCTCCGCTCTTCAACGCAGGGAAAAGCCGAGTTCACGATGGAATTCCTCAAGTACGGTCAGGTTCCGGAGGCAGTCGCTTCAGAGCTTAAGAAGAAGTACCAGGAAGAGAGAAAGGCTAACTAACCCGGGCGCTCCCAAAAAGGGAACTATCGGAGTTTCATAAAAAATGCAGGCGGGGCGCTTCGTTCCGCCTGTGATTCTATGCACAACAAAGGAGCTTACTGTATGGTAAAACAGGATCTTTATGAGAAAAGCCCAGTTCGTCTTTTTGATGCTGCCACAGACGGCGGACTCAAAGCAGGTGAGCTCGGTCTCGTCACATCCAAGAAGGGACTCGGAAAGACATCCGTTCTGGTGCAGTTCGGAATGGACACGCTTCTTCAGGACAAGCAGCTGATCCACGTCACATTCGACATCCACTCTTCGAACGTCATCTACTGGTACGACACGATTTTCACGGAGATTTCCAAGAAGAAGAATGTCGGCAACAGCGAGGAGCTCAAGAGCGACGTCGTCTCAAAGAGGACGATTCTCAACTTCTCCCTCGACAACTTCACGCTTTCGAAGGTCGTCAACACACTCAACGCGCTCAAAGCCGGCGGAATCGCTGTCTCGGGCGTCGTGATGGACGGAATCGACTTCACGAAAGTCACTGAAGGCGACATCAACGCGGTCGCGCAGTACGCTGCCGCAGAGAAAGTCACAATTTGGACGGCTGCTACGGCAGACGGCGACAAGCTCTCCGATTCGGTTCCGGCCACATTCGAGAAGTATTTCGCGGCTGTCGTCCACCTCAGCCAGAAGAACGACAGCGTCGCGCTCGACGTGCTCAAGATTCACGACAAGAAGGACATCTCAACAGGCCTCAAGCTTGAGACAAAGACGTCCCTTTTGACGAAGAACTAATCGCCCCTTTATAAGGGAACGGCTCCGGGATTCTGTCCCGGAGTTTTTTTTTGCGGAAACAAGTCGCGCGATTTTCCCTCCGACAAATTCTCCACCGTAAAAATACGCTAAACGCTCGCCTGTTTGCTTTTTTGTGAAGCACGTTTGTGCAGCTTTCACGGCGGAAATGGAAAAAATCCGAAAAACGGAAGGAGGAGAAGCATGAAAATGCCACGGGAAGCAATCGCGGCTTTGCATCCAGCCGTTCGTATCGCGCAGCGACAGCGATGACGGAGGAAGCCGCTGCAACGAAACTCCGTTTATCAATCCCGAGGATTTTAACAAAGCTGCAACAGCGCGCAGCCGCTTCTTGCCGAATTCCCCCGCCCCGCCCTATACTTTTTGCATGAGAAAATTCCATGTCGTCTCGCCGTACGAGCCTTCGGGCGACCAGGCTGAGGCAATCGAAAAGCTTTCGGAGGGATTCCTCCGCGGTGACCGCTACCAGACGCTCAAGGGCGTGACGGGCAGCGGGAAAACGTTCACGATGGCGAAGATAATCGAGAAGGTGCAGCGCCCGACGCTCATCATCAGCCACAACAAGACGCTTTCGGCGCAGCTCTACCGCGAGTTCAAGTCGTTCTTCCCGGACAACGCGGTCGAATATTTCGTCTCCTACTACGACTACTACCAGCCAGAGGCGTACGTTCCCGCGCGCGACCTCTACATCGAGAAGGACGCGGCGACGAACAAGGAAATCGACGCGCTCCGCCTCAAGGCGACGTACTCGCTCATGGAGCGGCGCGACGTGATTGTCGTGGCGACGGTGTCGTGCATATACGGGCTCGGAATGCCGGACTTGTACAAGGAAATGCGCGTCCACATCGAGAAGGGCGAGCTCCTCGACATCAGGAAATTCGAGCGCGACCTCTGCTCGATACAGTACACGAGGAACGACATGGCGATGGACCGGGGAAATTTCCGCGTGAGGGGCGACGTGATAGAGGTCTATCCGCCGTACATGGAGACGGACACCGCGTACAGAATCGAGCTGGAATTCGACGAGGTTGCGCGGATTCGGCGGTTCAACGTCGTGACGCGGGAGACCGAGGAGGAGCTGGACGAGATGCAGTTCTACCCCGCGAAGCACTTCGTCGTCCCGCACGACGCGCTCGTCTCCGCGACGGAGCGTATTGAGGCGGAGCTTGAGGAGCGGCTGGAAGTCCTCCGCGCGCAGGGAAAAATCCTCGAGGCGGAGCGGCTCAAGACGCGGACGACGTACGACATCGAGATGATGAAGGAGATGGGATACTGCTCCGGAATCGAGAACTACTCGGGGCCGATTTCGGGAAGGAAAAGCGGGGAGCCGCCGGCGACGCTCCTCCACTACTTTCCCGACGACTTTCTGTGCATGATGGACGAGGCGCACGTCACGTCCCCGCAAATCGGCGCGATGTATGAAGGGGACCGGAGCCGCAAACAGAATCTCGTCGACTTCGGGTTCCGCCTTCCATCCGCTCTCGACAACAGGCCGCTCAAAATCGAGGAATTCGAGAAGAAGCTCAACCAGGTAATCTACGTCACCGCGACGCCGAGGAAGGAGGAAATCGAGCGGAGCACGCAGGTCGTCGAGCAGATAATCCGCCCGACAGGGCTTTTGGACCCGCTGATTGACGTGCGCCCGAGCGAGGGGCAGATGGAGGACATCAGGCGCGAGGTTGCCGCGAGAATCGAGAAGGGAGAGCGGAGCCTCATCCTGACGCTGACGAAGAAGATGGCGGAGGATTTGACCGACTACCTGCTCGGACTGGACATGAAGGTGAAGTACATCCACTCGGAAATCGACACGTTCGAGCGCGTGGAAATCCTGAAAGCCCTGCGCACCGGAGAAATCGACGTCCTCATCGGAATCAACCTCCTCCGCGAGGGAATCGACCTTCCCGAGGTGAGCTTCATCGCAATACTCGACGCGGACAAAATCGGCTTTCTCCGCTCAACGACGAGCCTCATCCAGATAATAGGACGCGCGGCGAGGAACGAGAACGGCACCGTCGTGATGTACGCGGACGTGATGACGCCCGCGATAAAAGAGGCGGTCGGCGAGACGAAAAGACGGCGCGAACTCCAGCAGAAGTGGAACGAGGAGCACGGGGTCACGCCGCACACGGTCTCGAAGGCGGTGCAGGACATCCTCGTCCGGCAGCAGCAGGACGCCGAGGAGAACGCCGAGGTGGAGCTGGGCTTCCTCAAAAAAAGCGCGAACCTCTTCGACGCCAAGCAGCGAAAAAAACTCATCGACGCGCTCAAAAAAGAAATGTCCGACTGCGCCGACCGGCTTGAGTACGAACAAGCCGCCGCCATTCGCGACCAGATACGCGAAATCGAAGAAACCTACGGCAAAGGCAAAAACTGACAGTCGCCCGCACGGACGCGGGCAGCCCGTACTCAACAGC
>Ga0310695_10000516_pt1 | contig 99956 bp, 70 predicted proteins | sample RumenRJG_04DNA_FD_203882 | JGI IMG/M metagenome (GOLD analysis project Ga0310695, IMG submission 203882) | Bovine rumen microbial communities from Lethbridge, Alberta, Canada - RJG_04 (v2) (version 2) | ecosystem: Host-associated > Mammals > Digestive system > Stomach > Rumen | place: Canada...
ATTTACCTGGTCTGGGCGACAAGCTTCTATGAACAAAACGTGGGACAGTCTGGGAGAATACTCTATCCGATAATGCGATTTTTTGCTTGCCGATGGCTTGAATACCTTATTATTATATGTAAAACCTACATGAGTGCCTCGAATGGTTTCATCATTGGCTCTTGACGATGTGCCTGCATGACAGGCATCGATGACAACATAGAGGAAGCCTGTGGGGCCAATTTTTTCTCTGAGTTTTTTGACATATTTGTTGAGTAGGTCGTCAGTTAGGTGCTTTTGCCCCTCATAGATGCCTTTCTTGTATATTTTGTAAGCATCAATCGGCACAATAGACTCGTCCCAACCATCTTCTTCGTCACCATTCAGATCTTCTACTGGCTGGCCATGAGTTGAGAAATGAAGATAAACAACATCGCCCTTCTTGGTTTTGTTTGTTAACTGAGTTATTTGACGGACAATATTATCAAAGGTTGCTTGCCCGTCTGATAGTGTTGTAATAGAGAATCCTTGCTTCTGTAACACAGGATTCAGGAGGTTGACGTCTTCAACACCATTGATATTGTTCCATTGATAGCCTGTGAGTGCAGTGTCGTAATGGGAGATTCCTACCAAAAAAGCCCTTTTCCGCTGTGCAACTGCAGCAGAGGAAAGTAGCAAGGCCACCCATATTAAGCATACCCTGAATCTCATGCTAAAACAAATTTTCTGCAAAAGTACAATTTTTTTTTTAATATTTAGTTACCTTTTCCATTTTTGAGTATAAAAAGGCAAAGAAAACAAGATTGTCAAACATTTTAAAGCAAAAAAGATATGAAAAGAGTTTTTTCCCACATCATGAGACTGATAAGAAAGTTTGGTTTCATTCTGTTCTTCGCATTTGTAATGTCACCCATTATGGGTTTTGGAGTTTTGGTTATGGCAACGGTTCTTTCAATGCTTCTATTTGACGACCCTATAGATGCTAAAGATCCTGCAGACTATTTTACTGAGGATGAACTGAGGATCATCCAAACAGAAGAAATTGTTGATGATGAAGAGTATTTAACTCTAATGGCTAAATATCAGACATTTAAATGTCCTGTAAAGGTTGACCAGATTACGACATGGACCAGTTCTGAAATTACAAGGGATGCTTTCATCTGCAATTACGAAATATACGACAGATGGCATAGATATGGCGAAATAGATATGAATGAAGTAAAGAAAACCATTTTGGCTCAGATTGACAAAAATAGTTGTAGCGTACGGCGTATCATAGCAACCAACAGGAATATGATATATCGCTATTGGAATCGCCGAACAGAAACTTTGGAGGATATAGTCCTGTCAGCAGACGAATTAAGAAGTTAGTAACAAATAAAAAACGAACAATTATGAAACTAGTAAATTTATTCGGAAGTAAGAGAGTTGCAAACAGTGATGTAATTCCTATGGTTATTAATGACCCTCAAACTGCCTCGGCAGAGGACGTTCACGAGAAACCCATGAAAGAAGATGAGAAACATTTGATTACAATCACATGGGGTACAGGGATGCCCATAGATGTAATTTTCAACTTCATTCACAAGAACTTTGAAGAGGATGGATTCCAAGATGCTTTGGTGAACTGCGACATTACCTATCGTGACGCAAAGGAAAGGATTATCCGTAACGATTTGGAGATGCTGTTCAAGAGAATCATTCTGAAGTATAAGAGTGATATCAGGGTGGTCAATGTGAAAATAGAGAATGCGCATAAAGCCTTGGCTCTTGCCGCAGCTGCAGATATGGAAGTTCTACGAGCAACTTACGAGGAGCATCTGGCAGAGATTCAGGAAATGCAATCGCAGCTGGAGGCAAACGATCCGAAGATGACGACGATGATTGAGTCGTATCGCCGTGGATTCCTTAAGGGAATAGCAGCAAATGCAGTTAATTTTATCAACAATAAATAATAACTGAAGATTTATGAAGACGTTAAGAAATATAGGATGTTTTCTTATTGGTTGGGATAAGAACATTCTGAACGAGTGTGGCGAGGCCAGTTATCGCCAGTGTCGTAAACTGTTATCGGCCATCTGTATTATGATGATATTGTGGGGTACCATAGGTTACTGTTTTGCAGACCGGTATGTAAACATTAATTCGTGTATACTTAAAATCTGCGTTTCGATTGCATTCATGTTCATCGTTCTTTGTGTTGAGCGTGTCATTATCTTGACGGTTGGCAAGGCCAGATTGATGAGCGTTATGAGAGTACTGCTGGCATTATGTATGGCTGTTTTAGGCTCATGTATTTTCGATCAGATTATTTTCCGCAATGATATACAACAGGCTATTCAGGAACATAGGGAAGATGTTATCAGTACAACAATTACAAAACGGCTGGCTATCTACGATTGCGACATACAGCGTATTACACAAGAGATGGACTCTCTGAGTAAGGCAACCATAGCACTTAATGAGGAGTTGCAAAAACGACCAGTAATAAAAGGTACGAATGTGTCTGCTCAAGAGCAAGTTGTTGGGTTAGATGAAAAAGGAAATCCCAAGAAGGTAAGGACTCAAACAGTTAATACGGTGACGTTAGTAAATCCCTTGGCGGAACAGCTAAAGGCTAATAACGATCAGATACAAATCTATTCGACCCAACTAGAACAACTTAGATTGGATAAGAAAGAGGTTGCAGAAACGGTAAGAAAAGAGATGAGCCAACGTGCTGCCGGCTTCATAGAAGAACTTGAAGCAACGCTGAAAGTAATATCACAAAGCAAGGTGTCGCTTGCGTTCTACATCATCTTGTTTTTGTTTCTGACCTTTCTTGAATTGTTTGTGCTTACAATCAAAATGGGCGACAACAAATGTGATTATGAACTTATTGTAGAAAACCAGTTACAATTGAAGAAGAAACTGATGGACCAGACTGCACAAAGCATATTAGTGAAATAATAAAAAGTAACAATTATTAAACAGAAAGATTATGACAAGAGATTATTATGAAGACTCTTACGAAGAGTATGAGGGCTCTTACGAAGAGTATGAAGACCGTGAGTGTGAGGGCCACGATGAATGTGGTTACGAGTGGACGGCGGAAGATTCTTGGGATGCGCTGACTGATGGTATGTGTGGCGATATGCCAAATAATCCCTTAGTATACGATGCTATGATGGATGCCTTAGGATTCTAATTTGTTTGGTTATGGAACAAGAATTGAAAGTAATGATTGAAAAAGAGTTGGAGCGTTTTCATTGCTCCATCCTTTTGGACGAGGTGAAGGAGAGAGTGCGAAGGCTCAAATCGTACGGAGTGAATGACGCGGAAATTGAAGCGGTATTGCAGGACGAGGACATGCTCCCCCAGCTTGTTGTCACGAAAGACTACCAGATAGTCCTTTCGGGCAACAAAGATGGTGAGGTGAAGATGGAACCTTTGGTAAAAGCTGTATATCTGCTGTTTCTACTACACCCTGAAGGGATAGTTTTGAAATGCCTTCCCGACTATCGGGAAGAGCTAAAGAATCTGTATCTCTTGTTGCGTCCGAAAGGATTGACGAGTAGAGTGGAAAAGAGTATCGAGGATGTGACCGACCCCACCTTGAACTCCATCAACGAGAAATGCACAAGAGTCAGGCAGTTGTTCAATGCAGTCCTGCCGAGGAACAAGGCAAAATACTATACCATCTCTGGCCGTCGTGGAGAAGCGAAGATGATAGCTTTGCCTCGCACGAACGTTTCATGGGAATGCCCATTGCCAGATTCACAAGGATAACAAGAAAATAAGAATTATTAAAAAAAAGGAACAGTTGGAGGCGTTGATATGAAGAAGTTTATTTTGTCCGTAATGTTGATGGCAGCCGCTATCGGTATCATGGTGGAGGTAGTGTTCTGCTCGGGAAAGGACATCAAGAGGGATGCCATAGAGTTAGGGGAGACGAGTGACGACGAATCTTCGATGCCGTTCGAGACCATGTCGGACAAGGATATTTATTTCCATCCTGATTTGGTGATGCCTGACAATCCTGTGGTGCGCGACATGATTGATCTGGCCAATGCCTACGCCATTCTGCGGGCGGGCTATTGCGATGCCGAACTGTACTTGCGCTTCGGAATGTTGGTGGGTGACGTTATCTCGAAGATGGAAGCCGACAAGATTCTCGATATGGGTACACAGGCTTCTGCAAGAGATTACATCCATTCGCTTGCGAAAGTGATACCATGCGATACGATGATGTGGAAGGAAAATGATTCGGCACGCTACCACATGATACGGAAAGCCTGCAATGAATTTGGTGATCGGCTCGTTCAGCGTTATGCGCTGGAACGTTACGGCACAATGACAGAGAAGGATACTGAAGAATATTTTGACATCAATCAGTTCATCCCAAATTACGATTCTATCTTCAACCTTCGTGCGGACACCATATCGCACGCCAGATACCTGAAGGGGATGGCAGAGCAGACGATGAGTTTCGACCGCCGATGCATCTATACGATAGAATATGCCGCACATGTTGAAGGCGACGAGAAGGAACAGGCGGTAGAAATGCTGGAAGATCTGATGACATCGGGGCAGTTCTCGCGTTACCTACACCAAGCGTGGCGTGTGTGGCGTTGCCTGAAACAAATGGCGGAAAGTCCGTCGCGCGATGGTATCATCCGCAATCTGGAATACAACCGTATGCGATACCGATGCCTGAACACGATACTCCGACGTGTAGCCGCCGACCCCAAGGATATCAAAGCCATCAACGACTTCTGTTTCCTGGCTTCTTTCGACAACATCACCCGCTATGGTGAAAGCGTGTTTGGCAATTCTGTGCTGATGGAATACCTACAGCTATTCCCGTTGATGGATGACGATTAGAATGAACACTCGCTGGATGGTGCTTGATGGAATCCTATAGATAGGAGCGTTTTGATGGGCTCGTTCAACGGTGGGGACTCACTTATTTCATGATCAACTCCAATCGACGTCCCTTGACAAGTTCATCGTGCGAGATGCGGAAGCGGTTGAGGGACTTGCCGCCGAGGGTCATTCGGGTGATGGGTGATGGGGGATTATTGACGGTTTGACCATTTTCTTTTGTTATGACGATGTCGCCATTGGGGTAATAGCGCGGGTCGAGATGCAGCGTCACACGGTCGAATGTGGGTGTGGTGATGCTATACCAAGGAGAGCCAGGACAGTCAGGATAAAGCCCCATCATGGAGAAGATGAGCCAAGTGGACATCGTGCCACAGTCGTCGTTGCCTGGGATGCCGTTGGGTTGGTCGGAATAATACTTATGAATGAGGTCGCTGACAATCTTCTGCGTGCGCCATTCTTCGCCCTTGAAATAATTGAACAGGTAAGGATAGGCGATGTCGGGCTCATTGGCGGGGTCGTAGAGCCCTTGGTCGAACACCATCTGCAGTTTTTCGACAAATCGCTTGTCGCCTCCCATCAGTTTGGCCAATCCCTTTACATCGTGCGGCACATAGAAGGTGTAGTTCCAGGCCGAACCCTCGTGGAAGCCGGGCGCATTGGAAAAGTCGGCACCCGCTTTGGGGTCGAAGGGCGAAAGGAACGATCCGTCCATGTTGCGCGGGCGCAGGGTCCCATATTCTTTCGAGTAGTAGTTGCGATAGCCCAGGCTCTGTTTGTAGAATCGCTGGGCATCGGCCTTGTGCCCCAAGGCTGCAGCCAGCTGGCTCAGGGCATAGTCGGCGATGTAGTATTCGAGGGCATGAGAGACAGAGTTGTCGCCCGACATATCAGCGGCATAGAATCCCATCGGCACATAGCCGCGCTCGAGGTAAGGGTCGATGTCAGGGCGCATGAGGTTGTCTTTCGAGGGTAGCGTGGCCGACTTGAGGAAAGCCTCATAGGCCGTATCGATGTCGAAGTCGCGCAAGCCTTTCAGCCAGGTGTCGGCGATGACGGGGATGCTGGGGTCGCCCTCCATCGTCCAAGTCTCGCGTCCGTAGAGTTCCCACTTGGGCATCCATCCCCATTCCTTATACATATCAATCATCGAGCGCACCATCCCTATCTGCTTGTCGGGATAGAGCAAGGTCATAAGCTGCGACACGTTGCGATAGGTGTCCCAGAGGGAGAATACGGTATAGCGAATGTTTCTTCCGCATCCCCGACTATATTCTTCCATTCTCGGATATTCTCCATTCACATCGTTGAGGATGTTGGGATGCAGTTGCGTGTGGTAGAGGGCGGTGTAGAACATGCGCTTGTCACGCTCCGTTCCACCTTCCACCGTCACTTTGTTCAGACAGTCGGCCCAGAGCTGTCGGGCGTTCTTCCTGACGGCGTCGAAGGCGAACTGCGGCTGCTCCGTGTTGAGGTTCTCACGGGCATTGTCGATGGAAACGAACGATACGCCCATCTGCACTTCCACCTGCTCGCCTTCCTCAAGGTCGTAGCTGAAGAAATAGCCCACCTCGTTGCCTGCCAGTTCGCGACCATAGCGGGTATAGAGCTTATACTTCCCATTATCGCTGTCCCAATCGGCCTCGGGTCCAGTCATTGGCGGCTGTTTTTTCCAATAGCCAGAGGCCTTTGGCGTCTTGTTCACGCGCATGACGAAATAGATGGGGAACACGGCCTGGCTGTTGTAGCAGAAGGTTCCCAACAGACGGAAGCCCTCTATCTCTGTGTCGCTCACACGCTTCACCATACCGCCCACCTCGTTTGAAAGTGCATCGCCCACATTCAGCAGCACATGCCCCTCGCCCTTGGGGAAGGTATATCGCTCGGCCGATGAGCGCAACGTGGAAGTCACTTCGCATCGAATGCCGTATTTCTTCAGGCTGACGGCGTAATAGCCTGGTACAGCCTGTTCGGCTTCGTATTCTGAGCCATAGTGATGATAGTCGACATCGAGCTTGCCGGCTGTGGGCATCGTCAGCAAAGAACCTAACTCTGGGCATCCCACACCACTCAGGGTGACGTGGGCAAAGCCTGTGAAATACTTGTTGTGGTATTCGTAGGGTGCCGACCACCATCGGGCGTCCTTATCGTTGGGATTCAGGTCGCTGCCCATCACGTTGAAGGGAACGACCGACATCATGCCTTGCGGCAAGACTGCGCCGGGATTACACACGCTGAAGTTGGTGGTACCGATGAAGGGGTCCACATAATCGACCGGCTCCTGAGCCATGAGGGCGGTTGCGGAAAAGGCGAGCAGAGCCGCCAATAGGGATGTTCTCATATTCTAATATTGCGTTAATGTCAGTTTCAGGCGGATGTCGTCGGACGAGCTGCCTATCATCACGGTGAAGTCGCCCGGCTCCACCACGCTTTCCATCTCGGCATTGATGATGGAGAGGTCTTCGGCATCGAGAGTGAACGTCACTTGGCGCGTCTCGCCCTTGGGGATAAAGACGCGTTGGAACTTCTTCAGTTGCATCAGCGGCTGAACGACGGAGGCCACCTCGTCGTGCAGGTAGAGCTGCACCACCTCCTCGCCATCGCGCTGGCCGGTATTGGTCACGTCGAAGGTGATTTCAAACTGTGTGTCGCCCGTTTCCTCCAACGAGACGTTATCGTATTCAAAGGTCGTATAGCTTAATCCGTAGCCAAAAGCATAGAGCGGTTTGGCCGACAGGTCCATATAGTCATGAGCGGCAGGAGCCTTTTTGTTGTAATAGACGGGCAACTGTCCGACGCTGCGCGGCACCGTGACGGGCAGACGGCCGGCGGGGTTGTAGTCGCCAAAGAGCACGTCGGCAATGGCCGTGCCTCCCTCCTGACCGGGATAGTAGGCAGTGAGCAGGGCATCGGCATTCTCGGCTGCCCACGTCTTGTCCATCGGACGTCCTTCTACATAGACGACCACGAGGGGCTTGCCTGTCTTCTTGAGTTCGCTGAGCAGTTCCATCTGTCGGCCAAGCGGTTGCAGCGTGGCGCGGTCGTAGCCCTCGCCGCAGTCCATATCGCTCACACTCTGGGCATTGATCTCGGCGGCTCCTGTCGCCTTGTAGCTGGTCTTGAAGTCGCGGGCACTCGACCCTCCGACCACACAGACCACCACATCGGCCTTTCGGGCAGCCTCCACAGCCTCTGGGATGTTGCTATTGTCCATATCGCGCACGGCACAGCCCTTCACGTAGTCCACCTGCGAGGCAGGCAGTTTCTGACGAATGCCATCGAGCACAGTCTTCACATTGCTGTCTTCCTGCGGAGCGGTGTAGTCGCCCAGCATGTTGTAGCGGTTGTCGGCATTGGGACCGCACACCACGACGCGGAGGTCTTTGGAGAGGGGAAGGATGTGAGCCCCTCCCACTGCCCCTGAGGGAGTTTCGTTCTTCAGCAGCGTCACGGCTGCACGAGCCACATCGAGTGCCACCTGTTTGTTTTCTTCAGAACGCACGGCACGGGCAGCCTTCGGGTCGACGTAGGGATTGTCGAAGAGTCCCATTTCGAACTTCATCCGCAAGACACGTTCTACGGCGCGGTCGATGTCAGCCTCATCGACGAGGCCTTGTCGGACATCCTCTGCCAAATCCTTGAAAGCATTGGCGCCCAAGTCGGCATCGACACCAGCCTTCAGGGCCATGATGCCCGCCTCGTTGGCATCGTTGACGATGTGATGGGTGTGCCACATGCCATCGATGCTATAGAGGTCGCTGACTACAAAGCCGCGGAATCCCCATTCGTTGCGTAGCAGGTCGGTGAGCAACGCACGGCTGCCCGTAGAAGGTACGCCATCGAGCGAATTGTAAGAGGTCATCACGGAAAGGGCTCCCGCATTGATGGCCTGTTGGAAAGGCGGCAGGAAATTCTCTTTCAGGTCGCGCGCACCAGCGATGGTCGGTCCGCCGTTCTGTCCGCCCTCGGTCGTACCGTAGCCGATGAAGTGCTTCAGCGTGGCCAAGGTGCTGTAGGGTTTGGAGAGGTCGCCACCACCCAATCCGCTAACCATTGCGGCTCCCAACGAGCCCGCCAGCACGGGATCCTCGCCAAAGGTCTCCTCCACCCTACTCCATCGCGGTTCGCGGGCGAGGTCGATGACGGGTCCGTAGCTGATATGTCCGCCCTGCAGGCGAATCTCTTTGGCTATCACCTCTCCGGCACGCTCTATGAGCTCTGGCGACCAGGTAGCCGCCATTCCGAAGCCTGTCGGGAAGACCGTTGTGCCGATAGCCATGTGGCCGTGAGGCGCCTCTTCGGCCAGGAACAAGGGAATGCCCAGGCGCGTGTTCTCCATCACATATCGCTGCAAGGCGTTGCCGCACATTGCGGCCAGTTCAGGGTTGAGGCCGTTGCTCAGCGACTTCTGCGTCCAGGGGTCGGCGCGGTAGGTGGCCCAGAGCATGCCTATCTGCCCCTCGGCGATGTCCTTCTTGAACGATTCCGACGGCACCACTTCAAGCTTGGCATTTCCCTTTCCTCGCTCCCCGGCTCCTCGAATCTCATAGTAGTTCCAGGCCAGTGTACAGCGCAACTGGCCGACTTTCTCCTCGAGGGTCATGCGGCTGATAAGGTCTTTCAGTCGCTCTTCCACAGAGAGTTTCGGGTTCTTATACGGCAATATTTCTTGCTTTTCTGCCGCAACGGCAACGCCCGCCATCAAGCAGAGGGCTCCAACGATGATAAGAATTCTTTTCATAAGTAGTCGGTAATTATCTGACAAAGTTAACCATTTCTTGCGAAACGCACTCCTCTGGCAAACGTTCCATAACGCTTTTTGAAATAATTTAACGCAATGAACCTATTGTTCCAACTATTGTTGATGCCACCTGAAAATGTAAAATAAAACGATTTTTCTTTGGTTAATTGTATAAAAAGCAGTATCTTTGCAGCAATTAAAGAAACACTGCATGGAGAAGAAACTTCGGATGACCGATGAACGGACATATGAGCGTTGTTTCCACGACAACTATCAGGCTCTGTGCTATTTTGCACTGAGCATCGTGTCAGACGAGTCGATAGCGGAAGATGCCGTACAAGACGTGTTCATCAGGCTGTTGCATCATACGGAATCTTTTGACAACAATACCCACCTGCGCAACTACCTCTATCAGGCGGTACACAATCGCTGCATTGACTTGCTGCGAGCTCATGCCCGCCAAGTATCCGTAGTGCCTTTAGACTGCAGTAAACCATTGCATGATCAAGTCCACGACGACGAGACGGAGTCGAAGATGGTGCGTGCGGAACTTCTCCGCATCATCGCAAAGGCCATCGACCAATTGCCTGAAAAACAGCGTGAGGTGTTCCGTCTGGCTTACATAGACGACCTTTCCAACGAAGAGATTGCCCAGCAGATGAACCTTAGTCTGAACACCGTAAAGGTGCAAAAATACCGTGCCAAGCAACATCTTAGAGAACGGCTGAAAGATATCTACCCGTTGCTTTTTATCTTCCTCAAATACATTTCTTAAAAAAACGCATCTTCGTGTAATCCTTTTTTTCTTTTTTGACGTAATAAAGAAAAAAGGAGAACCCAAGATGAGCAATCCAACGATACTTGCCGAAAGGCTTATGGCCTACCTGAAAGGAGAACTTTCAGGTGAGGAGTTGCGTGAATTAGAAGAACGACTTTCGAAAGATGCAGAACTGCGTCAGCTTGTCGACGATATGCGCGACAAAGCGTTTATCACACGCGAAATCAGCAAACTGCGATCTTTCGATGTCGAAAAGGCGTGGAAGAATGTCGCATCGCATGATGAGAAAAAAGCAAACCTTTCAACGCCCATCGCCCATCGCCCATCACATTTCTACCGTATCGCAGCAGCCATCGCCCTCCTTATCGTGGGCGGTGCTCTGGTGTGGTACATGCAGTACACCAAGGTGACACCACCAGAAATCTCTCCAGAGGTGCTGGCCGCCATGCAACAGAGTCAGCAGAGCGGACATGTAGGAGCCAACATAGAGAATGGTGGCACGAAAAGCGAAACGCAAGGAGTAAGGGATGCGCACCAAACAGATAAAGACGACGAGGGCAATGTCACAACCCATTCCCAAATCCCTGCTGCTCAAGATCAATTCCTCCTGCCCCCCTCCATATCGACAGAGGAACTTCTCCACGCCAAGCGCATCACGACTTTCCATGACAAGGAATTCTGGTTGACGCTTGACGACGGCACGCTGGTACACCTTAATTATAATACGCGCGTGATCTACCCAGAGAAGTTCGGACGCAAGACCCGCGAGGTGATCCTCGATGGCGAGGCCTACTTCATGGTGGCCAAAGACCGCAGCCGACCCTTCATCGTGCATACGCCGCAGGGCGACGTGAAGGTCTACGGCACGGAATTCTACATCAGTACAAAAGCGGATGACACTAACAACTCGTCAACTACAATAACCCTCATCAAGGGCAGTGTCGGCGTGACACCATCCGGCGGCACGGAACAGCGGATGCTTCCTGGCCAGCAATGTTCCATTATCAATGCTCAGTGCTCAATCTCAGCAACCGACATTGAACCCTACGTGGTCTGGAACCAGGGGGTCTTCGTCTTCGAAGACTGCACCCTGGAGCGGCTCATGAACGTGCTGAGCCAATGGTACGGCTATAAGGTGGTATTCAAGGACGACAAGGCTCGCCGCGCTCTCTTCACCGGTGAGCTCGACAAGTATAGCTCGTTCCGTCCCGTGCTGGAAGCTATCAGCAGTGTCACCGACATCAACTTCACCATCAAAGAGAACACCATCATCATTCATAAATAAACAAGTATGAAGAATAATGTTCTATTGACCCTTCTGTTCATGGCAGCCGCCACCGCGAGCGGCGGCGTGAAGATTTTCGACCTATATTCATTAACCTAAAACAATAAAGAGTATGAAACAAATCAGAAGATTGTTCCTTCTCATCGTGCTCATGGCCACCACCTTGGGAGCCTCGGCACAGAGTGCAGAGAACAAACCCGTGACCCTCGATCTCACGGCAGTCACTGTAAAGCAATTCTTTGCGGAAGTGAAAAAACAGACAGGACTCAGCTTCATCTACGATGCCGAGACCTCGAAGAACTGGCCCAAGGTGAGCATCAACGTGAAGAAGAAGCCCGCCAAGGAAGCTATCGAACAAGTGGTGTCGTCCATTGGTTGCTCCTATTCCATCAAGGACAACATCGTCACCATTTCCCGAGTCAAGCTCAGCGGCAAGGAGCGTAATGTGCGCGGCCATGTCTACGACGAACAGGGACAGGCGCTCATTGGCGTGCCTGTATGCATCGGTGAGTCGCGCGTCTGCACCGTGACCGATGCCGACGGCTTCTACACCTTCAAGATTCCCGTGGAGAAGACCACGCTGAAGTTCTCCTACGTAGGATTAGAGAACGAGTACACCGTTATCCCGTCAGGCACTTCTGACGTGACAAGGGACATCACCCTGAAGTCTGCCCTCCAGTTAGAAGACGTCGTTGTCATCGGTTATGGCTCCATGGCCCGTAAGGATTTGACGGGAAGTGTGGCCACGGTGAACCCCGACGAGCTGACGAAGACACCCTCCATCACCATCGACGATGCCCTCATGGGTAAGGCTGCCGGTGTACAGGTGACCAAGGCCGACGGCTCACCGGGTGGTGCTGTCCGTATCCGCATCCGTGGTGGAGCCTCACTGCAAGGCGGCGTTGACCCGCTTTACATCATCGACGGCATCCCAACGGAAATCCGCAACGACTACATCGCGACGGCTACCGACGTGAACAACCCGCTGGAGTGGTCTGCCTATGGCGAACAGGATATGGGTTCCGTGTCGGGTTCGTTCATGCGAGGCCTCAACAGTTTGGCTGGACTGAATATCAACGACATCGAGAGCATCACCGTGATGAAGGACGGTTCGGCAACGGCCATCTACGGATCGAAGGCTGCCAACGGTGTGGTCATCATCACCACCAAACGCGGTCTGCGCGACCAGAAGCCGACCTTCAACTTCAGCTACTCGCTCGGCATCAGCAACCCCATCAAGGAGAAGGTGCTCAATGCCAAACAATACATGTCGGCACTAGAACAGGCTATCAACACGGCAAACACCAACATGACTGCCAACGGCGTAGGCGACCGCTACATCCAAAGCAATAACCAGCTGCTCGAGAGAGTCAAGAACGGTGCCAAGCAGGCTGCTGAAGCTGCCGGTTTTCCGAACCTCAACTATGTGGATACCGACTGGCTCGACCTCGTGCTACGCACAGGTATTACCCACAACGCCGACTTCTCTGTCAGCGGTGGCAGCAAACTTTCGCGCTACTACACCTCTGTTTCCTATACCAACCAGGAGGGTACGCTTATCGGCACCGATTTCAACCGACTGACAGCCAACGTAAGCATGGACAATGACATTACCAGCCGTTTCCGCACTTACATGAAGATCAACGCCAGCTATTCGAAAAGCAATATGAATGGTGGTGTGTACAATCAGGCTCTTGCAGCTCCCCCGATTCTTCCCGCCTACAACAGCGACGGTTCGTATGCCAACTATTCCGCCATCGGAGGCGTGGAATCGGCCTACATGGGATTCCAGAACCCAATGGCCGTCTCGTCGACCACCAACCGCAGTAAGACCTACGGCTTCAAGGGATCGATTGCCGGTGAATACGAAATTATCAAGGACCTGAAGTTCAAGTCCACCATCTCGCTCTCCTATTCCAACTACAACCAGCTGAACTATGTGCCCAGCTACGTGCTGGCAGGTGGTGGCTACTACGGCGCTGAGGACAGCGAAGGCGGTCAGGGCACACAGGCCCAGTCGACAACCATCGGAACGTTCTGGGAGAACACTTTAACCTATAACGCGCAGTTCAACGACATCCATGCCATCAACGCCGTCATCGGTCACGAATGGGACACGGAGAAGCAGGACTACTTCTCTGCCAAGGGTAAGGGCTATCCCGACGACGACTATCTGAACAACCTCAGTTCGGCAGCTATTGCCGCCCAGGTGGCTGGTGCCAACCCCTACTACAAGTCGGCCCTGCTCTCGTTCTACGGACGTGTCAACTACACACTCATGGACCGCTATCTATTTACCTTCACTGGTCGTAGCGATACTTCGTCGAAGTTCGCCAAGGCCCACCGTACGGGTTACTTCCCCTCGGGTGCCGTAGCATGGCGTATTTCTAATGAACCCTTCCTGCGCAACGCCAAGTGGATCGACGAAATAAAAATCCGTGCCAGCATTGGTAAGACAGGTACACAGAACATCGGTAACTGGATGTTCCTCTCGCTCTACTCGCCCGATTCGTATGCCGGCAAGAGTGCTATCACCCCGACACAGCTGGGTAACGACGACATCAAATGGGAAAGCACGCTTCAGAAAGACCTCGGTCTGGACTTCTCGTTCTTCCGTGGCCGTCTGAGCGGTACCATCGCCTACTACCACAAGATTACCGACGACGCACTGCTCTCTGTGACTCCCGCCCCGTCTTCTGGCTTCGGAACTGTCATCAGCAACATTGCCAAGATCAGCAACAAGGGTATGGAATTTGAGTTGCACGGTGACATCGTACGCACCAAGAACTGGTTGTGGAGCGGCTCACTCAACGTATCCAAGAACACGTCAAAGGTGGAAAAACTGTTGGACAACCAATTCTCCAGCGCCACCGACCGCAACGCCTTGAACCTCGGCACCAGCCTCATCCGCGAAGGTGAGTCGCTTGGACTGATTTGCGGCTACAAGGTGGACGGACTCATCTCCTCACAGGCTCAGGTAGATGCCTTCAAGGAGAACTGTGCTCTTTGGACTTACTTCTTCCAAGACCTCGGCGTAGGCTCGCCCAACTTCCTGCTCGACGAGACAGGATTCTACTATCAGGACGTTATCGGCAACTGCACACCCGATTTCTACGGCGGCTACACCAATACCCTGCGCTACAAGAACTGGTCGCTCATGGCTGCCTTCACCTTCTCAGTGGGCAACGACTTGCTCTACATGCGACATATTTCCGACCGCAGCTTCAACTCGCTGCAAAACCGTGGCGTGGCTGTGCTGGATGCCAGTACATCAACAAACTTCACAGGCAAAGCCATCAGTTCTTATCAGAGCATTGGCTTCAATACCGACCTCGACGTGTTCGATGCTTCCTACCTGAAGCTGCAGACCCTCTCGCTTGCCTACAACTTCGACCCGAAGGTGGTGAAGAAATTAGGACTGAACAACCTGATGCTCTATGCCACAGCCAGCAACCTCTTTACCATCACGAGCTATCCCGGTCCAGACCCCGCCGTGAGCGACAATCCCTATAGCCTCAGTGGTGGTGGCCGCGACATCTCTGCCTACCCGACCGTGAAGAGTTTCTCCTTCGGCCTCAGAGTCGGTTTCTAATAAAATGTTAATAGTAAATAGTAAATAGTAAATCATTATGAAGACCAAGATATTTCAATTGATCGCTTTGAGTCTCATCGCTTGCGGCTTCTGTGCTTGCAACGACGAGTTGGAAGCCCTGCCTGGACAGGCAAAGGTTGACGGCAACGTGGTGGTAGACCAAGCCAGTGCCGTCGTTGCCCTCAACGGCGTCTACTATGCATACGCTCAATGCGGCGTAGACAATTACGACGTAAAGTCTACAAAATGCTCGTCGTTCTACGAAACATATCCTGCCGACATGGCAGGTACCGCCATTTACTATCAAGGTGCCTATTTGTTTGAAACGCACAACCCGCAGGATTTGTCGCGCTACAACTCCTACTTCTGGACACCGCAGTATGGTACAATCAATGCTGCCAACGCCCTCATCAAGCAGGTGGATGCTGCCGACGACAGCTGGTTCGTGGGCGACAAGAAGCAGGAAATTCTGGGCGAGGCATACGCTTTACGTGCCCTGGCTGAGTGGAACCTGCTGCTCTATTTCGGCTACTCGTGGGACATCAACAGCCCCTACGGAAACATCATCCGCACTGAACAAAGCTCTATGCTCACACTGCCAAAGGGCCGTTCTTCCGTGAAGGAAACCTACGACCAGATTCTCTCTGACCTTGACTTCGCCATCGCCAACGCTCCCACCACGAACGACAACTACTACGTGTCGAAATGGATGGCCAAGGGACTGAAGGCCCGCGTACTGATACAGCGTGGCCAGGGTGAAGACTATCAGGAGGCTGCCCAGCTCTGTGCCGACATCATCAACAACGGCCCCTTCACCTTGGAAGAGAACGTCATGGACATCTTCCACACCAACGGACTGGCCAGCCAGGAGGTGATCTTCGGCATCACGCCCAACGCAAACCAGACTGATGTCTACGAGGCGTATTTCTATCGCGGCGAACCTCAGTTCAACCCGACGGAGCCGTTCCTCGCTCTCTTCGAGGGCGACCCGCGCAAGGACCAGATGTTCTACGACTGCGTGTCGTCGGCCTACTATTGGGACGACAACGGCGAACTGGTGTGGTACGATGCCATTTCCACGGCCATCTGCAAACACTTGGTGCCGGGCGTCATGCAGGCCAACACCATCGAGGAGAGCCAATATCAGATGCGACTGACCGAGATTTATCTGCTTCGTGCTGAGGCCCTGGCCCACACGGGCAACATCACCGAGGCTGGAGAGCTGCTGAAGACCGTCTTGAGCCATGCGGGTATCGAAGACTTCACGGCTGTCGATGCTGCCACCACTCAGGAGGCCATGTTGCAGCAGATCTTCAACGAGGCATTGCGCAACCTCTCGTTCGAGTGCGGACTGGAACATGCCATGATGCTCCGCTTCCCCGAAAGCATCGCCCTCGGGTTCAACCCCGTCTATGCCGAGAAGCAGTACAACGTGCTGCCCCTTCCCTCGGAAGAGTTCAAGTACAATTATGAACTGAAGGAAAGCGACCAGAACCCGGGTTATACAATCGACTGATAACCAAACAGGAATATGAAGAAAAGAATTCTATTGACCACAGCATCGATGCTCCTCTTGGCAGGAGCATCGATGGCACAGGGGGGCAAGTTTGTCTTGAAAGGCAACATCACGGGTGCCGACGGACAGAAAGTCTACCTTTGGCACAACCAAGCGAAGGACAGCGCCTTGGTGAAAAAAGGGAAGTTTCAGTTTAAGGGAACGACGGAAACGCCCTGCGAGAGTGCCGTGCTTTTCATGGGCAGCCTGGAAAACTACAGAAACCGTCAGATGGCACGGTTCCATCTCGAGCCAGGAAAACTGACCGCCAACATCCGTGCCGGAGAGTTCGCCAAAGCAGAAATCCATGGTGGCAAGACGCAAGAGGAAGAGAATACGTTCAACGCCTCAATAAGGGAAGACCAGCAGCAACTGGAAACCCTGAACGAAAAGTACTATGCAGCAGCCAGCGATGAAGAACGCGAAGCCCTCAAGAAGGAGATGAACCCCTACTCACAACGGATAAAAGAAAAGCGAGCCGAATTCTATCGCACCCATCCCGACTCCTACCTCTCGCCAGAATACCTGCGCTTCGACACGGGAAACATGTCGTATGCAGAGCTGAAGCAAGTCTACGACAGCTTCACTGACAACGTCAAGACATACGGACAATGCGAAGAGATCGTGAAAGAGATTTCAGCGCTCGAGAAAGTGCAGCCCGGCTGCACAGCTCCCGACTTCACGGCAACCGACATCAACGGCAAGCCTTTCACGATGAGTAGCCTCAAGGGCCATGTCGTCATTGCCGATTTTTGGGCTTCATGGTGTGGGCCGTGCCGGCAGAGCAATCCTCACATGCTGGAACTCTACAAGAAGTATCGCATCAAGGGACTCGAGATGGTCTTCGTCAGCGACGATGACTCTAACGAGAAAGCCTGGCACAAGGCTGTAGAACAGGACAAGCTCAAGGGTGAAGGTTTCCACCACGTACTGCGTGGAATGAAATGGGACCGCTCCAAGGGAGCCAAGGGCATCGACCACACCAACGACATCTCTGACAAGTATGCCATCCACTACCTGCCCACGAAATATCTCATCGACAAAGAGGGACGCATCGTCTGCAAGATTGAGAGCGAGGAACAGCTGGAGCAGGAACTTGAGCGGATGCTGGGCAAAGCCGAATATCCCTTCACCATAGAAGGCAGCATCGCCGATGCCGAGGGAAAGACGATCACATTAGCCTACGGCAGCATGAAACAACAACAGACAAAAACCTCTACTGTGAAAGATGGTAAGTTTAGCATCAGCGGCTTTCTTGAAAACCCATTCTCCAACGGATCACTCATTCTGGGCGACATGAACCCCTCCACCCAACCCGACTACTGTCTGATTGCGCTGGAAGAAGGCACGTTCACTGTCTCTGCCCCTTCGGGCAAGCTGTCGGAAGCTGACATCAAAGGAGGAAAAACGCAGCAGGAGATGAACGGACTGATGGCACAGATGAATCCTATCCTCAAACAAATATCGACACTCAACACGAAGCGTCGTTCGGCCAAGACAGACAAGCAACGTGATGCCATCGATCAACAATTAGCACCCTACGCAGAGAAATACCATGAACTCACCGCCAACTACTATCGTACAAACACCGACTCGTATCTGGCACCGCAATATCTCATGTCGGAAATGAGCAACATGTCGTACGATGAGTTGCTGCAGGCCTACGGCAATCTTTCCGAACGGGTACGCCTCTATGGCGGAACAGAAGAAATAGAAAAGGAACTGGAGGCCAGAGGAATGACACAACCGGGCCACATGGCTCCCGACTTCACGACCACCGACATCAACGGCAATCCGTTCTCTCTGTCGAGCCTGAAAGGCAAGGTGGTCATCCTCGATTTCTGGGCATCTTGGTGTGTGCCTTGCCGCAAGAGCAACCCTCACATGAAAGCCCTCTACGAGCAGTATCACGACAAGGGACTGGAGATGGTCTTCGTGAGCGACGACGACAGCAGACAGGAAGCCTGGCACAAAGCCATCGAGAAAGACGGACTCAAGGGCGACGGATACCACCATGTGCTGCGCGGGTTCAAGATGAACCGCGTAACAGGTGATATCGACCGTTCAAACGACATCAGCGATAAATATGCCGTCCACTCCATACCGACGAAGTTTCTCATCGACCGGGAAGGACGCATCGTTGACCGTATCAATGAGAATGAAGACCAGAAACTCGACGAGCTATTACAACAACTCTTCTGAGAATCTTAAACAAAGGGGCGGAGATCAAATATCCGCCTCTTATTCTTTTGGTAACTAAACACAGTTTCTCTCTATAGCCTATCCTCGGCTTTTGGTGCGTAGCAGATTGTAAACGCCAAGCACTCAGATATCGTTTGGCAGGCTTAGAGATACCAAATGGCAGGCAGAGAGACATCGTTTGGTGGGCAAAGAGATATCAAACGAGGCGCTCAGCGATATTCAACGACGAGCCCTCAGATAGCCAACGGCAGGCTCCCCGATTTTCATGTCTGTGCTGGGGAAACTGCTCAGCCGATATAACCAGCCCAGAGCCAATGGTATATAATTGCCCCGACCCTGAATATCACATTCCATTACAATTATTATCAAAAATCTGCTAATATGTTTGCATATTTTATAAAAAAGCACTACTTTTGCAGAAACATTTACAAAATTCGAATTGCAGTTAGATCTCAAAATCATACATCGCTACGACGACGAAGCACTACGCATGCTTTATAGGCATTTCTATAAAGCCCTCATCGCCTTTGCCTGTCAGATGGTGGACGATGTGCCCGTGGCAGAAGAGATCGTGCAAGATGCTTTCTGCAGATTGTGGCAACTGCGCAACACCTTCAAGAACGAGAACACGCTGAAGGCCTATCTCTACAACATGGTGAGAAATGCCTCCATCAGCCATCTACGCCACATGCAGGTGGAGAACCGCCGCATCGCCCAATACGAGAAGGAATACAAATTGATGAACCCGAAGGACGAAAGCGAGATGGAGATGCACCGCGAGGAACTGATGCGGCAGCTGCTCCTGGCCATTGAGGAACTGCCCCCCAAGCAGCGGCAACTCTTCCTCATGGCGGTGAAGGGAATGACGGGCGAGGAAATAGCCCGCGAGATGAACATCAGCATTGACGGTGTGAAGAAGCAGCGCCAGCGTGGCATTGCCAAGCTAAGGATGATGCTACGGCCCGATGCGTTCCTATTGTTATTGCTGCTTTTGGAAAAGACCGGATAACATTTTTTCGAAAATTGTCCCTTGTTTTCCTCTTTTTGCGTATTAACAAATAAAAAAAGGAAAACAAGCAATGAACAATACAGATTTCAACCATCTAAAAAAGCTCATGGCTCAAGGTCGCATCGATGCCGAAGAGCTTGAGAAACGTCTGCAGACATACGACTCCATCAACGACGAAGAGGCGCTGGCTGAACTTCGTCGGCTGATAAACACACAACCACGTGCCCACACAACTTCCATGAAGGTCTATCGCATCGCTGCCGCCATCGCCCTTCTACTGGTGGCGGGCGGACTGGTGTGGTATACTCAGTACACGAAAGTCACTCCGCCGGAGATTTCCCAAGCCGTGCAACTGGCTATGCAGCGGAGCGTGGAAAGCGGAAAGGCCCAATATGCGCTGGCCGACGACGGCACGGATGCGCAAGACGCAAACGCTCGTGGGGATGAGCACACGGGGGTGCTTCAGGAAGAGCACATCCCAGGCATTGATGGCACGCTGGCTCCCTCCGACTCCCACATCGCCGAACCCGCTGCAGTTGATATTCCTGAGGATTTCGACCTTATGGCTGCCCGCCGTGTGACCACCTACCACGACAAAGAGTTCTGGCTGAAGCTCGACGACGGCACGCTGGTACACCTTAATTATAATACGCGCGTGATCTACCCGGAGAAATTCGGGCGCAAAACCCGCGAGGTGATCCTCGATGGCGAGGCCTACTTCATGGTGGCCAAAGACCGCAGCCGACCCTTCATCGTGCATACGCCGCAGGGCGACGTGAAGGTCTACGGCACGGAGTTCGTGGTGAATTCCCAAAATGCCGTTGTCCTCATCAAGGGCAGCGTGGGCTTCACACCCAAGAGTGGCCATGAAATGAAGCTGCAACCCGGCCAGCAATGCACCCTGCTCAACGGGCAATGGGCCATGAGCGAAGCCGACCTGGAGCCTTACATCGCTTGGAACGAAGGCCGCTTCTCGTTCGACAACGTGTCGCTGGAAAAACTCATGGACGTGCTCGCGCGCTGGTACGGACTCGAGATAAGGTTTGAAAGCGACAAGGCCCGCCAGACCATGTTCACGGGCGAGCTCGATAAGTTCGTGTCCGTGGAACCCACGCTCAGGGCCATCCGCAAAGTGACCGACGTCGACGTGAAAATCAGTGGAAAAACAATCATCATTCAATAAGACAAAATGAAAAAAAGTATTCTGTTTACCCTTTTGATGGCTGTCGCACTCAGTGTGGGAGCCACAGTGAAGAAGACCAACCTTCGGGTGCTCTACGTCGGCGGTCATGGCGACTTGGAGACCATTGCCACCGACTACGACTCTGTGGCCAACGCCAAGAGCATCGTGGCACGCACGGCTGCCTTCGAACGTCTGCTCAACGAGTATTTCACCACGGTGAAAGTCGTTGATGCAAAAGATTATAACTACCGCATGTCTTACGACTACGACGTCACCGTACTCGACGGACAGCCCCAGCCCATTGAGCCTCGCCAGGACATCATGGACGGTCAGCGTTTCGTCAAGCGCATCGAGGCCAAGTATTTCCCCGACGATTTCGACCGTCCCGTCTTGACCATCGCTGAGCTGGGTAAGAACATCGGTGGCCGACTGGGACTGAAGACAGACTGGTACTGCCTTTGCCTGGACCAATGGGCACTGGGCATGCGCACTTCGCACCCCATCTTCAAAGGTCCCTACAAGGTGAACGTCACCCTCGTTGACAGACCTACCCCCGATGGGGCCAAGGAGTTCGCACCGATGGTGGGCGAAGTACTGCCCGACATCACCCCCATGTGGAGAGTCAACACCAAAGGCTACATGACCGACCGAGGCTACAAGGTGGGTATGGTGTCGCGACCCTGGGGCTTTGAAGACTCGCCCGAGGCTGAATGGATTTCCAGCGGACTCTGTGCCAAGAGCATCGACGCAATGGCGCTCGGACGTCACGCCAACTTCTTCCACTGGGGCTTTGCTGGCGGTGCCGACGACATGACCGATGAGGCTAAGCCGCTCTTCGCCAATGCCATCGTCTATATCTCGAAGTTCGCCGGACAGCATGCCATCGCCCGAAAGTACTACGAGGGCATCTCCACACGCATCGAAGCCAAGGAGAACTGCTATCGCATCACGGAGGAATGCTACAACGACTACAAACGTTCTATCAATCAGTTCAACGAGCAGATGCGCCACCATAGCGACTCCATCAAGGCCGTTGCCGCCGCAGGAGGTCAGCTGGGGCAGCACGATGCCTTCTACCTGCAGTGGCAGCCGCAAGAGATTCCGTCGCGTGAGCAATTCCTCCAGCAGATGGCCGGGCCGCTCTTCGCTCAGTTTGGCACCGACGAGGCTGCCTACAAGAAATACTATACCGACAACGAGCCCTATTTCTACAGCCGCTTTGGCAGCTATAGCCTGATGCTCGACGAAGACGCCAAGAGCCTGGGTATCCCCAACAATGATGTGCGACTGCTCAAGAAGGCCATTGAAATCTGGAAGAATGGCTCCGATGTGGAAAAGGGTCGCCGACTCTTGGAGCGCTACACCTTGCTGCGCTACGACAATCCCGACCAATATGCCGCCTGGGTGAAGAAATACGAGAAGAAACTCTTCTTCACGGAGAGCGGTGGCTGGTATTGGCTGGTCAATTCGCAGGACATCAACCAGGAGGGCAACAACTACGACATCCTCAACTACTGGAAAGCTCCTGAGCAGAAAGTGCCTGAGATTGAGGGAACTACCGACCAGCAGAACCCCGTCCTCGTGTCGGCTCTCCTCAACGACACGCCCAGCGGCGACGCCAAGGAGCTCGTCATCCGCATCAAGATTCATCCCACCTACCATATCTACGGCTTCGTGGCCGAGCAGGATCCCTACATCGCCACCTCGTTCGACATCCAGCTGCCCGAGGGATGGGAGAAAGTGGGCGACATGAAAATCCCGTCCTTCAAGACAACGGGCCAGTATGGCACCACTATCTACGAGGGCGACGTCACCTTCCGCCAGCGCATCAAGGGTACTGGCCACGGCGAGGTGAAGCTCAACGTCAACTACCAGTGCTGCGATGCCCATGCCTGCTTCCCGCCACGCGACGTAGCTTTCAGTTTCCCCCTGTAACCTTTATTTATTAACCCAATAACAACCAATCTTATGAACAGAATCACTAAAATGCTAACGCTCCTTGCGCTGACGCTATGCCTGGCAACCACTGCCTACGCTCAGCAAGCCAAGGACAAGACCGTGACGCTTGACCTCACGCAAGTGACCGTGAAGCAATTCTTCGCGGAAGTGAAAAATCAGACAGGCCTGAACTTCATGTATAGTGCCGAGCTCGCCAAGTCGCTGCCAAAGGTGACGGTGAAGGCGCAGAACAAGCCTGTCGGACAAGTACTCAACGAAGTGATGGGTAAGATCAATTGCGAGTACGACATCGATGGCAACATCGTGACCATCACACGTAAGCTCTCGGGACAGCGCACAAGAACAGCTTCCGGCTATGTGAAAGATGCCGACGGCGAACCGCTCCCAGGTGTCACCATCTGCATCGACGACTCGAAGGTGTGCACCGTGACCGACGTCAATGGCTTCTATACCTTGAAGATTCCTGCCACAGCTTGCTCGCTGCAGTATAGCTTCATCGGCATGGACAAGGCCATCGTGCCCATCAAGGCTGGCAACGCCCTCATTCAGCAGAACGTCACCATGACGGGCAGCACCGCGCTCGAGGAAGTGGTCGTGACGGGGACGGCAACTACTACTATAACGTATGGGACCGCGAAGGATTGGTCGACACGGGAGCCGATGTACTCGACGAGCTTTACAACAACACGCAGACCAGCCAGCGACAGCACATGCGCTACCACGGTGAACTGCTCTTCAAGATCATCGACGGGCTCACAGCCAGCGCTCAATATGTCTACGAGACCGACCATGTAGGCACAGAGTGGTATGCCACACAGGAAAGCCACGCTGCACGCACCCTGCGCAATGCATTCACCAGTCTCGATGAAAACGGCAACGTCGTTCACCTCACTCCCGAGACGGGCGGCATCAAGCGTTTCACCAATACCGATGGCCGCTACTGGACAGCTCGTTTCCAACTCAACTACGCCAAGACCTTCGGCAAGCACGCCATCAACGCACTCGCCGGTCTTGAGTTCCGCGAGACGAAGACGTGGGGCAACAACTCCGTACTCCTCGGCTACGACGACCAGCTCCAGACGAGCCTTACCGACAACATCAACTTCAACACTATCAAGGGTATGCGCTACAACTACTACACCTATCTCAACGGATACCCCTGCAACCAGTTCGCTTTCTCACCCTATATCGAAGGTGGCATGAATCTCGTCACAGAGATCAAGCACCGCTACGGATCGGGCTATGCCAACTTCACCTACACCTACGACGAGAAGTACAACCTCTTCGCTTCCTGGCGTAAGGACTATGCCGACGTCTATGGCCTCAACGTGAAGTATCGTGGCAAACCGCTGTGGTCCGTCGGTGTGGCCTGGAACATCGAGAACGAGGGCTTCATGAAGGAGCTGGCATGGGTCAACTACCTCAAGTTGCGCGCCAGCTATGGTGCTACTGGTAACATCTATCAAGGCGCCACTTCCTACATGACAGCTTCAACGGGCGAAACCAACTACTATACCTACCTGCCGCTGGCCACCATCACCAGCCCAGGCAACCCTGAGCTGAAGTGGGAGAAGAGCAAGATCACCAACATCGGTATCGACTACTCGCTCTTCGACAACCGCGTGCGCGGTACCCTCGACTACTACTACAAGCAGTCCGACGATGTCTTCGCCAACAAACCGCTCGACCCCACAACGGGCTTCACCTCGCTCGTCGTCAATACGGCTTCGATGCGCAACCACGGTATCGAGCTCTTGCTCACTGCTGAATGGTTCCGAGCCCGCATGGAGAAAGACTTCGGATGGAGCACCACCTTCACCTTCACGCACAACAACAACAAGGTGACCAAGGTGCAGAACCCCGCCGTCTATGCCTACCAGCTCGCCGACAACCCCTACGTCGAGGGATATCCCGCCAGCGCTGAATGGTCATACCGTTTCGCGGGCATCTCCGACGGCACGAAGGAGAACGGTTATGGCAGCAACCCGGGCGAGACATTGTGGTATGGCGACAACGGCGTCATCTCGCATGGTGTTTCCAGCGGTTCGCCCGACATCATGGAGTTCAGCGGACAGCGCGACCCGAAGGTCATCATCGGCATGGGCAACGAGCTGCAATGGCAGAACTTCACACTCGGCATTCAGATGGCCTACTACGGCGGACACATCATGCGTTGTCTCGCTGAGACGGAAACCTTCGAACCTTCCTACAGCACAGTGGCCAGCTACTTCCTCAACGCTTGGACGCCTGAGAACCACACCAATACGCCTGGTTTTGGACAATATGCTTCGATGGCGCTTGGCAGTGAGCCTCGCTACGGCAACAACTCCATCCACGATGCCGACTTCCTCAAGATCCGTAACATCGTGTTCGGCTACAACTTCCCGCGCGCTTGGACCAGTTTCCTCGGCATCAACCGCCTGCGTCTCCAGTTCCAGATCGACAACCCCAAAGCCATCTGGACGGCCAACGACCTTGGCGTCGATCCTGAAACGCTCGGCATCCGCACGCGCTCAAGCTATATCTTCAGCCTGAACGTCAACCTCTAAGCTTATCCAAAATGCATCATTCATCATTAAATATGATTACAGATATGAAAGCAATTTATAATTTCCTGACCCTGGTTTTCGTAAGTTGTTGTATTACAGCAACCCTCGCATCTTGCGAAGACTTCACCGACATCCAGCCCAAAGGCGAGAACCTGCTCGCCTCAACCGACGACCTCGAGCTACTCCTCAATGCCGACGCCTACGACGGCATCTATTCCATGGACCATTGGCGCATCGGTAGCAACATCATCTACGCCTATTCCGACGTCACCGCACCGCTCGCTGTAGAGAACAAGACACGCTCTGCCCTGCTCAACGGCTATTTCGACGACGAGCAGAGCCTCAACCGCCTGGCATCGCTCACCAACAGCGACGGTATGTACACTTCTTGCTACAACATCATCGGACGTGTGTGCAACCCCATCCTCAACCAGCTCGAGACAGCCACCGGCCCTGAGTCGAAAAAGAATGCACTCAAGGCCGAAGCCCTCGTGGCACGCGCCTTCTGCCACTACATGGTGCTCCAGCGCTTCGCACCAGCCTTCAACGGCTCCAACGGCGACAGCCCCGCCATCATCTACATGACAGAAGACAAGGACATCATGCAACTCCACGAGAAGAACACCATCCAGGAGTGCTACGACCAAATGCTCAAGGACGTCAACGATGCACTCACCATGAACAGTCTGCCCACCAAGGCCGCCAACTTCATGCGCTGGGACCAGACATCGGCCCTCGCCGTGAAAGCACTCATCCTTATGGGCATGCACAACTACGCTGAGGCGGAAACCGCTGCCAAGCAAGTGCTTGCCAACAACAACAGCCTTTGGGACTGGTGGGCTAATGTGCAGGACGGCATGAGCGCTACGGGCGTGCCTTACCAGTATGCCGCCATCGACGACCGCTTCAATGCCGAAACGCTCTTCTGCATCCCCTCCATGATCTATTACGCTTGGGTGGAACCCAGCGAATGGAACGCTATGGAACCTGAATACGGACGACGCGGACTCTCCAACACCATGCGCAAGCAATACGAGGGCTACATCTACTACGGTATGGACTACGGCGATTATGGCGCCACCATCGGTCTCCCTGGATGGGAAGGAAGCATGGACTTCGACAACCAGTTCAACGAGTCTGGACTCAACACGCCGCAGATGTATCTCATCGTGGCTGAGTGTGAACTCCGCAACGGCAACATCGCCACAGCTATGAACTGGCTCGACCAACTGCGCGCAAAGCGCTTGCCCGAGGGCTTCAGCCCACTGGAGGGTACAGTCACGGAAAAAGCTGATGCCATCCAATGGCTGAAGAAGACGGTGGCCGCCGAGTTCCTGTGGCAAGACTGGACCTTCGTATGGCGTAAGCGCTGGAACGTGGAAAGCGAGTGGCAGACGACACTCTCCCACGAGATTGCCGGCAAGACCTACACGCTCCGCCCCGACTCGAAGCTCTGGATCTTCCCCTTCCCGCTCAATGCTGTGGAGGTGAACCCCAACCTTACGCATAATTGGTAATTGTAAGAGTTGACAAGTTAACATGTTAACGAGTTGACAAGAAAACAAGTAAAGATATGAAGAAGTCACTCTTAACCCTAAGCCTGATGCTGCTCACGGCAGCATCGGGCTTTGCACAGTCTACATGCAAGGTATTAGGCACAACGCCTGACATCGACGACGGCGAAACTATTTATCTCGAAAAGTTAGAAAAGGGCCTCAGTCGCATCGACTCCACAGTGGTCGAAAACGGACAGTTTGCCTTCTCTATCCCTGCCACGAAAGAGTTCATGGAAAGCACCATTCTGGTCAGCCACCGGCGCTCGCTTCGCGAAGGAGCCAGCACTCGCGTCATCATAGAACCCGATGCTACGCTGAAAGCTACCCTGACCTACGACTACAAGAAATGTCGCGTCTATGGCTCGCCGCTCAACTTCATCAACAATGTCTATTCCGACAAAATCATGGAGTTCAGCGACAGGATGAAGGTCGTTCGCGAAGCCGGCGACGACGAGACACTCTCCGAGGCCGACCGCAAGGCCAAGGAAAAAGAGGTAGAAGCCATCTATAGCGAGATGGTGAAGTTTCAGCAAGACTTCGCCTACCAGAATCTCGACAACATCCTGGGCGTATATCTCGTCAGTTCCTACTCGATGGTCTTCGATAAGGACTTCACCGCCAAATGCCTCGCTGAACTGCCCGAAAAGTGGAACAACTACGAGGGCATCATCAAACTGCGCGAAGCACTGGCCGTGGAAGCCAAAACCGCCGAGGGCCAGCCGTTCACCGACTTCACCATGCCCGACCCGAAAGGCAAGGACGTGAGCCTCAGTCAATTCATTAAGAAGAACAAGCTGACACTCGTCGACTTCTGGGCCTCATGGTGCGGTCCCTGCCGCAAAGCCATACCTGGCGTGAAAGCCCTCTACGAGAAGTACAAGAAGCAGGGCTTCGGCGTGGTCGGCGTATCGTTCGACTCGAAGAAGGAAGCCTGGGTCAAGGCCATCAAGGATCTCGACCTCCCCTGGCCGCAAATGAGCGACCTGAAGGGCTGGGACTGCGCTGCCTCCGACCTCTACAACATCAAAGCCATCCCCTTTACACTGCTCGTTACAAAGGACGGCACCATCGTCGCCCGCAACATCGACGGCGAGGAGCTCCTCGAACAACGCATTCAGGAATACCTGAAATGATGAACGAAATCTGTTTCTGCGTCAGAAACAAACTGTTTTTGACGCAGAAACACTCCGTTTCCAATATAGAAAAAAACCGTTTCTAACTAAAAACACAACTTATGAAAAAAGCATTGATTCTTTCCGTAATGATTCTTCTTGGCTGCTGTACTATGAATGCCGCCGTGAAGAAAGTGGCACTGCGCGTGCTGTATGTGGGCGGTAGCCCAGAGTTCGACACCATCGGCAACCGCGACGCCGACAGCACCGTGGTGGCCAAAAGCGCCCAAGAGCGCACGGCATCGTTCGACGCTTACCTGCGCCTGTATTTCACCATCGTGAAAAGCATCCATGCCAAGGACTATACGCCCGAGATGTCGAAACACTACGACGTGACCATCATCGACGGCACACCCAAACCCAACGAAATCAAGAAATACACCATAAATACCAAGTGGGGCGAACGTGAGATGCAGGACAAGATTTACTTCCCCAAAGACTTCGACCGACCCGTGCTGACCATTGCCGAAGCAGGCGAGAAGGTTGGCCGCGGCTCAGGCATCAAGAGCGACTGGTACTGTCTCTGCTTGGAGGCCGACGCCCATAGCAGCGTGCGCAACCACCCCATCTTCCAAGGACCATTCAAGGTGACACTTGATTGGCAGATGAAGCAGACGCCCTACCCCGCCAAGCACGAATACTACTACTTCAGCGACACGCCCATACCCGACAGCATTCCCATGTGGCGTGTGCAGAACACCGACACGCCAGAGACTCGCAACTATCGCATCGGCATGGTGGCCCGTCCGTGGGGTTTCACCGATTCGCCCGACTGTGAATACATCTCCAGCGGTGTCTGTGCCAAGACCATCGATGCAGTAGCCATCGGCCGCCATGCGAACTTCTTCCACTGGGGCTTCTCCGCATCGCCCCAATACCTGACGGAGCAAGGCAAGACCGTGCTGGCCAATGCCATCGCCTACATTGCGAAGTTTGCAGGCCACAAGCCCATCGCCCGTAAGTGGAACGAAAGCATCGCCACAAAGAGCTATGTGAAAGAACTTCGATACTTGGCCTCTCGTGAAGGCTGGAAGTCGTTCTCTGAGATCACGGAAAAGAGCAACGAACAAATGAAGCATTTCGCCGACAGCATCAAACAGGTGATGGCACAAGGCGTGGAAGTTTCCGAGATGGAGAAGATGTACGCACAGTTTGAGCCGCAGCCTCCGATGAGTTATGAGGACTTCCTGCAAAGATATCAGGACAAGCTCTTCGACCAATTCGGCACCGACGAGCAGCGCTACTTCGACTACTACGACCAGAACCTTGATTATTTCTACGGTGGACAGGGCTCCTATGAGCTGACCATCGACGAAGACTGCAAGCAGCTCGGCATCGCCGTGGGCGACAAGCGCCTTTTAGACAAGGCCATCAGTCTCTGGGAGGAGGGCAGCAAGGCGCAGGCCAACATCCCGGCAGGACAACTGACCAACCCGCAGCATCAAGACAAGATAGACATGGCCAAGCGCCTGCTCTACCGCTACACGCTGCTGCGCTTTGCCACACCGCAGGAGTGGCGCTCGTGGTACCGCACCTACGGCGACCGACTCTTCTGGACCGAGAGCGGCGGCTGGCTCTTCATGGTGAACACCGAAGATCCCAACATCCCCGGCAACGACTACGCCGTCATCGGGAAATAGTACTAACTTTCCTCCCCCTAAGGGGGAGATAGTACCAACTTTTCTCCCCCTACAGGGGGAGTTAGAGGGGGTCAAATAGTATATAATTGCCAAATAAAAAAAGCATAAAAAAGCATGAAAAATCATTTTTATTTAATCAGTTGCCTCGCGCTGATGGTGTCAGCAGCAATGATATTGATGGGTTGCGATTCATCGGATAATAACACCGATGGTATTCTGGAGAAAGGAGAGACAGACTACGCGGGCATTATCATAGCGGTGCCTGCATCAGAGGATAGCGTCTATCTGCTTGTAACAAATGTGAAAGAGTCAGAAACCGCTGATTCTTATTACAAGAACAGTATCTTAAAGGCACATAAGAGCGTTTTTGCAAAAAACAAGTGTACTGTTGGTATAGCTATTGAATTCAACCTTGTGGATTGTGCTATCAACATAACCAACGGATTCCCACCTTTGGGAGGAATGGATAAATACTATAGTTGCCATCTTTCGAATGTAAAGTTGGTCACTGGCTCTTCATATACTCCTACCGCTGAATCGATTTCCTCTATTGTCGGTAAATGGAATATGGAATCATTTACGCAAGGTTTTGGGAGGGGTGGTCTTTTCAATGAAGGCGAACTGACAATCTCTTTCAATGACAACGGAACATTAGAAGCATTCTTCACGAAAGACAACCATTTGTTCAAGAACTATGGCATCTATCAATGCTCTCCAGAAGAACATGTTGTTTCAATAAACGGAATGTCTTACTATTACACTATATCTGACGAAACCATGAATTTAGATGGCGGTTCTGCGTACGATGGCCCAACCTTTACATTAAAGAAATCAAAATAATCTCAAACAATGAAGAAAACAACTGTATTATTTTTTGTCACACTCCTGCATTTAGTATCCTTGGCGCAGACTATTTGCCACACCCAGCAAATTGCTTCCAAGGAATTAATGCAGAGATATTGTCTCAAAACAAGAACGAGTAATAACAACTCATACATTCTGTATGTGTATTTTCATGTCATAAGGAAAAGTGATGGGACAGGGGGGCATACGTTACAAGATGTGAATGATACATTTAGTTTATTAAACGCCGATTTTAACAGCCACAACATATATTTTGTATGGAATGGTACTATTGACTATATTGACGATACCAACAAGTATTATGTTCCAAGCGTTAGTATTTTTACATACAATAATCATCAAAATGGTATAGATATATACTTATATTCTGACGACATAGATGAAGACGATGCAGGAGGACTTGCAAATGGCGTTGGAAACAGTTCGGAGTTTTATGTAGGTGGCAAATACTGGAAGACACCTTATCCATCGCTTGTACCCTCTCATGTAGTCTCTCATGAAATGGGACACGTACTAGGTCTGTGGCACACTCATCATGGAACGTTTAATGAAGGAGGTGATACTAACCAATGTGCAGAATTAGTAGATGGTAGCAACTCTGACACCTGTGGCGATTATATAGAGGATACGCCTGCTGATCCGAATCTTAGTTATAATGTCAACCCTGCAACATTCCAGTGGCTGGGAACAGGAATAGATGCTAATGGCGACACTTATATTCCTGATACACGACTTATTATGTCATATACAGACGTTAGATGCATGTCATATTTTTCAACTATGCAAGGTGAAAAAATGAGAGATAATATAGAGAATCTAACTTATCTACAGAATTCATTAGCATCAACACATATAGAATCTATTACTGGTTCGTCTGTTGTCTGCGGTACACAAACATATTACGTCTCCGAATTACCAATAGGCATGAGCGTTTCTTGGAGCCTGACCTTCAACAGCGGGAGTTCCGCACAATTGGCAACCGACACGCCAAGCACGAACCAATGCCAAGTGACGCGGACGGCTTCCACGCCATTCTCGGCCGCACTCACGGCAACCATCACTTATCAGGGGCAGACCATCAAGACACTCACGAAGGCACTGAGCGGCAACATTCCTATCGCCATGAGCTTCTACACTTACAGCACCACACAGGGAGGAGCAGGACTGCCTCATCCCTTCAGTACAACCAATTACATCAATGTGGTGCCTAACACCTATTATTACGTCACTTCTCCAAGCCTGCCAGGGATGACGCTCACGCCCTCCTTCCCATCGGGAGTGCCAGGCTACACAATGACTCGCGTTAGCGAAACGGAGATAAGGGTGAGCCTGCCACCGTCGGGATTCATGACAGTAGCGGCCACGGGCAGCGGTTGCGACAACTTCAGTTTCACCTTCGCGGCATCTTCCTCGAAAAGCTATGCGCTGGACATCAGCGGTGAGGGAAACCTGATGCAGGTAAGCCTGGTTCCGAACACGGAAGTCCTCAATGCAAGGAACGCAGGCCAGGAAGAAGAAAACATCAACTGGACCTTGGAGGTGTATGAATCGGCGAAGGCTGAACTGACCACTACGCAGAAGGTGGAGGGCCTGAGCTGCACGCTCGACACTTCACGATGGAAGCCCGGCATCTACATCGTCCGCGCCATCATCGGCGATGAGACCCTCACAGAAAAGATAAACCTCAAATGACAATCAACTTGTTAACTTGTTAACTTGTCAACTCGTCAACTCGTCAACTAAATAATAACAATCAACTTGTCAACTAAATAAAGCATGAAAAAGCATTTGTTTCTAATCAGTTGCCTCGTGCTGATGGTATCAGCATCGACTATACTTATATTCGTGGGATGTAGTGAAGAAAGCAACGACCATGAATATATATTAAATGACAAGTGGTGTTTGATCAGCTATGGAGGGCAATCCACTCAAAAGGTGTTTAATGGTAATATAAATATTTCTTTCCATTCTGATGGAACATTTGAAGGAACAGAATACATCAATCATTATTATGGAAAATACAAGATTTCAGGCGAGGGTATTCGGATGACTCTTGAGTTTGTGGAAACGGTTTATCCTGAGAATGCAGAAGTGTTTTTTACAGAGTATATGAGCGATGTCAGTAGTTACACTCTTCTCTCAGATAATGAGCTGCGTTTGAATTGTAAAAATGGTTATTGTTTTGTTTTCCATAAAGCCAATTAAAAATAATGAATGTACGTTTTATTCTATTCTTTATCATTTCTGTGTTTAATGTAAATATATGTTTTTCACAGATAAGCACTGGAGAAATTCCTGTAAGTTCTTCAAAAAACTTAGATGATATTACAAGTAGGGCTGTAAAGGGTGGAGCAATGATAAGCCTGAAAACACCTGACATGAAAAGAATTTTCCAAGAAGATTCCGTAAGAAAAAGAAATCCAAATGCCTTAATAAGGACGTCTGTGCCAATCCATGTCGATCTGAATTCAACGAGAAATGGGTTTTGGACAGATTTTGAAGATGGAGGAAAAATATGGCAATTGGCAATCCATGCAACCGATGCAACAGGAATTGACCTTGTCTTTAGTCGCTTTTGGCTTCCTGAAGGAGGTAAATTCTTCGTGTTCAATCCTTCTACAAAAGAATCCATAGGAGCTTTCACCTCCTCTCATTTAAAAGGGAGCAAATCATCACCAAATCGTTTTTCTACGAGTATTATAAAAGGAGATGTTGTTGTCTTAGAGTACTATCAACCAGAAGAAACACAGGAATCACCGATTATAGAATTGTCAAAAGTGTACTATACCTATATTCAGACCCCTGGTTTTAATACTTCTTGTTCATACGAAGTTAATGTTAATTGCGAAGAAGGTTTGAGTTGGCAAAAAGAAAAAAATGCCGTTGCTTTAGTCTACGGGAAATTTGAACAAGGTGGAGTATGGTTTTCTGGTTCTCTTGTCAATAACACTCAAAATGATTTGACACCGTTGTTCCTAACAGCAAATCATTGTATTGTGTTTGATAACACAGAGAATGGAGGCTATTTGGAAAAGAAAGATGCAATAGACGATCCAAGCCTCTCTGACTGGATATTCTACTGGGGGTATGAGACAGCTACTTGTTCCGATACAAGTCAACCCAATTACAACAATAAAACGACAATGGGTGCAACCGTTAAAGCCAATAATGAAGTATATGCCGAATTCGCCTTACTTCAATTGACACAAAATCCTTGGGATCTAACAGATTATGAGCCTTATTACTTAGGATGGGATGTTTCAGGAAATAGTAATACAGGTGGGGTTGGCATACATCATCCCAAACATGATGTAAAAAAAATATCAACTTATAATACAACGCCACAAACAAGTTCAGCAAATAATAGTCCACAAGTATATTGGAAAGTTGGTTGGATTGCAACCACAAATGGGCATGGAATAACAGAAAATGGCTCTTCGGGATCACCCCTTATCAATAACAATCACAAAGTTATTGGTCAACTATATGCAGCCAGTACGACTTGTACAAATTTAACTGGTAATAGTTATTACGGAAAACTGGGCATATCATGGAATGGAAATGGAGCAAGTGATTCACGCAGGCGATTGAAAGATTGGTTAGACCCGATAAACTCTGACGTTTCCTATTGTGACGGAATAGGAAGATTTGAGATTTCTGGTTCATCTGTCGTCTGCGGTACACAAACCTATTACGTTTCTGGGCTACCCACGGGCATGAGCGTTTCCTGGAGCCTGACGTTCAATAGCGGGAGTTCCGCACAACTGGCGACCGACACGCCGAGCACGAACCAATGCCAAGTGACGCGGACGGCTTCCACGCCTTTCTCGGCCACACTCACGGCAACCATCACTTATCAGGGGCAGATCATCAAGACACTCACGAAGGCACTGAGCGGCAACATCCCCATCGCCATGAGCTTCTACACTTACAGCACCACACAGGGAGGAGCAGGACTGCCCCATCCCTTCGGTACAACCAATTACATCAATGTGGTGCCTAATACATATTATTACGTCACATCACCCAGCCTGCCGGGAATGACGCTCACACCCTCCTTCCCCTCGGGAATGCCAGGCTACACCATGACGCGCGTCAGCGAGACGGAGATAAGGGTGAGCCTTCCGCCGTCGGGATTCATGACAGTAGCGGCCACGGGCAGCGGTTGCGACAACTTCAGTTTCACCTTTGCGGCATCTTCATCGAAAAGCTATGCGCTGGACATCAGTGGCGAGGGGAACTTGATGCAGGTAAGCCTGGTTCCGGACACGGAAGTCCTCAATGCAAGGAATGCAGGTCAGCAGGTAGAAAACGTCAATTGGACCTTGGAGGTGTACGAATCGACGAAAGCAGAACTGACCGCTTCGCAGAAGGTGGAAGGCTTGAGCTGCACGCTCGACACCTCGAGATGGAAGCCCGGCATCTACATCGTCCGCGCCCTCATCGGCGACGAAACCCTCACAGAAAAGATAAACCTCAAATAACTCATAGTGTATGAAAAAGTATCTGTTATTAACATGTTGCCTCGCGCTGACGGTGTCGGCAGCGATGGTTTTTCAAGGATGCGACACGTCAAGTGAACAAAGCTGTTGTCTTGGCTTAGTTGTAGAAGAAGAAAACGACTATTATATAGTTCGTATTGTCGAGTCACCTGAATATTTATCAGCTATCAGAACTCCAAATTTAGTTCTTATTCCTATGTCTAATCTTACTCGCGATTTCACAATAGGCGATGAAATTTCCTTTATTGTAAAAGAATATAATAAGGTAAGTCCTGAAGGCTTTACAACTGGTTATTCTGTGTCTTAGTTCTGTAAAACCTTGTAAATAATTGTCGTCATGAAAAGAATTACATTGTTATTTGGTGCCATACTATTATGTGTTGGAACCTTTGCACAGCTTGGTTATTATTATAATGAGGAGTTTGTCGAATTAGAAACCAATGATAAAGCTCCATATTTAGTGATAACTTATAATGAAGAGTCAAGAAATGTTATAGAATCAAAGCTTGCTGATCAAGCAAGTATTGAAAACACTAATCCTACTTGTCGTAGGATATCCAAAAATCGTTACATTCTTGATAGTAAAGATTACATTAGTAAAGAAGACTATATATCAGAGATGTTTTATAACAATAATGGCTCTATTTTATACATACTACCTCGTATCATACTGGCTACTAAAGAAGAGGCAGCATTAAAATGCATTTTGGATTCTTATAAAAATGTTTTATCATTACTGCCAGATCAAAAACTGAAAGGACAGATATTGCTAAGCTGCCACTTGAAGAATGCTAAAGATGTATTACAACTAGCCAATAATCTTAGAAACAGGAATGACGTAGAATGGTGCGAGCCAGACATGTTATGTCAATGGAAAGAGAATAACACATTTTATTCTCAACAGTATTACCTTAAAAACACAAATAGTAACCAATACGATCTCAATGTTGAACCAGCATGGACTCTTATAACAGGAAACAATAATATCACAGTTGCAGTTATTGATTGCGGAACGGATCATGACCATGAGGACTTAAGTAATTCGGTCTTGCAAGGTTATACAATTGATTCCATAGGAAATGGTCGGCCTACAGGTGTAAATGTATTAAACAGTAAATCTCATGGTACTGCGTGTGCTGGAATAATTGGGGCTGAAGACAATACAATAGGAATTAAAGGAGTAGCATGTGGCGTTAAAATATTGCCTGTAAATATTGTTCCGCATGAGGCCTACAATGTTTATAATAATTACGGGGCATTTCTCTATACCGATGAAGGCTTTGCAGACAATTCAGATATAGCTTATGCTATTCAATGGGCATATGAGCGCGCTGATATTTTGAGTTTATCTTGGGGAGAAGATAATAATTCCGCTTCTATTGGCAATGCCATTAATGATGCAAGGACGTATGGTAGAAATGGAAAAGGATGTGTAGTAGTTGCTGCATCGGGCAACAGTTATCCTGAAGATGTATCTTTTCCAGCAAGACTCGATGGAGTTCTTGCCGTTGGAGCAATATATAAGAATGGAAATATAACTGATTATAGTCAGCGTGGATCTTCAATGGGAGTCGTAGCTTTTGGAGGAAATGCAGACATAGTAACTACTGACAGGATGGCAAATTTGGGTTACAATCCAAACGAAACAGGGGGGGCAGATTTTAGCAACACGAATTATACAAAGAAATTTAGCGGAACTTCCGCCGCATGTCCACAGGTTGCAGGTGTCGCAGCTCTTATGCTTTCTGCTGATCCAGAATTATCAGAGGATAATGTCAGATTGTTTTTACAGTTGACGGCAAGAGACTTGGGTGCGACAGGGTTTGACACGACTTACGGATATGGTTTGGTTGATGCATACGCAGCTGTCAAAGCTGCCCTCATGAGTATTAATGGTTCCTCCGTAGTCTGCGGCACACAGACCTATTACGTTTCTGGGCTGCCCACAGGCATGAGCGTTTCCTGGAGCCTGACGTTCAACAGCGGGAACTCTGCGCAGTTGGCAACGAACACACCGGCGACGAACCAGTGCCAGGTGACGCGGACGGCTTCCACGCCATTCTCCGCAACGCTCACGGCTACCATCACTTATCAGGGACAGACCATCAAGACCCTTACGAAGGCACTGAGCGGTAACATACCCATCGCCATGAGCTTCTACACATATAGTACCACGCAGGGCAGCGGAGGACAGCCGCACACGTTCGGCACTACTAACTACATCAACGTGTCGCCCAACACCTATTATTACGTCACATCACCCAGCCTGCCGGGAATGACCCTCACGCCCTCCTTCCCGTCGAACACGCCCGGCTACACCATGACTCGCATCAGCGATACGGAGATAGAGGTGAGCCTGCCGCCGTCGGGATTCATGACAGTCGCAGCCACGGGCAGCAATTGTGACAACTTCAGTTTTGCGTTCGCGGCTTCTTCTTCGAAGAGCTATGCGCTGGACATCAGCGGCGATGGTGAACAGATGCGGGCAAGCCTGGTTCCGGACACGGAAGACCTCAATGCAAGGAATGCAGGTCAGGAGGAAGAAAATGTCAACTGGACCTTGGAAGTGTATGAAACGACGAAGGCAGAACTGACCGCTACGCAAAAGGTGGAAGGCCTGAGCTGCACGCTCGACACCTCGAGATGGAAGCCCGGCATCTACATCATCCGCGCCCTCATCGGCGACGAAACCCTCACAGAAAAGATAAACCTCAAATAACTCATAGTGTATGAAAAAGTATTTGTTTTTAATCAGTTGCCTCGCGCTGATGGTGTCGGCAGCGACGGCAAAGAGTTTTGTCATCAAAGGTGTGTTCCACGGCGACGTGGAAGGTAAGACGGTCTACCTGCTGAAACAAGGAACCGGCAAAATGAGCAGGTATCGCCCACCAGTGATTGACAGCACCGTCATCCAAAACGGGAAGTTCCAATTCAAGGGAAAACTCACGGAACCCTCCAAACTGATACTGAAGTACTTCCCTAACGACAACCGCGGGGAGATGGAACCCGACGGACGGCGAATGGCCATGCGCCCCGTGCTGCCTCTCTATATCGACGGAGGAAAGATCAACGTCGAAGCCTATGTGGACAGCCTGCCGCTCGACTTCGATGCCTTGTACTATGGCACCTGCGACTACAAAGGAACGAAGATCACGGGGTCGCCCATGAATGACCTCTACCGCGAATACATTCTGGGGTTCACCGAACGAAATGACAAGGTCTCTGAAATCTCGATGGACTTCAGTCGCAGGTATTACAACAGCGACACGCGCATGCCGATGGACGAAGTAGTCAAGGCCTTAGACGCTCAAAAGGCAGCGAAACAAGCAGAATGCGACTTCATCGAATCGTTCATCGCTCGCAACGGCAACAACCCCGTAGGTCTGCTGGCACTCAACGAGCAAATGAGCCGCTTCGACAAGGCGGGCATCGAGCGTCTCCTGACACTCATCACGCCGAAGATGCTGCAGACAACTCTCGGACAGGAGACACTCGACAAGGCAAACACAATCAAGGCAACGGCCACAGGCGCACATTTCGCCGACGTGACACTTAGCGACCCGCAAGACAACAAGCACCAACTGTCGGAGTATCTCGGCAAGGGCAACTACACCTTGCTCGAGTTTTGGGCTTCGTGGTGTGGACCCTGCCGCGGTTCTATTCCTCACCTGAAACAACTCTACGGGCTCTATCACCCACAAGGATTTGATATCGTCAGTGTTTCGATGGACGACAAGAAAGAGAACTGGAAGAAAGCACTCGGAGAGGAGAACATGAAGTGGACACAGCTGTGCTGCGACGACGGCTTCGGCAAGGTGGCTGAGACCTACAACTTCGATGGCATACCCTACTGCGTCCTCATCGGTCCGAACGGTGACATCGTGGAAACCAACTGCCGCGACGCACGCCTCGACCGCCAGCTCGTGACGCTATACGGCAATAAGCTGGAGTCGCTCCACATCGTGGCTGACATCGACACGCAGAAAGACACCTTGACACTCATCACCGTTCCCTTTGGCAGCTCAACAATGGAGTCGAAGAAATATCCCGTCAGCAACGGACATCTCGACCTGACACTGCCGTTGGAGTCACCTGTGCAGATGAGCATCATGGAACCCGGCAACTACATGGCTGACATCAGTTTCCCTGGCATGCCTGGCGAAGAGGTAGTCGTCAAGGGTAGCATCAGAGACCACACCATCAGCGGTTCCAACTTCTACACCGACTACGCTGAGGTGCAACGGCTTCTCGCTCCCTACACAAAGCAACTCACGGAGAAGAGAATCGAGATTGAACAGCTATGGGCTGACCTCGGACTGCGCGATAACACAGTGAAGGGTAAACAGAAGGTGAAGAACCAGAAGATTTACGATGAAGCGAAAGAAACATACAGAGCTGAGATAGGGAAGCTCTATAACCAGCAAACCGAAACCATCATCCGCTACATCAAGGAACATCCGCGGCAGGAGACTGCCATAACTCTGCTCTCTTCTGTGCCTACCGACAGCATCGAGTCGTTAGCAAAAGGCATCAACCGCATCGTGGCCAACGGACGCATGAAGCCTGCCATCGAGGCCCTGAAGAAACAGGCTGAGAACGAGCAGATGCGCAAAGCAGCCAAGGATGCCATCAAGGAAGGAGTGCAAGCCCCCGACTTTACCCTCGACGACATCAACGGCAAACCTCTTACGCTGTCAAGCCTGCGCGGAAAGTGGGTCATCCTCGACTTCTGGGGTTCGTGGTGCGGATGGTGCATCAAGGGCATGCCCGCCATGAAGGAGTACTATAAAAAGTACAGCGGCAAGTTCGAAATCATTGGCGTTGACTGCCGCGACACCGTTGAGAAGTGGAAGGCTGCCGTCGAGAAACACGAACTCCCCTGGCTGCACGTCTACAACAAAGCTGCCGACGGCACACCAGAGAAGTATGGTGTAGAGGGTTATCCCACGAAGATCATCATCGACCCGCAAGGCAACATCAACAAGATTGTCATCGGCGAGGATGAGGCCTTCTACCAGTATCTCGACCAGTTGTTCAAATAAACTTCCGATTCCTCACTCACTCGAACACCAAAGTGCCGAAAAACTGCGGACAGTGGAAGGCGGGCTTTGGTAGGTCGATGGGGAAGAACGACAGGTAATGCGGTTGTGCGAGCAAATCTCCACACTTGTAGAGGTTGCCGCGCAGCCGCTGACCGCTTAAATCAGTGACACTATCAAAGAAAAGTGCCTCCGCGGGAACGACCACGGAGAGTTGCCAATGGTAGCCCTCCGCCCGCTGCTCGAGGGGGAAGGGATTGCTTCCCAACGACGACAGTCGCTTCACCTTGGCCATTAGTTCGGCATCGCCCAATGGCCGCTCCGTGCCTACCGCCCCACCCTGCACCAGCAGTTTGCCGGCACAGTTGCACTCGATGTTGTAATAGTTGTCGCTCCCTGCAGGCTGAACAAACAGCTCGCAGCAAGAGTCTTGCCACACACGGCCGCCATCAGCCTCGGCCTCGGCACGCACGCACTGCTCCTCTACATCCCATGCCACGAGTATCTCACTGCCCGTATGGGCTATGGCAAACTGCACCTGTGGGCGATAGGGGAAACGGTCGGCCCACGGGGCTTGCTCCAAACGATGCCACTCAATGGCGTTGTCTTCCATCAACGAGGCAACCTGTTCGGCGGCAACTGGACCGCTGACGGCAATCTTCCGCACGTCTAATGTTCCTTCTTCTGTACTTTTCATAATTGTATCTGCTATTTGGTGATTCGTGTTTTCATTGTCAAACCACGTCTGCTGGGCGTAGGCTGAGAAGCACATCATCAAGGCAACAGCTAGTAGCATTGCAACCTCGAACCCGCGCACCCTCGCTCCTCGTATTTCACTTCTCTTTGTCATACGTTTTTTGATTTATGCACTGCAAAGATACGACAAAGATAGCGATTCTGCACAAAAACGCAAAGGAATCTTTCTTTTCTACACGAAAAAAGGATTATTCTTTACTTTTTCTTCTGTATTTCAAAGAAAGATAGTATTTTTGCATCCATGATGAAGAAGGTATTATTGGCAGTCATGGCAACAGCCTTCGCGTTGAATGCTGCCGCACAACAAAAGGGAGCAACGTCTCCCAAAGGTGGCCCCACGATGGGCTGGAGCTCATGGAACACTTTTGCTGTGAACATTTCTGAAGACATCATCAAGGGTCAGGCCGACGCGATGGTCAGCCAAGGATTGAAAGATGTAGGCTATCAGTACATCAACATCGACGACGGATTCCAATATGGCCGCACGGCCGATGGGAAGGTATGCATACACCCCGAACGTTTTCCAAACGGTCTGAAGGTGGTCAGCGACTACATCCATTCGAAGGGCCTGAAGGCAGGCATCTACAGCGATGCCGGCGACTTGACTTGTGGCAGCATCAGCAATGGTGACGTGCGCAACACCAATGTCGGCTTCTATGGCTACGAACAGGTCGATGCCGACTACTATTTCAAGGAATGTGAGTTCGACTTCATCAAAGTCGACTATTGTGGCGGCATGCATCTGGGACTGAACGAACAGCAGCAGTACACTGCCATCCACGACGCCATCGTGAATACCGGGCGCGAGGTGCGCTACAACCTCTGCCGGTGGGACTACCCCGGTTCGTGGTGTCACGGCGTGGCTACTTCATGGCGCACCACAGGCGACATCCACGACGAATGGCCGTCGGTGAGGTACATCATTGGCGAAAACCTCTACCTCTCGGCCTACTGCTATGACGGCTGCTTCAACGACATGGACATGCTGGAGGTGGGACGCTCCCTCACGGAAGAAGAGGACAAGACGCACTTTGGCATGTGGTGCATCATGGCAAGTCCCCTACTCATCGGCTGCAACATGGCCACCATCCACGAGCGCGCCCTCAACCTGTTGAAGAACGAGGAACTCATTGCCCTGAACCAAGACCCGCTTTACCTGCAGGCATACGTCGTACAGCACATTGGCGAAACATACGTGTTGGTGAAAGACATCCTAAACCTTCACGGCACCACGCGTGCCGTTGCGCTCTACAACCCCTCTGACCAGGAGCAGACAATGAGCATCAGCTTCAGCGATTTGGAACTTGGCGGAAAGGTCCGTGTACGCGACCTGTTTGAGCATCAGGACATGGGTAGCATGGAGAACGTGCTGACAGTCAATGTGCCCGCCCTTGGCACACGCATCTACCGGCTGGAGGCAGAGCAACGTCTTGTGCGCCTGCTTTATGAAGCAGAGACGGCTTATCTCGCCGATTATCAGGAAGTAGTCAACCACGAGCAGGCAGGAACGGCCATCTATCAGCCATCTGCATCAGCCAGTGGCGGCGAGTATGTCGGCTGGTTAGGCAACCGCAAGAGCAACTCCATCGAATGGAAAGATGTCTATGTTCCAAAGGGTGGCCGATATGTGGCACACTTCAGCGCAGCCTCCCAGGAAAGTCGTTCGTTCACGGTTGTGCTGAATGGCCAGCCCATTGGCACCATCACCACCAAGACCAACGGCTGGGATGATTTCAAGGAATACGACATCCCCCTCACCCTGAAGCCCGGCCAAAACAACATCCAACTCTTCAATGCTGACTATTGGATGCCGGACATCGACTACCTGCGCTTATCACCTAGCATCTCAAAATAAACTCCGTCATCATCTCTTCGTGGCGGCACACCTCCTGATAGAGACGCAGCTGGTTACGGGCGCGGTCGAGGTTATGTTCGGGATAGTTCCACTTCCAGTAGTCGTTGCCTAAGATGTAGGCCCACATGAAACGGACGCTCTGCATGAAGGGGAACAATTCTACGGCATAGGGCAGCAACTGGATTTCGAGAGGGGTAAAGAATGAGCGGACGGACTCCACATAGCCACGCGTGAACGAACGGAAGATGTCTTCGCGGAAATGCACTTTTTCTAAATCTGGGTCGTCTTCCACCGTCGTGTTGGCTGCCGTACGCAGGAAATCGCCGTAGTCGGAGAAGAAGAGCGAGGGCATCACCGTGTCGAGGTCGATGACCAAGAGAAATTCCCCCGTTGTCGCATCGAACATCATATTGTTCACCTTCGTGTCGCAATGGCAGATGCGCTGAGGCAGCTTGCCCTCGCGATACAGCCTTTCGCCTTGACACATACGGTCGGCATCGCGCTCATAGAGGTCGAGGATGTCCTTCACACCTGCGGCCCTTCCCAACGGGTCTTGTTTGACCGCCTCGCGCAGTTGCTCCATGCGAAACTCCATGTTGTGGAAGTCAGGTATCACGCAACCTAAGGGCTCGGGCAAGTCGCTGAGCATCTGCTCAAATTCGCCGAAGGCCCGCCCTGCCTGATAGGAGGTTTCCTCGTTCACCTCGTCGAGGGTCACAGCATTGGGGATGAACACCGACACGCGCCAGCATTGCCCTTCCGCATCGCGATGATAGGTCTTCCCCTCATGCGTTGGGATGAAGCGTAGCACACGACGGTCTATATTATCGGGGGTGCGGGGGTGCGAGGGTGCGAGGGTAATCTTCCTTCTCAAATGCCCCGTCACCAACTCAATGTTCCTTTGCAGCATCTCCACATCTGTGAAGATGTTGGTATTGATGCGCTGCAGCACATAGTCTGGCCGGTCGGCCTCTACAGTCGTCACTTGATACGTGTCGTTGATCAGTCCATTGCCCAAGGGCTTTACTTCGGCAACCGTCCCCTCCAAGCAGAAGGCGCTCAAAATCTCTTTCTTATCCATAAGTCATTCAGTCGTTAACCTTATTCTTTATATGTGACTGCAAAGATACAAATAAAACGAGAGAAATGCAAAAGAAAAGCTTGTTTTTTCTTCCCAATCACTTGGCTGTTTGGATTATTTGTTTTACATTTGCATAAGAAATCCCAGAACAAGACAAATTCAAAGCATCATGATGAGAAACCAATTCATTGTTCTTTTCACCGCCTTGCTGAGCATGATGGGAACATGCAAGGCTTTGCCCACAGAACCCTACGATGTCGTCGTGGTGGGCGGCGGACCAGCGGGTATCGGTGCCGCATTGGCAGCTGCAAAGAGTGGTGCGAGGACTGCCCTTGTGGAGCGCGACAGCAGAATAGGCGGTACCACCGTGCAGGCAGAGGTCTGCGACATCGGACTCTTCTACGCTTGGCGACGGCAGATTATCGCCGGTCCCGCGTGGGAAGTGGTTGTCAAGGCGGTGGAAGAAGCGCAGGGAACATTGCCTGATTTTTCCAAGCAGGAGCCTGACAAATGGATGGAAAGCTGCGTGCATGTCGACCCTGTGATCTACTCGCGTGTAGCAGAGTATGCATTGCGAAATGCCGGTGTCGACCTGCTGATGAACACGGAAGTGACATCCATTGAAAAGACGGACTTCGGATGGAGCATCGGAGCCATTGCCGGACGGCAGTTGGTGGATGCAACGGGAAATGCTACGGTGGCGGCATTGGCAGGTGCCGCACGACTCAAGGCGGCCGACGACATCCGGCAACCCGGCTCGTATTTCTTCTGGATTTCGTCGAAAGGCAAGGAGTTTGATGCCGATGAGGTGAACCGCGCCTACAAAGAGGCGGTCGCCAGCGGCGAAATGCTACCTACCGACGTGCATGTGGGGATGTCGTGGTTCATCCGCAAAGGCGGAGGGTCGGGATGCTATGTCCCCCTTGCCGACAACTCTACGCCTGCGGCAAGGGCTGAGACCAACAGACGAGGCATAGAGGCGCGCGACCGCGTGATGGCGTTCATCCGCCGTCAGAAAGGGCTGGAGGATGTTGAGCTTGTCGCTTGTGCCAGCGAGGTGGGCATCCGTGAGACCTACCGCGTGGAAGGTGAAAAGACCATTACCGAACGCGAATACCTGGACGGCTATGTGGCTGACGACGCTCTCTCTTGGTCATACTGGATGGTGGACGAGCACAATGCCGATACCAGTGGTGCCCGTTTGGTCTTCCACGAGCCGGACAAGGTGGGCAGCGTTCCCTTAGGAGCCATGCTTCCCAAAGGCGTGGGAAACATGCTTGTGGCCGGCAGAGCCGTCTCCAGCGACCACGGTGCCAACTCAGCCCTGCGTGTGCAGGCCTCATGCATGGCAATGGGACAGGCCGCCGGAGTGGTGGCAGCACTTGCCGCCCAGCGGCGCTGCGACCCCCGCGATGTCCCTCTGGAGTTCATCCGCCAACAACTGACCCGCATCGGTCATATCGTTCCGAGCGTTTCTCCCAATGACTAATTCATAAGTTTCTTTTGACCAACATCTATTCCACCACGATTTCGTCGAGGAAGAACCAGGCATCGTAGCCCACGCCGTAGTGCCAAGAGGGACATTTGCCGAGCGTGTCGATGTGTACCTTAATATAACGCGCACGCACGGGAGACGGCACTTCGGCACGCCCCCAGACGAACTTCACACTCAGGTCGCGATCCTCAGCGAAGGTGTAGGAACCAAACGGCTGCCACGACTGGCCGTCGACAGACACCTCGTAGTTGCCGCCACGAGGCAGGAGAATCCATGCGCCCAGCTGATGGAGGAAGTCTGTGCGGATGTTATTGATGTCCTTTTCTTCGCCCAAATCAAGGATGAAGTCGGCATCGACGCCCAGCCAGCCGACCCAGCTCTCCACATAGGTGGTGCCGCCATAGAGGCCGTCGGTCAGGGCCTTGTCGGCAATGGGCTGATAGCGTTCCTGCGGACGGGTGATCCACTCCACCTTGGCGCCTGCAGCCTTGTTGACGATACCCGTGGGCAGGAACCGCTCACGGTAGAGCTTGCAGTAGTCGGCAGGGCGGTTGTTGCGCTCGTTCAGCGTGGGGATGCCGTATTCCGCTGTGCGTTTCTCAAAGAGTTCGAGCAGCGCCTTGGTCTTTTCCACATCGCTGTTTGGGTCGGTGCGGGCAATTTCCAGTTCGGAGTATTGGAGGGGGAGTCGAGAGATGCGTACATGGTCGAGATATTTGTTTCGCTCCTCACTCCTCGTTAAAACAATTTCAGCCTGATCGAACAGCTCGTTGTAGGTCTTGCGCAGGTTGGCATTGAGCATCCCATCCTTATGCGAGATGGGCGAGTCGTAGATCCAAAGCGGAGTGCCACTGGCCAGCAATGCGCCCTGCATAATCTTCTGATACTGATACATATTGGGGGCTGCCGGACCATAGTAGCCCCGCATGAAGGTCTGCATCAGCGAATCGGCATCGCAGTAGGGATTCCACATCAGTTTGGCGAGCATATAGGCACGCAGTTCAGAGAAGTCGGTGCCCCGCTGTCCGTTCACCTGTTCGAAGAGCATGGTGGCGTGATTCTCTTTGAAGAGCTGGATGTTCTTCTGAAGGATATGGAAATTGGGGAAGGGCGACACCTGATTGTCGAAGTTGATGCCGTAGTCCCAGACGAAGATATTGTCGGAGATGGCCGACCAACCGGTCAGCGCTCGCACGAAGTCCTGCCCCGAAGCATTGTCCGTCAACGGTACCTCGCGCTTGCAGTCGATGTCGCAGAGCATGATGTTCACATTGGGCAGGGGCTTTGTCAACTTCGGTGGGTGCATGGAATATAGGTAGGCCAGCGTGGAAAACTCCTTGTCGGGGAATCGCTGTGCCAGCTTGTTCATAAAGCGGATGAGGTTGCCCGAGGGAGAACCCTCTGCCTCGTCCACCGCCTTGCATGCGGGGCATTGGCACTGGGTGTTGTTGCCGTCGTTCTGGCTCACAGAGATAGTCCTACATCCAGGATTGGCGCGGAAGATGGAGTCTATCTTCTGGCACGCCATCTCAAACACTTCGGGATTAGTCAGGCACCATTGGCTGTGGTCGCCCGGCTGCCGCTTGCCGTTGATGAAAGAGTACCACTCAGGGTGCTCCTTACCGTAGACCGACGCAGGCAGGATGCGGTTGAAAGTATGCACCCACAGGTTGGCGGCAAAGATATCCTTGGGTTCCTTAAAGCGATACCACAGACGGAACGTGGGGTCGGCATTGCCGTAGCTCTGCGACTGGCGGTAGCGGAAGGCTGGACTCTCGGCATGACTGATGGCCGGCAGTTCGATGGAGGCCATTTGAGGGCAGTCATAAGTCTCATAGGCCCAGTAGTTCACGCCAAGGTATTGCTCCAAAAGTGTCACCACACCATAGATGGCTCCCAGTCCACCACCTGTCTTGATGCGCAGCACCTGATTGTGGCAGTCTATCTCGAAACCGTCTTCCGTAGCCCGGTCGGTGGGTTCACCGATGAGAATGACATTTTTCTGTGAAGCTCCTTGCACCTTGCTATTCGTCATCTCCCCCAAAAAACGGTTCAACAACGCTGCGGCTTGTTGATTCACGTCATTGTCTTCGGCAAGCACGATACGGGCTTTGGCCTTATGGCTTTTCACCAAAGTTATCTGTGCAGTGGTTGTCAAGGCGAACAGCAGCAATGGGAGGAATGCAATTCTTTTCATCTTCGATTGTTTTAGGTGCTGCAAATATACAAATAATTCCTGTTCCCTGCAATAAAACAAGAAACAAAAAGCTCATCTTTTTGCGACTCAGTCGCAGAGAAACGACATTTCTCGCGTTTTTGCATTGAGGATTGTTGATATTCCACTACCTTTGCAGAAAAATAAAGAAAGGAAAGATTATGTCACACCATCATCATCACGAAGAACATTCATGCGGCTGTCATGAACATAAACACCACCACGAGGAGCATGGAGCCTGTTGCTGCCACGAGCATCACCACCATCACCACGAGGAAAGCCAGACGAAAAAACTGGTGCTCATCGTTGTGGCGGCCATTCTGCTCATTGCAGCCGTTGTCATAGAGAAACATTGCGCGCTGAAGACGTGGCAGTTGCTATTGGTCTATCTCGTGCCCTACCTACTCGTAGGCCATGAAACGCTGAAGGAAGCAGCAGAAGGGTTGGCCCACGGCGAACCATTCAACGAACATTTCCTGATGTCGGTGGCTACGATTGGAGCCTTGTGCATCGGTTTCCTGCCCGGGGCTGAGACACAATTCCCAGAGGCAGTATTCGTGATGCTGTTTTTCCAAGTGGGCGAATTGTTCGAAGGGTATGCCGAGGGGAAGAGTCGCGAGAGCATTGCTCATCTGATGGACATACGGCCGGATGTAGCTCTTTTAGAGGTGAGAGGTGAGAATGGAGAGGTGAGAGAAATGACCGTAAGCCCATCCGATGTCCCCATCGGTTCCATCATTCTGGTAAAGCCAGGCGAGCGAGTTCCCTTGGACGGCATTGTCATTGAAGGCCGTACATCGCTGAACACCGTAGCCCTGACGGGAGAGTCGATACCGCGCGAGATTGAAGAGGGCGACGAAGTCATCTCTGGTTGTGTGAATCTGTCGGGAGTCATCAAGGTGAGGACTACGAAGAGTTTTGGCGACAGTACTGCATCGAAGATTATCGAACTGGTGGAACATGCCGCCGACCATAAGTCGAAGAGTGAGACCTTCATCACCCGCTTTGCCCGCATCTATACGCCCATCGTGGTATGCGCTGCCATCGCCCTGGCCATTCTGCCGCCCATCATCATAGCCCTTACTTCTCACCTTTCGCCTCTTGCCTCGTTTCCCACCTGGCTCTATCGTGCCTTGATGTTCCTGGTGGTATCTTGTCCCTGTGCCTTGGTACTCAGCGTTCCCCTCACCTTCTTTGGCGGAATCGGAGGAGCATCGCGCAAAGGAATCCTCATCAAGGGTGCCAACTACATGGACATCCTGTCGAAAGTCAACACCGTGGTGTTCGACAAGACGGGAACGCTCACCCACGGACAGTTTGCCGTAACGGCGGTACACCCTCAGAGTTGCGACGAACGGCAGTTGCTCCACTTGGCTGCTCATGTAGAACATTTTTCCACACATCCCATCGGCGCAGCCCTTCGCGACGCATTTCCCGACGAGGCTACCGACGGCTGTCAGGTCAGCGAGGTGGAGGAAGTCTCTGGACAAGGCATCCGCGCCCGTGTAGGAAATCAGGTGGTTTGCGTGGGAAACACGAAAATGATGGAGGCTGTTGGGGCAGAATGGCATCCCTGCCACCATACCGGCACCATCATCCATGTGGCCATCGACGGTACGTATGCAGGCCACATTGTCATCAACGACAAGGTGAAGGATGACAGTGCCGAGGCCATTGCGCAACTGCGGCAATTGGGCATCGACCGCATGGTGATGCTCACGGGCGACCAAAAAGGCGTGGCCGAGGAAGTGGCACGCCAACTGAACATCGCGGAATACCACGCAGAGCTGCTGCCCACAGACAAGCTGGAGATTCTGAGTTCTCTCCTCTCTCCCCGAATAACAACGGCCTTCGTGGGCGACGGCATCAACGATGCACCCGTTCTGGCCCGCGCCGATGTGGGCATCGCTATGGGAGCCTTGGGAAGCGATGCGGCCATCGAGGCGGCCGATGTTGTACTGATGGACGATAAGCCGACGAAGATTGCACTGGCCATCGGCATTGCCCGCCGCACCCTACGCATCGCCCGTCAGAACGTCGCGTTCGCCATCGGCGTGAAAGTCGCGGTTCTTCTGCTCGCAGCCTTCGGTCTGGCCACGATGTGGATGGCTGTCTTTGCCGATGTGGGCGTCACCGTACTGGCCGTACTCAACGCCATGCGTGCCCTCCGCACATGATTGCGCGGAATATCAGAACCTCTAACTATAATATTGCGCGGATTATAATAAACCACGAATTACACGGATTTTACGAATTTTGTTCATCATCCCAATTCGTTTAATTCGTGTAATTCGTGGTTGAATGACTACCTCACCATAAGCTTCTCGTATTGCGGTTGTTCTCCTTCCACGACCATGCGGATGGGCTTTAGCAACAAGTAGCGAGCCTGCAAAGTGGCGAAATAGATGTCCTGCGTGATGGGGTTGTTGCGGATGTTGGAGAATTCGCCGCTGGCTATCGGTTTCACATTCTCAGGCGTATCACCAGCAAAAAGCTCATAGTTTGAAATCATACCCGTCTGTGCAGGCTTGTAATGCAGAGAGTGAAGGATGGTGGGATGCCCCATGTCGAGAAGAATCCCATCATCGCCGACTGTGGAGACAACGCTGAAGGGCAGGCTGTAGTCGGCCTCCTTCTTCGCCTGTTCGGCATCGTTGGGAATCATCGTGCCGTTCTCGTCGTACTTCTCCAATGCGTTCGGAGCATAGTAAGCCCCCAGGCCATTGATGCACAACGGTCCGCGAGCTTCCTCGAAACGGATGCGCAGGCGGTTGGTCTGGATGGTCTTGAAGCGCAACAAACGTTTGTAGCCGATGGTCGTCGTGGCCTCGTTCACTTTCAGCGGCACCCATTCCTTGCCGTTGAGATACTCCACAGAGAACCTCTGCACGCGCTGGCCCAGCGGGATAAACTCCTGCAGCATCAGGCGGTTAAGCCGTTGCCTACCTTTGAAAGCGATGTCGAGCGTAGCCGTTGTCACTCCATCGGGCGTTGCCCAATAGGTGTCGAAGTTGTCGTCCGTGAGGTTCTTCACGCCGTAATTTCGAGGAGTGGGATTTGATTCTGAGCTGGAAATATTCTCGCACCTCGCTCCCCGCTCCTCTCGCCTCGTTGCAGAAGCCTTAATACGTGCCTTCCCAAGCAGATTCGTCTTCAGTTCCGATGCCACCTGCTTGTGGTAGTCGACAGCATGGGCGGAGTCGATGGGATGAATCAGGCCCTCCTTATCGACGGGGAAGTTCAGCAGGAATGTGCCGTTATGGCCAACGCTCCTGTAATAGAGGTCGGTCAGGTCGGCAACGGTCTTCACCTTCGCGTCCTCGCGCTCGTGGTAGAACCACCCGGGCCGTATGCTCGTATTACACTCTGAGGCCACCCACGTGTCGCCGTCGGCATGACCGCTTTGCAATTCCTTGTAGCGCTCATAGCCAGGATAGACCTCATTGATGCGGAGGAACGACCAGTTGGTAGCGTCGGCATGTCCCTCTTCATTGCCCACCCAACGGCAGCCGGGACCAGCGTCAGAGAAGATGACAGCATGGGGCTGGAGACGGGCAACCAGCTCGTGCGCACGCGGATAATTATAATAGGTACGGCGGTCTATCTTGCGCGTTTCCTTTGACCCACCATACCAACCGTCGCCGCCGTTAGCTCCGTCGAACCACACCTCAAACAGATCGCCATACTGCGTGAGCAACTCTTCCAGCTGCGCATAGAAATACTCCACGTAGAGCGGTGTGCCATAAAACGCTTGATGGCGGTCCCATGGCGACAGATACAGCCCGAGTTTCAATCCATATTTCTTGCAGGCAGCAGCAAGGGAACCGACGACATCTTTCACTTTGCCATTCTCACCCTTCGAATCTGAAATCCCCCGCTCTCCGTAACGCGAATTCCTCACACTGTAGTCCGTGTACTTCGTCGGCCACAGGCAGAAGCCGTCGTGGTGCTTTGCCGTGAGAATGATGCCCTTCATGCCAGCCTCTTTCACCGTCTTAGCCCATTGCTCACAGTCGAGCCGTGTGGGCGCAAACGACTCTGCGGGCGCATCGCCATAGCCCCACTCTCGGTCGCCGAACGTGTTAGGTCCGAAGTGAATGAATGCGTAGGTTTCCATCCGTTGCCAATCCACCTGATTCTGCGTGGGTAGCGGTCCTACCGGCGCAGGTGCCTGTGCCATTGAAAGGCTGCACCACAGCCCGATAGCCATCAAACTTATGTATCTCTTCATTTTTACTTGATTTTGTTTTGAATAAAACAATTGATGCGAATACTTTTGTTTTGCAAAGATACGAATAATTCGATGAAATGAGCAAAGAATCTGCTAAAACTTATTCTTTCGAACGTAAGAATTATATCCAATAAGCGAGAACAACACAAAACAAATAATCGTTTTTGGCATACCTATATACGACGAAAACAACCATTAAGGCAAACAATACGCTCAGAGATGTCAGACAACGCGCTCAGAGATAGCAAACGACGGCCTCAGAGATAGCAAACGACGGCCTCAGAGATAACTTACGACTGTCTCACAGATGGTCTATGACAAAGACAGACTGACAGACGACAATCGAAAAACAGTTTACACGCAAAAACACCTCACAACCTCACATGACAGGCCTGAAAGCCTGATAAACAGAGGGCTGGAGGCATGTGAGGTGTTTGTGAGGTATCTCACATAAACCTCACATGACCTCACCCCTTTATTTAACGGCGTTTGCGAGGTGTCATGTGAGGTTGTGAGGTTTCTTTTGCAAAAAACTTATTTTCCCCAGCGAAGCAATGCAAGAAGAGTTTACCGCTCTGGTTCCACTCCCTTGTCATTACCTTTGTAGAACTCGTGCACCAGACTACGATAGCCAAGCTCTTTCAGCTGCGCATAGCGGATTCGGTAGTTGGCTTTGTTGTGCTTGCCAGTAGCTACGAAGCGGAGATACCGCTGCAGGTAATGGTCTATTTCCTTCAGTCCTTCCGTCTGGTTGATCAGGGGGAAGAACCACCTGGACCAGGTGAGCATTGTGGCATCGTCGGAGTCGAAGAATTTCTTGTTGAAATAACGAATGAGGACTTTCATGGCCTTCTCTGCATCAACTTCGTTCTTACTGCTCCAACGCTGCAACGAACGGGCTTTGCGACGAATCTTATCCTCCATCTTTTGGCGCGTGGCATCAGCAATGTCGATGTTGCGCCCCTTGCACTTGAACCCCAAAAAATCGAATGCCTCGTCCGGACGGTAGATGTGCACCTTGGCGGGATTTACCTCCAGACGGTATTTCACGAGAAATTCTGCCAAGTCGTCGATGTGGCGATTGAGCATCTGCCTGTCTGGGGCAAAGAGGATGATATCGTCGGAGTAGCGCGCGTAGAGCACGCCGCTATCGGCAAAATGCTGGTCCACCTCGCGTAGGTAAATATTGGCAAGGAAAGGGGATGTGGGTGTGCCGGCCATCACGCCACGCTCTTCATACACGACATCGTCCCCGCAGCGTGCGCGTCCGTCGGTGAGCAACTGCTCAAAAAACAGGTATAGCCGCGGGTCGTCGGCCATCACTTCGCCAAGGATGGGCAGCAGCAATGGGATGGAAATGGAATTGAAATAGTCGTGGATGTCGAGCTTGTAGGCCCACATCGGTCTGTTATAGATGGCACGCATCAGATGGCGTATGGCATCATGAGGCGTCATGCCGCGACGGAAGGAATAGCAGTTCGGCACAAGCTGTGAGTCGTAGCGATAGAGCAGGAAGGCCAATGCCTTGAGCACCGTCATCTCGTCCTCTGGGAAGCTGTAGACCACACGCTTCTTTCCACTGCCCATCTTGTTGACCAAATGGCGCGTTGGGATGGACAGCGACTCTCCGCGCTGCAACCGCTCCACGACATCCAGATATTTCTCCTCAGAGACGTATGTATCGGCTTTGTCGAATTCATACCAGTTGAAGCGACCTTTCAGCAGACGGTCGGCAAGGAACTCTTCCCAGATTGGTCGTTGTGAAAGTAGGTCGAGAACAGACTCCATAATAAAAGAAAGGAAAAGGGGAGTTGGTTTGAATCGCAAAAGTTTGCGTTCACCGGACGGTACGCCGCCTGGCCGCCTGCAAGACCATACTACAGGTGGCGCTTCGTCCTTCGCAGGCGCTAAAATTGCATCCCCTCTTCCTTTGTTTTAGGCATTCATAAACTTTTTGATACGTTCTACGACGTAAGCCTTCTCGTTAGGCATCTGCGTATAGAAGTTGATGTACGGCAGCCCCATCTTCTTGGCAAACATCCGGGAGACGAGGTACTTGACGTTCCTGGCGTGGCTGCTGCCATCACCAAGCATCACGATGCCCACAGGGGTTTCTCCTTGGTAGAGGACGAAGGTGTAGGGTTTGCCCCACTCTGCCTTATAACTCTGCACAGGGCGTGTCTCGTAGAGCTGACATTCTTCGGAGTCGAAACCGGCAAGGTCGGTCACGGGCACATTGTGCTTTACGCTGTATTGCGGGAACTCCGTGGCGAGGATCTCTGCAAAATAAGCATTCGGATCGACAATTGGCTTTGCCTCGGCTTTGGGAGTTGAGGCTGAAGTCCTAGCGGGTCTTTTCTCTTTCTGATTCAAGCTCTCAACAGCTGTGTTGAACAACATGTTGAGAATAGATTTTAATAGACTCATAGCTGATGCATTTAATATGTGTACAAAGTTAACAATTATTCTACAAGACATGCTTCTTTCGATAATAAATTACGGATTATTAACTATTAAGAAAAGATTTGAAGATTTTCTTTACTAAAAATTTGGAAGTAGAGAGTATTTTGACTATATTTGCAGTCGAATTTAATGATAAGGGAGTCAATAGCTTCATCAGAAGGAAAACCTCCCAAGACAAAAACAACAATTACCAACCCTCAAAAAAAAATTAAAACTATGAAGAAAATGATTCTTGCAGCCATTGTCATGATGGCATCAACAAGTGTTTTTGCACAGCACGAAGTCGGTTCTGTTACCCTTCAGCCACGAGCAGGTGTGAACATCGCTAATTTCACCGAAGCCGATGGTGCAGACCCCCGTATTGGTTTGGCAGCAGGTGCCGAATTGGAGTATCAAATGAATAGTTGGATGTCGTTGGCCGGTGGCGTGATGTATTCTATGCAGGGAAGCAAGGAGGAAATAGGCGGCGCTACCGCAACATTGCAGTTAGACTATCTGAATGTACCCATCGTAGCAAACTTCTACGTACTGAAAGGCCTGGCCATTAAGGCAGGTATTCAACCTGGATTCAAAGTCTCGTCAAAGCTCAAGGCTTCTGGCGGTGGTGCAAGCATCTCAGGCCACTTCGATGACGTGAAGGGCTTCGACCTCTCCATCCCCGTTGGCCTGTCATACGAGGTGAGCAACTTCGTCATCGACGGACGTTGGAATGTGGGTGCCACCAAGATTTTTGAGGGTGGTGACCATCAGCACAGCGTGGTCCAGATCACCCTGGGCTACAAGTTCGGTCTGTAATCCTACAACAACACAAAATAATCCCCAGCCCTATTCCGGGTTGGGGATTTTTTTTGAAGTTTCAGCGAAATACTTCCAAAGCGGGGCAATCATCAGCGCTTGGATAAGCTGATTGTTGCTCAAAAGACGGAACACCTGTTCACGCGACATCAACTCGACGGTGAGTTCTTCGGTAGCATCGAGCTTGGGTGCTGAGCATTTCTCCACACCCTCGGCCAGAAAACAATGGGTGGGGTTGTTGAGCGAGCCGGGATTGGCATAGATGGTCATCAGCTTTGTCCATGTACCACCGCCGTAGCCTGTCTCCTCCATGAGTTCACGGCGGGCGGCCTGAAGAGGATCTTCGTCTTGTTCAGCAACGCCGCAGGGTAGTTCGATGCTGTCCATTTGGGCGGCATAGCGGAACTGACGCTCCATGACGAACTGGCCGTCGCGAGTAATGGCGATGACATTTACCCAGTCGGGATATTCCAGTACGTAATACTCTGGTATGACTCTCCCGTCGGGCAACGCTATCTGATCGAGCCTTGCCGTCAACCACGGCCGTCGGAAGAGATACTCCGACTTGATGGTTTTCCACTTCTTCATGCTTACTAATTATCTTTTGAGAAGGAGTATGGTGCATCCTCGGCAGCTGTTCCACGCTGACGATTAGGCTGTTGGCTCATCATAAAGCGGATGTCGCCGCCTTTCATCAAGTCGAAATGATTCAGGAAATTATGCCCATAATCGCCACCGTTGAAGGTCATGCGGTTGATATAGCAACCATCGCCCTGCATACTGATATTCAATGTATTACCATTCTCGAGATGGAGTTTGACATCGCGGAAGTAAGGCGTGCCCAAGACATACTGATTGCTTCCAGGGCAGACGGGATAGAAGCCGAGGGCGGAGAACACATACCAAGCCGAAGTCTGACCGTTATCCTCGTCGCCGCAATAGCCGTCGGGGTTGGGCGTATAGAGGCGGTCCATCACCTGACGAATCCAATACTGCGTCTTCCAAGGCTGTCCGCTATAGCCATAGAGGTAGATCATGTGCTGGATGGGCTGATTGCCGTGGGCATAGTTGCCGAAATTCATGATCTGCATCTCGCGAATCTCGTGGATGGGGAAACCGTAGTAGCTATCGTCGAAGATTGGCGGCAGGTTGAATACGGAGTCGAGCATCTGGTTGAAGACAGCGTTTCCACCCATGAGGTCGATGAGTCCCTGAGGATCGTGGAACACCGACCAAGTGTAGTGCCAACCGTTGCCCTCTGTGAAGACATCGCCCCACTTCAACGGGTTGTAAGGTGTCTGGAATTCGCCGTTCTCCTTCTTGCCGCGCATCAGCTTGGTTTCTGGATCGAAGAGGTTGCGGTAGTTCATGGCGCGCTTCTTATAAGGAGCCAGTTCCTTCGGTTTCTTGCCCAAAGCCTTGCCAAACTGATAGATGCACCAATCATCGTAGGCATATTCCAGCGTACGGGCAGCACTCTCGTTGATCTTTACGTCGCACGGCACATAGCCCAACTTGTTGTAATACTCATAGCCTGCTCGACCCGTCGAAGTGATATCTGGGTGGACAGCATTGGCTCCATGCACAACGGCCTGCCAAAGAGGGTTGGCTCCCTCGGGGGCAGTATGGAACGTCACACCCTTCAGATACGCATCGGCCACGATACTGGCGGAGTTATTGCCAACCATGCAGTTACGGTGTCCAGGACTGGCCCATTCTGGCAGGAAACCACTCTCTAAATAGGTATTGGCCAGTCCTTCCTGCATCTTGGCATTCATTGAGGGATAGACCAGGTTGAGCAAGGGGAATAGACAGCGGAAAGTGTCCCAAAAACCTGAATCGGTGAAGAGATAGCCAGGCATCACCTCACCATTGTAGGGACTGTAGTGTATGGGCTGCCCCTCAGCATCCATCTCGTAGAACGACCGGGGAAACAATACTGAGCGATAGAGGCAGGAATAGAACGTGCGGAGGTGGTCGATGTTGTCGTCTTCAATTTCGATGCGACCCAGCACGTCGTTCCAGCGTTGGCGGCCTTTTTGCTTCACCTGCTCCATATTGTCATTGCCCAATTCCTTCAGATTGCGCTCTGCTTGTTCCAAAGATATGAACGATGATGCTACACGGGCGCTCACCTTCTCGCCACGACGCGTCTTGAACGTCACGATAGCACCGGCGTGCCCCTTCTCGGCATACTCCGCGCCCAGATCCTCGCTCGTCATCGTCACCACGAAAGGCTTGTCGAACGTGATGACGAAGTAGTTGCGGAAATTCTCCGGCACACCGCCGCTGTTGCGCACGCTATAGCCCGTGACGCGCTGGTTGGCCTGGTCCACATCGATGTGCGAGCCCTTGTCGAACGCATCCACAACGACGTTGGCCTGGTCGGTCGCGGGATAGGTGAACTGCATCAGCACGGCGCGGTCGGTAGGAGCCATCTCGGCCGTCACGTCGTAGTCGGCCAGATAGACACTATAATAATAAGGTGTCGCCGTCTCTGCCTTGTGCGAATACCACGAGGCACGCTTCTCTTCGTCGAAGACAGGCTTGCCTACGGTAGGCAGGATGGAGAACTGCCCGTAGTCGTTGATCCACGGACTGGGCTGGTGGGTCTGTTTCAGGCCGCGTATCTTCGTGGCACCGTACATATACTGCCACCCGTCGCCCATCGTCCCCGTCTGCGGCACCCAGAAGTTCATGCCCCACGGCATGGCGATGGCGGGATAGGTGTTGCCGGTTGACAGTTCGAAGGTCGACTCCGTGCCTACCATCACGCTGACGTAGTCCACCCAACTCTTCTCGTTTCCTGCCCTGCTTGCCACGGCCGTTACGGCCAGCAGCATGGCGAATGCTATTCTCTTCATATTGCTTTTGTTTTTTTGATTGATTCGTAAGTCGTGTGCAAATATAGTCATTTTTTCTGACAACACTCCAATAAGCACAATAATTAACATTTCTCTGCCTTAATGGCACCTTTCGGAAAGTAGGAAAAAAAGAAATGTATCAGGAAATGTATCAGGAAATGTATCAGGAAATGTATCAGGGGAACAACAAATCCCCCTGCAGCCTCGCAGCCACAGGGAGATTTTTCCGTTCAGCCGATTGCGCCAATGTAGGAGGTCACGCTTCCTAGCGTGACACCTGCCACGTATGCGCCAATGTAGGAGGTCACGCTTCTTAGCGTGACACCTGCCACCTATGCGCCACCTATGCCCTGCTTATGTGCTGTTGCGACGCTGGGAAGCGTCGCCTCCTACAAATGCGCTAATGTATGAGGTCACGCCATTCTTTGCAAGCAAAGCGTCCCAAGGGCCGAGCGCCCGAGCTACGCTCGCCTACCCGTGGCCTTTCCCAGCGTGACACCTGCCACGTATGCGCCAATGTAGGAGGTCACGCTTCCCAGCGTGACACCTGCCATGTATGCGCAGCCTATGTGCTGATGCGACGCTGGGAAGCGTCGCCTCCTACAAATGCACTAATGTAGGAGGTCACGCTTCCTAGCGTGACACCTGCCACCTATGCGCCACCTATGCCCTGCTTATGTGCTGTTGCGACGCTTGGAATGGCGTGACCTCCTACATTAGCGCATAGGGAGATTCCTTCATGTTTCGGGGTTTGGCGCTGGGTGTCTGTTGAATTATAGCGGGTCGACGTCGTAGTAGACCTGGAGGGCGCTGTAGCGCTTGTCGGCGAGCAACTGCCGCTGCACTTCGCGCAGACACTGCCTCACCTGGACGACATTGAGGGAGAGCTCCAGCTTGAGGACAATCTTGCGGATGAAGAGCGTCTTCACCCGCGCCACGGCAGGCTTGTCGGGTCCGAGTACACGCGTCGAGAAGAGCTGACGGAGCCGCGATGCCATCTCGATGGCTGCCGTGTTGAGCAGTTGTTCGTCGCGATGCTTCAGATAGACGTAGACCAGGCGGCTGAAGGGCGGGTAGCGGAAGGCCTGGCGCTCTTCCATGAGGTTGTCGTAGAATCCGTTGACATCGTTGGCCACGAGCTGCCGGACGATCTCGTGGTCGGGATTCTTCGTCTGCAGGAGTACCAGTCCGCGGCGATGTTTCCGTCCGGCACGCCCAGCCACCTGTGCCATCATCGTGAAGGCCAGCTCGTAGGCACGGAAGTCGGGCATGTTGAGCATGGCATCGGCGTTGAGGATGCCCACGACGGAGACGTTATCGAAGTCTAACCCCTTGGTGACCATCTGTGTGCCGACGAGCACGTCGGTGCGGTGGTTGGAGAAGTCGTTGATGATGCGTTCGTAGGCTTGTCGCGAGCGGGTAGAGTCGAGGTCCATGCGTGCCACGCGGATGTCGGTGAAAATCTCCAGCAGCTGGTCTTCTATCTTCTCCGTTCCGAAGCCGCGTCCGCGCAGATCCTCGCTCTCGCAGTTGGGACAGCGGTCGGGCACGCGGTAGGTGAATCCGCAATAGTGGCAGGTGAGCATGTTGAGCGCTTTGTGATAGGTGAGCGAGACGTCGCAGTTGGTGCAATGGGGCACCCATCCGCAGGTGGGACACTCTATCATGGGCGCGAAGCCACGGCGGTTTTGGAAGAGGATGACCTGTTCGTGCCGCTCGAAGGCCTGCCGCATGGCGACGAGGAGTGTGGGCGAGAATACTCCCGACATCATCTTGCGCCGCTTGAGGTCTTTGATGTCGACAATCTGTATCTCGGGAAGCTCGATGTCCTGATAGCGTTGTGTCAGGGCGACGTAGCCGTATTTGGGACCTCCCCCAGCCCCTCCAAGGGAGGGGGGAGTGGATGAGCTCTCCCCCGGGGTGAGGACAGGGTGAAGGTGGGGGGAGGCATTATAATAGGTTTCGGCACAGGGGGTGGCCGTCCCTAACAATGTCTTTGCACCGAACTGGCGGGCAAGGACGAGCGCCACGCTGCGGGCATGATAGCGCGGGGCTGGATCTTGCTGCTTGAAGCTCGTCTCGTGCTCTTCGTCGACGATGACGAGTCCGAGACGCTGGAAGGGCAGGAAGACGGCCGAGCGTGCTCCGAGGATGATGTCGTAGGGTTTTGCCGACAGTTGCTTGTGCCATATCTCGACGCGTTCGGCATCGGAGTATTTCGAGTGATAGATGCCGAGCCTGCTGCCGAACACCCTTTGCAGTCGTTCGCGCATCTGGACGGTGAGGGCTATCTCGGGCAAGAGGTAGAGCACCTGTTCGCCCCGCTCGATGGCTTGCTGGATGAGGTGGATGTAAATCTCTGTCTTACCGCTGGAGGTGACGCCATGCAGCAGCACCACGGGCTTGCTCATCCACTGTAGGACGATGCTGTTGTAGGCATCCTGCTGTGCGGGGCTGAGGGGTGATGGGTGATGATGGTTGCCTGGTGAGAGAGTGGTATCAAGAGTGGTATTGATGCGGCTCACCTCCTTCTGATAGGTTGTGAGGAATTTCTTGTCGATGAGCTGCTTGACAATCGCCGACGTGCAGTGTGCCGTGTTCATCAGTTCGTCGCGCGATACGGAAAGATCTCGAGGTACGAGATTTCTTCGAGGTACGAGGTACGAGGTACGAGGTACGAGATTAGACACGTGGCAGTCCTCGCTCCCCGAAACAGAGGTATTCTCGCACCTCGCACCTCGTACCTCGCACCTCGAAACAGAAGTATTCTCGTACCTCGTACCTCGTACCTCGTACCTCGAAGAAAAGACCATATCGAGGAAGGTGGTGAAAGCCTTCAGCTGCTTGGGCGAGCGGCTGAGCATATCCAAGGCGATGTGGAGCATGCGCTCCGAGCGCATCGCCTCGGGCAACGTGACGAAGGTCTCCGTCTTCGGACGGTAGCCGTCGCGCACCTTCAGTCCCAGTGGCAGAGCGGCATTGTACACCTCGCCGATGGGCGAGAGGTAGTAGTCGGCTATCCATTGCCAGAGCGCTATCTGGCGGCTGGTCACGATGGGTTCGCGGTCGAGCACCTCTTCGATGGGGCGCACGTCGAAGTCGGGTCGCTGGTCGTGGACACGCACTGCCAGGGCGACATATTTCTTCGTCTTCGCCAGCGGAACGAGCACACGCGCCCCTGCCTCCACCTGCAAGCCGTCGGGCAGCGAGTAGGTGAAGAGTCCCTCAAGGGGAAGTGGCAGGATAACGTCGACGTAGCGCATATTCTACTACTTCGTCATCACGTAAGCTCTCCGGATGCGGATGTCCTGCAACGGACGAGCGTTGTCGTCGGTGGCGGCACGCTGGATGCGGTCGACGACGTCCATGCCCTCGATGACCTCACCGAATACGGTGTACTGCGTGTCGAGATGAGGTGCTCCGCCCACTTGCTGATAGGCCTCGCGCACCTCGGGTGGGAAGCGGAAGATGTCGTGGGTGGCCTGCGAGACGCGCTCCTCCATGTCGTCGAGGGCGTTGGGTGAGAAGCGATGGCCCGTGACGATATAGAACTGACACATCGACGACTGCCGCTCGAGGTTGATATCGTCGCCCTCGCGCGCTGCTGCCACGGCTCCCCGCTTGTGGAAGAGCTGCGGGAAGCGGAACTCTGCCGGCAGCTGGTAGGTCTCGTAGAACCCGTCGCCCAGCTCTTGTCCCGGAGCGGCGTGGCGCGAGAGGCTGTCGCCGGTCTGCACCATGAAGCGGTTGATGACGCGATGGAACAACACTCCGTCGTAGAACCCTTCGCCGACGAGCTTCAGGAAGTTGTCGCGATGCTGTGGTGTCTCGTTGTAGAGGGCGATGCTGACGTTGCCCGAATCGGTCTCGAGGCAGACCACCTGTCGGCTGTCGGCCTGCTGTGCCCATGCGCCCATTGAGGTCATGAGCATGATGAGAAATAGTATTTTCTTCATATCACTTCGATTGTTACCGTTTGCAAAGGTACAAATAAAGTTTGAAACACAAGACGTATTTCAGAAATTCTTTGAAAAGAAATCTGTCCAAATCTTACAAATCTTTTGATATTCTTTAATATTTCAGAACGCAAAGACGCGAAGACGCAGAGATTTAAGAACTCCACTGGCTTACAACCAGAAAGAAAAAAATCTTTGCGTCTCAGCGTCTCTGCGTTCTTTCTTATCACAAATCTCTCTAATTCGGGATGAACAGAGAATTACATAAATGAGAAGTAACTCAAAATACACTGAAATGTTAAAAAATAGGCAGGTTTGACAAAATAATTACCTTAAAAGATAATTATATCAATTATAAAGTGTACCTTTGCATCAACAAATTCGAAATAATTATGGCTAATGCAACAATCCAATCAGTCATGCAGACTGACAAAGCAGGTCTTTTCACCATATGTTTCGAGGGTGAAAGTTACAACGAGTTCCAGAAGTTTATTATAAAGGGGCGCGATAACGCTACCTTGCAGCCAGACTTGCAAGAAATCCTTCGCATCATACAGCGCATGATGCAGGAAGTCGGTTTTCTTGAAAGGATGTTTAGGCCTGAGGGAAAAATGCGTGACAGAGTAGCTGCATTGCCATTAGAAACAAACAAACTTCGCCTGTATTGTCTCCGTCTATCTGATAGTGTACTGATAGTCGGTAATGGCGGCCAGAAGAGGACAAGGACATATAATGAAGACGAAGAGCTAAGCGGATATGTCATCAGTTTACAAAAGCTCGATGAACTTCTAAAAACAGCAGAACGAAAAGGTTCGATTAAAATAGAAGTGGCCACTATAAGGGGCATAGACAACCAAACATTTGATATATGACACACGCAACAGAAACGGAACGTCTGTTCCAACAAGTCCTTAATGAAACTCCAGAGGAGATCAAGACTAAGGTTGACTGGTCCTTCGACATAGCCAACAAGATAGACTTGGTGTTACACCGTAAGGGTATCAGCCAGAAGGCATTCGCCAGTATGACAGGAACGTCTGAGGCCGCAGTGTCAAAGTGGCTGGGGGGCAATCACAACTTCACGCTTTCGACACTCGCAAAGATTTCGGCAGCACTTGGTGAGCCGATAATAACCGTAGCAGACTAATTCGCCCGCTTAATTGTACCTTTGCATCATCAATAACCTAACAAACAACAAGATGAAGAAATTATTCCAACTCGCAATGACGGCAATGATGCTGCTCGTTGCAACATCGGCGACAGCAGCCAAGAAGCAGAAGGCTGCCGCACAGAACGACAAGATCGTAGTGGCTTACGTGTGCTCGTGGTCGACGCTCCGGCTGCCCGACCCGACGATGATGACCCACATCAACTATGCCTTCGGACATGTCAACAAGACCTTCGACGGCTGCGACGTGCAGAACGAGCCGTTCCTGCGCCAGGTGGTGGCCCTCAGACAACAGAACCCCAAGCTGAAGATCGTGCTCTCTGTGGGCGGATGGACCAGTGGCAACTTCTCCGAGATGGCTGCCGATGCGCGCTGCCGCATGAGCTTTGCAAAAGACTGCGGCCGCATCGTCAAGGAGTATGGCCTCGACGGTATTGACATCGACTGGGAATACCCCACCAGCTCGGAGGCCGGCATCAGCTCGTCGCCCGACGACACGAAGAACTTCACCCTCTTGATGCGCGACCTGCGCAAGGTGCTGGGCAAGAAGAAGCTGCTCACCTGTGCCACCATCGCCGACGGACTGTACATCGACTTCCCCAAGTGCATGAAGTATATCGACTTCGTCAACATCATGGCCTACGACGTGGCCAATCCGCCGAAGCACCACACAACGCTCCATCGCTCCGACCTCTCTGGGCGCATCACCGTAGAGGAAGCTGTCGAGGCACACATCCGCAACGGCGTGCCGAAGGAGAAGCTGACGCTCGGTATGCCGCTCTACGGTCGCGGACAGACGAAAGACAAGGTGGTGCACACCTTCGTGAAGACCCGCAACACCGACGGCCGCTATCAGGAACAGTGGGACGAAGTGGGACAGGTGCCCTATCTCTCCGACCGCACGGGCAAGCTCATCTGGGCCTACGACAATCCGCGCTCGCTGGCTGCCAAGTGTCAGTATATCATCGACCGCGGTCTCTTGGGCGGCATGTACTGGGAATGCACCGAAGACAACTCGCAGCTCGACCAGATGGAGACCATCTATCTCTCGCTGATGAAGAACGGCAAAGGCACCGTCCCGCAGAAGCACGTGCTCGTCGTGACATCCAATGCCGACAACAGCATGACGGCACAAGGCATAGAATGGCTGCGCCATACAGGGCAGGAGATGGGCTTCGACGTGACCGTCCTGTCGAAGGGCGATGCCTACAAGAAGCAAATGTTCGAGCGTCACCACCTCGTCGTCGACATGGATGCTAACATCGCCGACTGGGGTGATGAGGCCAAGAAGGAATTCGAACTGTATATCGACGAGGGCCGCGGCAGCTTCTTCACCATGCCCGTAGGCGTCGACGCGGAGCAGTGGCCTTGGTATGGAGAGCTGACCAAAGACCTGCGCATCGCTCAAATAGAGGGTTCGAACGTGAAGGTTGGCGGCAAGTGGTGCCCACAACTCTGGAGCAACACCGACAAACCCGCCCGCACGCTCTTCTACGTCCACGACGATGCCCTTCAGGGCCATCAGAACCAACAGGCCGCCTTCAACATGATGCGCAAAGCGCTTGCCTGGCTGCTCCACGAATGAGCCACACAAACAAAAAAGCCCCCGCCAATCAGCGGGGGCAACCAACACAAAAACTAAACTAGACTTAATAGGCTGATAGGAGATCTTCGCAGACCTTTCCTATAGCCGTTTGCAAAGGTACGATTTTTTTGCGTAATACCAAACAATTATCACCCAAAAGTGGTGTTTATGCTTTCATTTTAACATAATTTATGCACCTTTGGCATAAAACTTGATCAAAAACCGTCATTGCAGCCATTGCTTCCACAATGGATACCGCTCGCGGAACGACACACGGGTCGTGCCGGCCCGATGCTTCCACGACGGCTGGAGAGCCATCTATAGCGACGGTAGGCTGCCGACGCGCTATGGTCGGCGTCGGCTTGAAAGCCACCCGCATGAAGATGTCCTCACCGTTGCTGATGCCGCCCTGAATGCCGCCGCTGTGGTTGGTCACCGTACGCACCCTCCCGTCGCTGACGGTGAAGAGGTCGTTGGCCTCGCTGCCCCGCATGGCGGCCATAGCGAAGCCGTCGCCATAGTCGAACCCCTTGGCGGCGTTGATGCTCATCATCGCCTTGGCGAGCGAGGCATGGAGCTTGTCGAACTCCGGTTCGCCGATGCCTGCCGGACAGCCACTCACCACACAACCGACGATGCCGCCCACGGAGTCGCCCTCAGCCCGCATGTCGGCGATGAGCTGTTCCATCAGCCGCGCCTTCTCCGGGTCGGGACAGCGCACAGCATTCGTTGCTGCCGCCGACAGGTCGTAGTGGCGGTAGTCGTGCTCCAGGGCGATGCTTCCTATCTGCATCGTAAAAGCCTGCACGCTGATGCCCATCGGGCGCAGTGCCAGCTTGGCAAGAGCTCCACCTACCACACGGCTGAGCGTTGTGCGTGCCGAGGCTCGTCCGCCTCCACGATAGTCGCGCGTACCATATTTATTATAATAGGTAAAGTCGGCGTGCGAGGGTCGGAAGAGGTTCTTCAACGGTTCGTAGTCGGTAGGCCGTGCATCTTCGTTCCTGACGATGAAGGCGATGGGGGCACCCGTCGACCGGCCTTCAAACACGCCGCTCATCAGCTCTACATGGTCGCTCTCGCGGCGTTGCGTCGCAACAGAGCTCTGACCGGGTCGTCGGCGGTTGAGCTCCTGCTGGATGAAGTCGGTGTCGATGACGATGCCTGGCGGCATACCGTCCACTACGCCACCGATGGCCTCACCGTGGCTCTCGCCGAAGGTGGTCAGCCGGAAAATCTGTCCGAAGGTGTTCATGGGTGATGGGTGATGGGTGATGAGGGTTAGGTGATGGGTGTTGGGTGATGGGTGATGAGGGTTAGTGGCAATGTCCGCAACCGCAGCTGTCGCCATGCTGATGGTCGCAATCGCCACCGCAGCCACAGTCGCACTCGCCGCTCATCATCTTGATGAGCTGTTGTATCTCAGCCTCGCGCGGTTCGCGGTTCTCCACGATCGAGCCCTTGAAGCAAAGGTCCTTACCGGCCAGCGGGTGGTTCAGGTCGACGCGCACATGGCTGTCGGTAATCTCTACGACACGCCCCATGAAGCGGTTGCCGTCCTCGTTCTGCAGCGGCAGCACAGCGTCCACCTTCACGTTGTCGTGGTCGAAATGGCCGTTGATGCAGAATATCTCGCGGTCGAGGTCGACCACACGCTCGCTCATAAACGGACCATAGGCCTCCTCCTGCCGCAGCGTGAAGTCGAACTCTTCGCCCTCCTGCATGTCGACAATCTTCTTCTCAAAGGCCTCGAGAGCCACGCCGTAGCCGCTGATGAATACGAACGGATGGTCGGCCGGAGCCTCCTCGATGAGTGTCTCGGGCTGTGCCGCATCGTACAGACGATAGCTCACGGCAAGAAATCTTTTCTGGTTCTGTTCTTCCATTTTTTCTGTTATTTTTATGGGTTTATACTGAGTTTTATTCTTCACATTGTGTGGGATGCGAAACGTCACATCCCCACATCTGGCTGCAAAATTACATAAAGTTGAGTGAAATACAAAACAAAAAGTCTATTTTTTGTTTTTTAATCCGTACCTTTGCAGCAAACTTATCAATTCTTCAAGAAGCGGCAATGACAATCGACTTATATATCAACGAAGCTAACGACTACGCACATGATATCGGGGCACCGGTCTTTCATCCCCACGTCTCGGTGATACACTACGACGAGGTGGGCGAGATACGTCACACGATGAACCGATTCAACTGCTATGGCATTTTCCTGCAGGAAGAGTTTCCCGAAGGGCTCACCTATGGCATCGGCACCTATCACGAGGGCGACGGCTCGCTGATAGCTTTGTCGCCTGGGCAGATTGGCGGGAAACAGGACGACGGCACACGACGGCAATATCACGGCTGGGTGCTGCTGTTCGACCACGAGTTTGTACAAGGGTCGCCTATCGAGCAGAAGCTCGCCGACTATCAGTTCTTCTCCTACCATTCGAACGAGGCGCTCATCCTGACTCCTGAGGAGAAGGACATCCTGGCGCGGCTGATGGACACCCTGCGCGGCGAACTGCAGGCGCAGGGGCTGTCGTATGGGCATCAGGACATCGTCAGAGACTATATCCTGCTGATCCTCGACTATTGCAACCGCTTCTACTTCCGCCAGTTCAAGGAGATGTCGACAGGCGAGAGCGACATCCTGAGTCGATTCCAGCAGGTGCTGACCGACTATTATGCACGCGGACTGCACAAGACGAACGGAATACCCAGCGTGAAATACTGCGCCAGCGAGCTTTGCCTCTCACCTGGCTATTTCGGCGACATCATCCGAAATGCCCTCGGAGAGGGACCGAAAGGTTATATCCGCAGCTTCGTCGTCATGCGCGCCAAGAATCTTATCCTCAGCGGTAAGACCATCTTTCAGGTAGCCCAGGAGCTGGGCTTCGAATATCCCCAGCACTTCACCCGCTTGTTCAAGAACGCTACGGGACTGACGCCGAGACAGTTCTTCGAAAATCAGAGCAAGAAGTGACTTCCCCCATTTTTGGTAGATTTGCCCGTAATCTGTCTATTCAGGTTACGGGTTTTTCGTCGTACCTTTGCACCGGAATTAAAAACAGAACAGAAATGAGACCATACGTAATTTGCCACATGATGGCATCGCTCGACGGCAGGATAGACTGCGCCATGACCGAACAGATTGACGACACCAATCACTACTACGAGGCATTGGCCCAACTGGGCTGCCCTTCAACGCTGGAAGGCAAGACGACTCTGGCTATGCACTATGCACAAAGTGGTGAGTTCCAGTGTCAGAAACCCCATGAAGATGCCGGGCAGCAGCTCTACAAGGCTGTGGAGGCAAACGGCTACGCTGTCGGTGTCGACACGCGCGGCACCTTGCTGTGGGACGACAACACCACCGAACTCTTTGGCCGCCCTCTGCTGATGATTCTTTCGGAGCAGGCCAGCCAAGAGTATCTTGACTATCTGAAGAGCAAGCATATCTCATACATCACCACAGGACGCAACGGCATCGACCTCCCGTCGGCTATGGAGACGTTGCGAACGGTCTTCGGCGTGGAGCGCCTCGCTGTGGTAGGTGGTGGAAACATCAACGGCTCGATGCTCGACGAGGGGCTGATAGATGAAGTGAGCATGATGTACGGTTACGGCATCGACGGACGTGGGGGAATGGCTGCCGCTTTCGATGGCCGACCGATGGACCGCAAGCCCGTACGCCTCACGTTCAAGAGTGTGGAAGAGCTGGACGGCATCGTGTGGATGAGGTATCAGGTGAAATAATCGTTATCATCATATGAAGAAACAGACAATTGCAGCAATGCTCGCAGCCGGATTGCTGTTGGCTTGCACAGACGGTAAACAAACCAAAACGGAGAAAGATATGCAGAAGTTAGAATTAACTCAGGAGTGGGACAAGGTGTTCCCGCTGAGCGAGAAAGTGAACCACCGCAAGGTGACGTTTGAAACACAGTATGGACTGACGCTTGCAGCTGACCTCTATACGCCGAAGGATGCTCAGGGTAAGCTCGCAGCCATTGCTGTCAGCGGTCCGTTCGGAGCCTGCAAGGAGCAGTCGAGCGGACTCTATGCCATGCGGATGGCCGAACGGGGTTTTGTGGCGCTGGCTTTCGATCCCTCCTTCACGGGTGAGAGCAGTGGTGAACCGCGGCGTACAGCCTCGCCCGACATCAATACCGAGGACTTTATGGCAGCTGTCGACTTCCTCTCCAAGCTGGACAATGTGGACGCTGAGAAGATTGGCATCATCGGCATCTGCGGATGGGGAGGCATCGCCCTCAATACAGCGGCAGCCGACACTCGCATCAAGGCCACGGTGGCTTCGACGATGTACGACATGACACGTGTCAGTGGCAACGGCTACTTCGATGCCGACGACAACGAGGAGTCGCGCCATGCAGCCCGTGAGGCAATGGCCAAGCAGCGCCTTACTGACCCGATGGCGATGGCAGGCGGTGTGGTGAACCCGCTGCCAGCAGACGCACCACAGTTCGTGAAGGACTACTACGACTATTACATCACTCCTCGTGGCTACCACAAACGCAGCGGCAACTCGAACGATGGCTGGCGCGCCATCGGCACGCAGGCTTTCGCCAACAGTCGCTTCCTCTATTATATCAACGAGATTCGGTCGGCTGTCCTCGTCATGCACGGCGAGAAGGCCCACTCACGCTACTTCGGCGAGGCAGCCTACAAGTATATGGTGGAAGGCAAGGCCGACGGTTACAACGTTGTAGGCAAGCCTAACCCCAATCCCGAGAACAAGCAACTGCTCATCATCCCAGGGGCCAGCCATACCGATCTCTACGACGGTGGCTTCACCGAACTGACGGGCAAGGGCGAACCGAAGAATCTCATCCCGTGGGATAAGCTCGCAGATTTCTTCGCCCATAACCTATAATCAGCACCGCGCAGGCGAACGTTATGCCCCCGTTCGAGCGAATTTGAAATTCGTCCGAACGGGGGTCGTTTCCTACAAGGCCTGCCACTTGGAGCCCCTCCCCCTCGGGGAGGCTGGAAGGGGTCTTCCTATGCGCCATTGCTGAACATATTCTCTCACAAAAGTGGCAATTTATTTGGATATTTTCTCATAAAGATGTAATTTTGCAGCGAATATTCGTACAATTACAGAAAATGAGAAACAGGATAGATTGCTATATACCCCAGACGATGCCGCAAGAGGTGCGGCAGACGCTGGACGAGATAGAAGAGAACATCAGCGTCAGATGCCTGACGACGATGGAGGGCACTCCCACAGCGGCAGCCACCCTCCGGACTGTGGCTGCAACGGCTAAGGCCGACTACGTGCTGCTGTGGCTCAAACCGGTGGGTATCACCTTGGGAATGGGAGCTCTGGAACGACTGCTGCGCGCTGCCGACGAGACACAGGCAGCAATGGTCTACTGCGACCGCTACGAACTGAAGAACGGCGAGCGACAGCGTCACCCTGCCATCGACTGGCAAGAAGGGGCGCTGCGCGACGATTTCGACTTCGGGTCGCTCGTCTTGCTGCGGACGGCGTTGCTACGACAGTACGAGCCGACGGCCGACTTCCGCTATGCGGGCTTCTACGACCTCTGGCTGCAGCTGAGCCGACAGGGAACGCTGTTCCACCTCAACGAATATCTGTATACCGAGGAGGAACGCGACCTGCGGAAGAGCGGCGAGAAGCAGTTCGACTACGTCAACCCCGCCAACCGCGAGGTGCAGATAGAGATGGAGCAGGCCGTCACGGCCCATCTGAAAGCTGTCGGAGCATGGGTGAACACCAGCGTGAGGGAAGAGCCCAACTTCCAGGAGCAGCCTTTCGAGGTGGAGGCATCGGTGGTCATCCCTGTCTTCAACCGCGCAAAGACGATAGCCGATGCCGTTGGCAGTGCTTTGTCGCAGAAGCCGAGTTTCGACTTTAACGTCATCGTCGTGGACAATCACTCCACCGACGGAACGACGGAGATTTTACGCCAACTGCAGGAATCGGCCGAAGGCAAGCTGATCGTCATCACACCCGAACGCACCGACCTGGGCATCGGAGGATGCTGGAACACGGCCGTCAACGACACACGCTGCGGACGATTCGCCGTACAGTTGGACAGCGACGACCTCTACTCGTCGCCCAATACCCTCCAACGCATTGTCGATGCTTTCTACGAGCAGAAGGCGGCAATGGTGGTGGGCAGCTACCGGATGTGCGACTTCGAGCTGAACACGCTGCCGCCGGGACTCATCAGCCACGCTGAGTGGACGGATGAGAACGGACCGAACAACGCGTTGCGCATCAACGGACTCGGTGCGCCGAGGGCTTTCTTCACACCGCTGCTGCGACAGCTGCAGTTGCCCAATACCAGCTATGGCGAGGATTACGCCATGGGACTGGCTTTCAGCCGTCGCTACCGCATCGGGCGTATCTACGACGAACTGTACCTCTGCCGTCGGTGGAGTGGCAACAGCGATGCCGCCCTGAGCATCGAGCGCGTCAACGCCAACAACTTTTATAAAGACCGCCTGCGCACGATGGAACTGAAGGCGCGGCAACAACAACAGCTGGCGGGCGACGACCGCATCGACCGCTTCATCGACCGACAGCTGTCGCTCTGGACGGATGCACGCCGCCGTTACCACGACCTGAACAAGGTGGAGGTGCGCGAACTGTCTACCGACGAGCTGTCGCTACGACTGCAATTCAACCCGGCACGCATGGTATCGACAGGGGCACGCATCGACAAGCAGTCGCTCAAAGAGCGGCCCTGCTTCCTCTGTGCCGCCAACCGTCCGAACGAGCAGCTGACGATACCGCTGAAGGGCGACTACGAGCTGCTGCTCAACCCCTTCCCTATTCTACCCGAACACTTCACCATCCCCTCGACGAAGCACGAGCCACAGCGCATCGCCCGACATGCCAACATCCTTTGGCGGCTGCTGGCGGAGATGCCACGGATGATGGTGTTCTACAACGGTCCGCAATGCGGAGCAAGTGCTCCCGACCATCTGCACTTCCAGGCTGGCACAAGCGGACTGCTGCCCCTGCAACAGCAATGGAACATTCTCAGCCAGAAGCTGCAGACGGTATATGAAACGAACCACAACGACCAGATAGCTCTCCTGACCGAATGGGTGGCACCGGCTCTGGTGGTGAGAAGCCATTCGGAGCGGGCTTTCTGCCAGCTCTTCGAACTGGTCTACAAGGCGCTGCCTGCCACCAAGCCAGAGCCAATGATGAACATTGTGGCATGGAGGGAGAAAGACATGGTGACAGCCGTGATATTCGCCCGGAAGAAGCATCGTCCCGACTGCTACGGCCAACGCATGATAAGTCCGGGAGCCCTCGATATGGCCGGTCTCATCATCACACCACAGGAGGCCGACTTCCGCTCGTTAGATGCCGTAGAGGCAGAGGCCATCCTCAGAGAGGTGAGTCTTGACGACAACGAGGTGCAGCAGGTGGTCGGACGGCTCGCAGCCTCCGCCGTCGATACGTCGAGAGAACAACCACGGGAGGCCACCACCTTCCAGACAGAGCCGCTCGTCAAGGTAGGCATCGTCAGTGCGAAGCAGATACGCTTCACGCTGAACGGTCCCTACTCGGCCAAAGGCGAGGTGATAGAGGGCCAGCAGGAGGTGACCTTCTTCGAGGGAGGCATCAGCTGGAACGGCAGTCTCTATCGCGAGCTGCGCATGGCTCCCGTCGTGGCCGACGCTTCCTTCTCGTTGGAAGATGTCGTCATCGGAGTGAACTTCCACTGGGAGCGAAAAGAGACGCAGACCTTCCAGGGCGTGCTCCACCTCGTGGTGGAAGAAGACAAGATATGCGCCATCAACGAGCTGCCCGTAGAGCAGTATCTCGTCAGCGTCATCTCGAGCGAGATGAGTGCCACCTCGTCGGTGGAACTGCTGAAGGCGCACGCCGTCATCTCTCGCTCGTGGCTTCTCGCCCAGATGGAGAAACGACAGCAACGCAATGCGAGCGACAACAGCAACGGCTTCTTCTCGTTTGTGAAGAAAGAAGACGAGATCGTGCGTTGGTACGATCGCGACGACCATACCATTTTCGATGTCTGTGCCGACGACCACTGCCAGCGCTACCAAGGAATCACAAAGGCTTCCAACCCTCATGTGGCTGAAGCCGTAGAGGCCACCCGCGGACAGGTGCTCACCTATCAGGGTGAACTGTGCGACACCCGCTTCAGCAAATGCTGCGGCGGAAGGACGGAAGAGTTCCAGTATTGCTGGGAGGACACGCCGAAGCCTTACCTCGTCTCGGTCAGCGACACGGCCGACGACGGTGGTGAGCCGTTCTGCCACACACACGACGAGCATATCCTACGCCAGGTGCTCAACGACTACGACCAAGAGACGGCCGACTTCTTCGAATGGACGGTGGAGTACTCGCAGCAGCAGCTTTGCCAGCTGATAGAGAGCAAGCTGAAGATGACGTTTGGTCAGATTGTCTCGCTCGAACCCTTAGAACGCGGTAAGAGCGGACGCATCAGTCGACTGAAGATCGTGGGCACGGAGCGCCAGTTCACCATCGGCAAGGAGCTGGAGATACGTCGCACGCTGAGCGAGACGCACCTGAAGAGCAGCAACTTCGAGGTCAGCTCGTCACAGTTCGTCAACGGCATACCGCAGCACTTCGTCCTCCGGGGACGCGGCTGGGGACATGGTGTCGGACTCTGCCAAATCGGTGCTGCCGTGATGGGTGAGCGTGGCTACAGTTACGAGCAGATTCTCCGCCACTACTATCAGGACACCGACATCAGCAAGAAATACGAATAAATGAAGAATGAAGAATCATGCATTATGAACTATGCATTATGAACTATAAACTATGAACTATAAAAAGTCTCCCTGGGCCTGGGTGCCCTCACTGTATTTCGCAGAAGGACTGCCCTATGTGGCCGTCATGACCATCTCGCTCGTGCTCTACAAACAGTTAGGGCTGAGCAACGCACAAATCACGTTCTACACCTCATGGCTCTACCTCCCCTGGGTCATCAAGCCCCTGTGGAGCCCCTTGGTCGACATCATCAAGACCAAGCGCTGGTGGGTCGTCACCATGCAGCTGCTCATCGGAGCAGCCTTTGGCGGTGTGGCCTTCACCATACCCACGTCGTTCTGGCTGCAAGGGTCGCTCTGCTTCTTCTGGCTTATGGCCTTCGCCAGTGCTACCCATGACATCGCCGCCGACGGCTTCTACATGATCGGCCTCGACCAGCACGACCAGGCATGGTTCGTGGGCATACGCAGCACGTTCTATCGCATCGCCACCATCTTCGGACAAGGCCTGTTGGTAGCCCTGGCGGGCAATCTGCAGGTGCTGTTCCGCTATAGCATCCCCTATTCGTGGAGCCTGATGTTCTACGGCGTCACGGGCATCTTCATCGCGCTCTGGCTCTGGCACAGCTATGCCCTGCCGCGCGTGGAGACGGACACAGACACTACACAGACGGCAGCGTCGACAGAGGCTCACACGCTCTCCAACGGCGATGCTAACCTCCCGTCAGAGCAGACGGGCAGCGACGCGCTGCGCTCCATCTGGCATGAGTTCGTCGGCGTCGTGAAGACCTTTTTCACCAAGATGCCCCTGCGCGAAACAATCATCGCCCTGCTCTTCATGCTTCTCTATCGCATGCCCGAGGGACTGCTCGCCAAGGTGTCGGCGCTCTTCCTCATCGACAGCCATGGAGCTGGCGGACTCGGTCTGTCGCCACAGGAATACGGACTGGTACAAGGAACGGTGGGCATCGTCGGACTGACCCTCGGTGGCATCCTCGGCGGCATGGCTGCCGGCAAGGATGGCTTGAAGCGCTGGCTGTGGCCCATGGTATGCGCTATCACGCTGCCCGACATCGTCTATGTCTACATGAGCTATGCCCTGCCCGAGAGCCTCATGGTGGTCAACCTCTGCGTCTTCTTCGAGCAGTTTGGCTATGGCTTCGGCTTCACAGCCTACATGCTCTATCTCATCTACTACAGCCAGGGCGAGTACAAGACAAGCCACTATGCCCTCTGCACCGCTTTCATGGCCCTGTCGATGATGATTCCCGGACTCTTCGCTGGCGCCCTGCAGCAATGGGTGGGCTATCGCCACTTCTTCCTCATCGTCATGCTGCTCTGTGCCGTCACCTTCATCGTCACCGCCTATATCAAGATAGACCCGAAGTTCGGAAAGAAAGAGGAAAAATGAAGAATTATGCATTAAGCATTATGAATTGTCAATTGTCAATTATGCATTATCAATTATTGAGGTTCATCTCCTGTCTGACGGCAATGCTCCTGACCGTCGCGGCATGGGGGCAATACCGCTCCGAGGTGTGGTGCCCCGACCGGGGTGACGGCACCTATGTCAACCCCGTCATCAACGCCGACTATAGCGACCCCGACGTCATCTGCGTCGGCGACGACTATTATCTCACGGCCAGCTCGTTCAACTGCATGCCGGGACTGCCCATTCTCCACTCGCGCGATTTGGTCAACTGGCAGATCATAGGACACGCCCTGACACGACAGTTCACCGCCGACAACAGTCCCTCCTACCCGAAGCCCGAACACGGCAATGGCGTGTGGGCTCCCTGTCTGCGCTATCACGACGGGTGGTTCTACATCTACTGGGGCGACCCTGACCGCGGGGTCTTCATGGTGCGCACACAACAGCCTGACGGCAAATGGCAGGAGCCGGTCCTCGTCGTCGAGGGGAAGGGCATCATCGACACCACACCCCTCTGGGACGACGACGGCCGCTGCTATCTCGCCAACGGATGGGCTGGCTCACGATGCGGTTTCAATTCGGTACTTTCCGTGCGCGAACTGTCAGCCGACGGCACGAAGGCCATCTCCGCACCCGTCATCGTCTTCGACGGAGGCAATGCCAACCACACTGCAGAGGGACCGAAGCTCTACAAGCGCGACGGGTGGTACTGGATATTCTGTCCCGCCGGAGGGGTGGCGACAGGATGGCAGCTGGCCATGCGCTCACGTTCGCCCTACGGTCCCTATGTGGCACGCCGTGTCATGGACCAGGGGAAGAGCGCCGTCAACGGCCCTCATCAGGGGGCATGGGTCCACACAGCACAGGGTGAGGACTGGTTCCTCCACTTCCAGGACAAGAGTTGCTACGGGCGTGTCGTCCATCTGCAACCCCTGACATGGAGCAATGACGGATGGCCCGTCATCGGACAAGACGACAACAGCGACGGTTGCGGCGAACCCGTCATGAGCTACCGCAAGCCGAAGAGCAACGCTTCTGGTGTGGTCAACCCCGAAGAGAGCGATGAATTCAACCTCCCCGCATGGGGCAAGCAATGGCAGTGGCAGGCCGACTACCAAGAAGCGTTCGGCATGCCCACCGCCGACGGCACCCTGCGTCTCTACACCCACCGACTGGGCGACGGCAGCCTCTGGGATGCTCCCAACCTGCTGCTACAGAAGACACCGGCCGACCGCTTCACGGCTACCGCCAAGCTGCGCATCGCAGCCAAGGGCGACCATCAGTATGGCGGACTGGTGATGATGGGACGCGACTATCAGGCCCTCGTGGCCGAGAGGATAGGCGACGACTTCGTCCTCCAGCTGCTCACCGCCCATGATGCCGACCGCGGCAAGCAGCACACCGCAAAGACCATCGCCACACTGAAACCTACGGAGCGCGACCCCATACCCTATCAGCCAGCCATCTACCTGACCATCTATCTACGCATCAAGGTCGTCGACGGCCGTTGCTCGTTCGCCTACAGCACCAACGGGCGGCAGTTCCGCGTGGCCTCCACCGACTTTGCCATGCGCGAGGGCAAGTGGATAGGAGCAAAGATTGGCTTCGTCGCCGAAGAGACCAACTCCAAGGGCAACCGCGGATGGATTGACGCCGACTGGTTCCGCATCAGCCGGGCAGAATAGCATCAGGGGAAAGAATCTGATATCATATTTATTAGGTGAGAGCATCCGCCCGTTAGACATGTAAATTATGTAAGGCAAATATTTGGCAGTTATCGCTTAATTCGTGTATCTTTGCACCCGAATCCCGTAGTCTGGCAAAGTGCCATGAGTGAAAGGAGGTAACCAAAATCATATAATATGAGAAAAGTATTAGTGTGGTTGCTATGCATCCCATTGGCGATGTCGGCAGCACAACCGGACAAGCAGTCCGGAAAGGCGGAAGATGTATATCTGCAGGGTTATTTCCGAGGCTATCTTGAGAGCGAGGACACCTTGACCTACTACCAAGACGGCATTGTGGAATTCTTTGTTTCTGACAATGGTGAGCAGCCGCTTGGTGCGAAGTCAAGAGTACCCCAGCGAAATTTCTATCTGCGCTTAACTCAGGCAGAGGCACTACGTACGGGAGAAATGGGCATTCTGCTGTCCTCCCTGCAAACGGCACTGAACGAGCCACTGATGGCCAAGCATTATGCCGATGTGATAGACTTTTCGCATGATCAATCGCAGCATGACCTGGATGGTGGAGGAACAGTGTTCTGGACGAATCAAGGCAGTGGCTGTGAAGTGGCGTTGCGTCTTGGAAAAGAGAAAAGCGCCATGGACACCATCGTGCGGGCCATCACTGTTATTTTCGGTGTCGACATGAAGGTTGATGAAATAGAAATGTTCCAGAACTATAAGAAAAATAACGACCGAGAATACCAGCTGTCGGATCTGACCTCGCTGGGGAGTGCTCTCCGTTTGGAGATGTCATCGGAATGTCAACCCCCGCGAAAATTATTCGCGAAGACGGAAGTGTATATCACTGATTGCAAGCCTGTTTCTCAGAAAGAAGCCGACAGGCTGTACAATGCCAAGCCAGAAAAGGGGAAACTGCGCATACCCGCTTCTGTGCCGCCATTGGACCCGTCAGTATCGTCGGCTTTGAAAGAAATGACCGTGGTACCAGTATTCCAATAAGTTGGATTTTTCAGTGGGCGAACACCTTGCTGCTCCGAAAGGGGTGGCAAGGTTATTTTTGCGGGAATCATACTATTAAGTTTTTCAACTTTTGTAAGTGCTACCGATGGCGGCCTGAAAGGCCCATTGGTAAACGTATTTGTTAGATTTGTGAAGATTTGTAAGATTTCTGTCCGAAGGACACTCCTGCGTGGTTCATGAGCTATTCATCAGAAATGGAGAATTATTTTGGCGAAGAAATAGCAGGCTATCTCCTGCATGCCTTCCAGTCATTCCTACTCAGTCAGCTGCTATCTTTCTTATCAAGAATTGGAGAGATAAATTGACATCTCACGTTCGCAAGCTGTAGGAACCCAAGCGTCGCACAAAGCCTAAAATATGCTAAAAGATTGGGCGAAAGGAGGGGCGGTTGACAAAAAATGCGTATATTTGCACCAAATTTTTTAAAAGCTGGAAAGCGTGAAGATAAAAGAAGTGGTTAGCGCCCTTGAACGATTCGCGCCTCTGCCCTTGCAGGAAGGATTCGACAATGCCGGCCTGCAGGTAGGATTGACAGAGACGGAGGTTTCAGGGGCATTATTGTGTTTAGACGTTACGGAACGGGTGGTAGACGAGGCAATAGCCCTCGGCTGCAACCTCATCGTGAGCCATCATCCGCTGATTTTCCACGCCCTGAAGCGCGTCAGCGACGACAACGATGTGCAGCGCACCGTGGTGAAGGCCATCAAGAACGACATCACGGTGGTGTCGATGCACACGAATGCGGACAACGCGCCAAGCGGCGTCAACTTTAAGATAGCGGAGCGGATGGGGCTGAAGGACGTGCGCTTCTTCGGTCCGGAGAAGCTGGTGGGCGACATCACAGGCGGCAGCGGCGTGATAGGCGAGCTGAAGGAGGGTGTGAAGGCGCAGGACTTCATGACGATGCTGAAAAGGCAGTTTGACGTGGCCTGCATCATGGCCAACCAGCTGCTGCAACGTCCCATACGGAGCGTGGCTATCTGTGGCGGCGCAGGGGCTTTCCTCTTGGGCGATGCCATCCAGGCAGGAGCCGATGCCTTCGTCACGGGAGAGATGCACTATCACGACTACTTCGGCCACGAACAGGAGATTCAGATAGCCGTCATCGGCCACTACCAGAGCGAGCAGTTCACCAACGAGATCTTCAAGGAGGTGATTGAGCGCGAATGTCCGGGAGTGAAGTGTTTCCTCACCAAGACGAACACGAACCCCATCGTCTATGTGTAGGAGCCCCCTCCTAACCTCCCCGAGGGGAGGAACTCCAATAGTAAAATAGTAAATAAATCGTAAATCGTAAATAGCTAAATAGTAAATAAGTTTTATGGCAAAGAAAGATCCTAACGACTTTACCGTAGAGGAGCGCCTGAAAGCCCTCTACCAGTTGCAGACAACGCTGTCTGCCATCGACGAGAAGAAAGCGCTTCGCGGCGAGCTGCCGCTCGAGGTGCAAGACTTGGAAGACGAGATTGTCGGTCTCAATACACGCGTAGAAAAGATAGAAAGCGAGATAGATGAGTTCCGGCAGGCTATCGCGCAGAAGAAGGCCGACATCGAAGAGGCGAAGGCCAGCATCGAGCGCTATAACAGACAGCTCGAGGACATTCAGAACAACCGACAGTATGACACGCTGAACAAGGAGATAGAGTTTCAGTCGCTCGAGGTGGAGCTCTGCAACAAGAAGATCCGCGAGGCGAACATACGCATCGAAGAACGGCAGGCTGACCTGCAGAACGCCCGCGAGCTGATTGAGGAGCGGGAGCAGGTGCTGGAAGAGAAGCGCAACGAACTGGACGAGATCATGGACGAGACGCGCACCGCCGAGGAGGAGCTGAAGGAGAAAGCCAAGACGCTGGAGCTGAAGATTGAGCCGCGTCTGCTGGCCAGCTTCAAGCGCATCCGTAAGAACGCCCGCAACGGACTGGGCATCGTCTATGTGCAGCGTGATGCCTGCGGCGGCTGCTTCAACAAGATTCCGCCACAGCGACAGCTCGACATCAAGATGCACAAGAAGGTCATCGTGTGCGAATATTGCGGTCGCATCCTCGTAGACCCCGAACTGGCCGGCGTGAAGCTCGACAAGACGGGTGCCGAGGAGAAGCCGAAGCGCCGCAGAACCACTCGCCGCACCAAGAAGGCTGAGGAGGCTCCGAAGGAAGACTAAAACAAGAAAACACCAAATTATAAACAATTAAAAACTAAAAAATCTATGACTCAAAACAAACAACAAAGCGGAAGCTGGGTGGCCATCGTCACCATGTTCTTCCTCTATGCGATGATCTCGTTCGTAACGAACCTCGCCGCACCGATTGGTGTCATCTGGAAAAATGCATTCGCCGACACTGGCAGTGCCAACATGATCGGTATGCTCGGTAACGCCATGAACTTCCTGGCTTACCTCTTCATGGGAATCCCCGCCGGCAAGATGCTGACGAAGATTGGTTATAAGAAGACGGCCCTGGTGGGTATCGCCACTGGCTTCGTGGGCGTCTTCGTACAGTTCTGCTCTGGCTTGCTGCCCGTCGGCGTGGCCGGCTTCGTGGTCTACCTGCTGGGTGCCTTCATCTCGGGCTTCTGCGTCTGTATGCTCAACACCGTTGTCAACCCGATGCTCAACCTGATTGGTGGTGGCGGCAACCGCGGTAACCAGCTCAACATGATCGGCGGCACGCTCAACTCGCTGTCGGGAACATTCACGCCGCTGCTCGTCGGTGCACTCATCGGAACGGTGACGGCCAACACCAAGATGGTGGACGTCAACCTGGTGCTCTACATCGCTATGGCTGTGTTTGCACTGGCCTTCATCGTCCTCTCGTTCATCCCCATTGCCGACCCCGAGCGCGGCAAGGTGACGAAAGACACGGTGTTCGAACACTCGCCCTGGGCTTTCCGCCACTTCGTGCTGGGCACCATCGCCATCTTCGTCTATGTAGGTGTCGAGGTGGGTATCCCCGGAACACTCATCTACTTCCTCTCTGACACGACGGAGAAGGGTGGCGGTGCCGGACTGGAGAACCCCGTGGCCATCGCAGGAGCTGTGGCAGCTACCTACTGGCTGCTGATGCTCGTGGGCCGTACGGTGTCTGCCTTCATCGCCAGCAAGGTGTCGAGCCGCCAGATGATGCTCTTCGCAACATCGCTGGGCATGGTGTTCATCCTCCTGGCTATGTTCCTCGGCAAGTCGTCGTCGGTCTCGATGCCCGTCTTTGCCAACTTCTCGTTCAGCATGGTGACAGTGCCCGTGGCTGCCTTGTTCCTGGTGCTCTGCGGACTGTGCACCTCGGTGATGTGGTCGTGCATCTTCAACCTGGCCTGCGAGGGACTGGGTAAGTATTCGGCACAGGCCAGCGGTATCTTCATGATGATGGTGGTAGGCGGTGGTGTCCTTCCGCTGATTCAGAACTTCATTGCCGACAACACGGGCTACATGATCTCGTACATCGTTCCGTTCCTGGGCGTTGCCTTCATGTTCTACTATGCCCTGATTGGTTCGAAGAACGTCAACAAGGATATCCCGGTGTAAGTTTTTTCCCTCTATCTTCATACACAAAGAAAGCGAGGTTGCGCCCCATTTGCTCGGCGCGACCTCGCTTTCGTTTCTTCCTCTTATAACTATCCGCGCGGCTAATAAAAGCAGCGGACGAACACGGAAAAGGTCAACAGAGATAAAGCAACGGACAAAAACGGACGAAAACGGTAAAGGTCAACGGAGATAATGCAACGGACAAACACGGACGAAAACGGTAAAGGCCAACTGAGATAATGCAACGGACAAACACGGACGAAAACGGACTATAAAATATACTTATAATAATTCCGTGATAATCCGTGATAATCCGCTGCCAGAACAACCGTGAGAATCCGTGATAATCCGTTGCCGTAACTACCGTGATAATCCGTGTTAATCCGTTGCCGTAACTACCGTGATAATCCGTGATAATCCGTGTTAATCCGTTGCAAAACAACCGTGATAATCCGTGATAATCCGTTGCCGTAACTACCGTGATAATCCGTGTCAATCCGTTGCCATAAGCTACATTACATGTCGTCGTAGGTGTCCAGATAGGTGACATGGGTGACCAGATACTCCTCTACGCCATGCTTGCCGTCGGCACCACCGATGCCGCTCTTCTTCACACCGGCATGGAAGCCCTGGATGGCCTCGAAGTGCTCGCGGTTGATGTAGGTCTCGCCGAACTCCAGTTCGCGGCAGGCCTTGACAGCCACGTTCAGGTCTTTGGTGAAGATGCTGCTGGCCAGACCGTATTCGCAGTCGTTGGCATAGCCGATGACCTCGTCGAGCGTCTCGAACTCAACCAGCGGGATGACCGGTCCGAAGGTCTCCTCGTGGATGATGTCCATATCCTGACGACAGTTGTCGAGGACGGTGGCGGCGTAGAAGTAGCCTTTCTCCCCTACCCGATGGCCGCCGCAGAGCAGTTTCGCACCCTGGCTGATGGCGCGTTCCACCTTCTCGGTGACGCTCTCGAGGGCTCTCTTCTCGACCAGCGGACCCATATCGACCGTCTCGTCGGCCAGCACATCGCCCACCCTGACGGCCTTCATCTTCTCGACGAGGATGCGGGTGAACGCCTCCTTCACACCTTTCTGTACATACACGCGCTCAGCGTTGTTACAGATCTGGCCGTTGTTGCCGATACGCGAGTCGACAATCCACTGGGCTGTACGCTCCAGGTCGGCATCGTTCATGACGATGGCCGGGGCCTTTCCGCCCAGTTCGAGGCTCACCTTCGTGATATTCTTCGACGCGGCAGCCATGATGCTCTCACCGGCAGCAACAGAACCCGTAACGCTGACGATGTCGATCTTCGGGCTGCCTGCCATCTCGTTGCCAATGACGCTGCCCTTGCCCGTCACGATGTTGATGACACCGGCAGGCAGACCCACCTCGTCGACCACCTTGGCAAACTCGGTGCAGTTCTCGGGCGTCAGCTGACTGGGCTTGATAACGATGGTGCAACCGGCTATCAGGGCTGCTCCGGCCTTACGGGCAATGAGGAAGAAGGGGAAGTTCCACGGCAGGATGCCTGCCACCACGCCGATGGGCTTCTTCGTGAGCAGGATGGTCTCGTTGGGACGGTCGCTGGGAATAATCTCCCCCTCGATATGGCGGGCGAAGGTAGCCATATACTCGAAGTAGCTAATGGTGGCACCCACTTCGATAGAGGCCCATGTCCGCGTCTTTCCCTGCTCGCGCATGATAATCTCGGTGAACTCTTTCTCGCGCTTCTTGATGCCCTCAGCTATCTTCAGCAGATAGGCAGCACGCTCGATGGCAGGTGTCTTGGCCCATGCCTTCTGGGCGGCACGAGCAGCATCGAGAGCCTCGTTGACGTCCTCGATGGTTCCTTCCGGCTGACGTGAGATAACTTCTTCGGTCGACGGGTTCAACACGTCGATCCACCGCCCGCTGCGACTCTCGCAGAAGCGGCCATTGATGTACATTTTCAGATCGTTCATCTTGTCTTTGATTTGTTTAGGTAAATAAATGTATAGAAAAAATCTTCCACAAAATTAATGCTTTCTACACATTCTGACAACTTTTTTCAATTGTTTTACCGTTTTTTCAACAATCTTTGAAATGCCTTTTTTTATTGCTCTTCAGTGTTTTCGGGGGCTGCTCTGTAAATTCGCCATCCTATGAGGGCAATGAGGATGCTCATCAGCGGGCTGATCAGATTGAAGAAACAATAAGGAAGATAGGTCAGCGTGGGTACGCCGAGAACGGTGCTCTGCGTCATGCCGCACGTATTCCAGGGTACCAAGACAGAGGTGACGGTGGCCGAGTCCTCACAACTGCGGCTCAGCAGGCGCGACTCATAGCCCTTCGTGCGATAGGCCTGCTTGAAGATGTCGGCATTCAGCACGATGGAAATGAACTGGTCGCCCGTGGTGATGTTCAGGAAGATACCCGTTCCAACCGTCGAGGCGACAAGGCTCGCACGACTGCGAACGAAGCGGACGATGACCTGTGTAAGACTTCCGATCATACCGCTGGCCACCATAGCGGCACCAAAGCACATGGCACAGAGGATGAGCCAGATGGTGTTGAGCATTCCCGCCATGCCTCCCGTGGAGACGAGTTCGTTGAGCGACGCGTTGCCCGTGTCGATGGCTGTTGCACCATAGTAGATCATTGCCAACCCCCTGACCAGTCCGCCGCCAATCTCCGTGAGGATATGGGGCTGAAGGATGAGCGCCACGATGCCCGCCATGATGGACGAAAGAAACAGTACGATGAGCGACGGCACACGACGGGCTATCAGCACACCCGTGAGCAAGGGCACCAACAGCGTCCACAGCGAGATATGGAATGTCTGCAAGAGGCCATCGGTGAACTCGCCCACCTGCAGCTTCACATCGCTGACATTGCCAAAGCCGGCAAAGAGGAAGATGGTTATGGTGATGAGAAACGTGGGCGTGGTGGTCAACGTCATATAGCGGATATGGGTGAACAGGTCGGTACCAGTAGCCGAAGAAGCCAGGATGGTGGTGTCACTCAGTGGCGACATCTTGTCGCCGAAATAGGCTCCCGAGATGATGGCTCCCGCCGTCCATGCCTCTGACAAGCCCAATACGTGGCCGATTCCCAAAAGTGCTACACCGATGGTGGCGATGGTTGTCCACGAACTACCGGACAACAGCGACACCAAGGCACAGATGACGCAGGTGCATATCAAGAAGAACTGGGGCGACATCACCTGGACACCGTAATAGATGAGTGTGGGTACGATGCCGCTAATCATCCACGAGCCCGACAACATGCCCACGCAAAGCAATATCAGCAGCGTCACCGACACTTCGCCCACCGTCTGCTTCAGCTGCGCCTCAAACTTCTTCCACGGAACGCGATAGATGCCTATCGAGATACACATACATACGGCCGTGCCCATCAGCAACGCCACCTGACTGCCACCATCGAGCGAGTCGCTGCCAAACAGCGTGATGACCACGGCCAGGAAACCTATCAGCACCACCACGGGAATCAGAGCCACCAGCGGGTGCGGTGTTTTCGTTGTTGCTTCCATATTCGGCCACAAAGATACGAAAAAGTACCGAAATCACAAAAACTATTTGTATTTTTCCTTCGCTTATTGATGAGGTACGGGTCGCTCATCGTTCCTGAGCCATCCCATTCATAAGCCCATGCGCCATGCACGGCAAAGAGCAGGAGGGCGAGCACACCTAATAGTTTGTGTTTCATTGTTTTGTTTGATATGAAATGAATATTTATTATGTTGCTATTGTAAGTAAGTTCTTAGTGTATAATAAGCGGTTGTAAAGGTACATAATTCTTTTTAGTTATCGATAAAATACTCAAAAAAATAGGTAATGATATACATGTCGACTTAAGATTCTTACCTTTTAAAATATAAATAGAGGTTTCTGTTGACTTTTACAATGGAAACCTTTATTCTTATTTTAGAAAAGAGGTGGCAGACTACTATTCTTCATCACCACCTCCCGAAACTCGTTAGAGACGTACTGCTAACACACGTAGCATAAGGTCATACACCTTAATACGCCATGCTTCTGAATAAATCTGAGACTTTTTCATTAGCAACCAACTCCTTTCTAAGCAATCTTAACAGAGGGCATCAATTCCCTCTGAGTGCTTGGGTGCAAATTTACTCAAAATCACCGACATTCTCTTTGTTTGTCGGTGATTTTCTGTTTGTAAGCCTCATTTTTAAAGTTCTAGATATCTTTAGCATTTGTCTAGCATTCTTTAGCTAAAAAGATTCCTGTTTTACTGGAAAAATCCCGACCTTAGCTTTACAATTAGTAAAAGAAGAAAAGTTAAGGAAATATGAATATAGATTTCACACAGTTCGACAGTCTTTTCTCAGTGATGGAGTATTTCACTACCGACCAAATCTGCAAGCAGACAATCGCTCAGTCTCGTTGGTCAGACGGTGATGTTGTTTGCCCCTACTGCGGTGGACATCATTGCCATCTCTGCAAGGATAACCGCTACCTTTGCAAGCACTGCAACCATAAGTTCAACGTGACAGTTGGGACAATCTTTGAGAACACGAAGATTTCTCTTCGCAAGTGGTTCATTGCCATGTACCTCATTTCTTCTCATAAGAAGGGTATTGCCTCTCATCAGTTGGCACGTGACATAAAGGTTACACAGAAGACAGCATGGTTCATTCTTCAAAAAGTTCGTACACTTTACGGACAGACAGTTAATGAATTGAGTGGAGAAGTAGAATGTGACGAGGCTTACATTGGTGGACGTGAGAAGAACAAGCACGAAAGCAAGAGAACCGAGGGTACTCAGGGGCGTTCCACAAAAACCAAGACACCTGTATTCGGTATGATTGAGAGAGGCGGAAAGTTGGTGGCAAAGAAAGTGAAGAACACACAGGGAAACACCTTGTCACCAATTATCCGTCAGATTGTGAAACCCGATTCACGTATCTTCACTGACGAGTTTATCGGTTACAAGTCACTCTATGACAGTGAATACACCCACGCCATTGTTCACCACAACGCAAAGGAATTTGTTGTTGGAGATGCTTATACCAATAGCATTGAGGGATTTTGGGGGCAGTTAAAACGCTCCATCTTCGGTATCTATCATTTCGTTTCTGCCAAATATTTGCAGAGATACGTTGACGAGGCTGTGTTCCGTTACAATACGAGAGAGGACAAAGAGAGCGTCCGATTCATGGAGATGTTCAGACGCTCACTTAATGTCGTAAGTTACAAGAAAGTAAAAGAGGCTGCTTAAATGAGTTATGGCTTCCATTTCTTTGGGATGCCATTGTCAATTTGATACTCAAAATGCCATCCGTCAGTTCTCAATACAAATTCATGCTGAATACCATCACATTGGAACGAACCTGTAAATGTATTTCCAACTTCATGGAAGAATGATAAATTTGTACCATTGCCGTAACCTTCACCAATCATTATTTTCGCAATACACTTCTCCAAAGCATCATGAGTCCTCGCATCATCATACCCATAATCTTGGATAAATTTGTAGAGGACACCACGACCACCTGTTGTAGCATTAGATAGCCAAACCACAAGAATACCGATTACTGTGCCTATTGCAAAAAAAACGGCTACAACCATTATCGAATGTGTATAGTCTACGCTTAATATAGTATTCATCAATCAAACATTGTTAAAAATTCATTCAATTCCTCAATAACTAAATCATCAACATTTTGACTTGCTGCAAAATTCAGCATTTCTTTCAGATACTCTTTTGCAAGGACTTTCCCCTGCTTCGTAGAATTGAAAACAAGAAGTTTCTCCACAGAACTCATGAAGTTCACCATTGAATTCTTACTTTGTGGAATTGTGACATTCCCATCAGTGTTCACGACCACATCCTCAGTGTCAGTGGCTGCCTGTTTCAAGGCTTCATTTACCAATGAAACAATTTCTTCTTTGCTCTGTCCATCGTGAATGTTTTCAAGAGCAAGTTCTAAATAACTTTTGTCAATACTCATTTTATTTGAGTTTTATATGCCCTTGGCCCAGTAGACATTGTTAATACTTATTGTTGTTGAAGACATATAAAAGAAGTGAGGCCTCATTCGTTATCTCAACTTGAGTGTGGCCTTCGACTGCCAATATGACGTTAAGATAGAAAATTCAGCCTCACCTTGACAGTATATCGATGTAACGAATATACACGCCAAGAGAGTGCTTCCAATTCTCATCCCTGTCATATTGATTGAAGTTGTCGAAGTTTCACTCAACGGAATGAAGATGCGGAATGCACTTCCAATAATATGTCTGCCTCCCGGTATTTATCCGAAAGGCAATGCAAAAGTACTAAAAATCTGTGAGACTGCAAAATATTCGCTTGGATTTAACACATTACACATTACCTATTCCTATTGGCAAACTTCCTCTACCACCATTTTGAGCATTGGAGAGTTGACCGTCCATTGCAGTGAGGTATGACACTTTCACCTTGCCCTCTCTCAATGGTGAGTTAGTAGGGCAACATTGTCCCTTGCTTGGTAGTTCCACCCATTCATAATTTTTGTTTTCCATATTGTGTTATACTTGTAATTTCTCTTTCTTATAAATATATCGTTTATGGAATGTTAAATCAATAATTTACACAGAGACTAAGCGAAAATCACCGATAAACACGAAGAATGTCTGTGATTTTGAGTAATTTTGCACCCAAGCGAATAGTTTCGACATCATCTTTCATTGATAATAAGAGCGAGGGGAATTTTCAGTACCCTATGACCTCATTTTAAATTGTTAGATAGAAGATGAGCGAAGAACAAATTCGTCAGGTGAAAGAACGTTTCTATCAACTTGTTAACCACAAGTTAGGTGATAGTTTCAATTAACCGATTGAGCGGAGGCGAAGAATAGTAACCTCTGCTCTCTTTATAAATATAGAATGGCATTTCTAATCAAAAAGAAAGCCCCACTTTTCAGTGAGGCTTGACTATTTATATTTAAGAGGTAAGAATCTACATCCGAGAGGATGAACTTTGTCAAAGTCTACAGTCAACATGTATATCGTTACCAAAAAATAATGATTTGAAGTGATTTATTATTGCTTTTGCATATTATCGTGATAAAAATGCGAAAAGGAAGATATTTTGGCACAACTCTTCCCTGCATTTTTAGTTTCTCCTCTGAAGAGGAGGCTGTGAGGAGCATACAACTTGTGTTCCGCAAGTTGCAAAGAGATGGTTGCTGACTTCGTCAGAGATGGTCTCTGACAGGCTCAAAGACCGTCTCTGACCTGCTCAGGGATGGTTGCTGACATCATCAGAGATCGTCTCTGACAAGCTCAGGAGACATCTCCGACGAGCTCAGGAGACATTTGCGACAACTTTACAGACTATCCCTGGCAGATGATCACGCTCACGGAAAAAGTTTTGCAAGAAAAAGGGGACAACACCTCACCAAAATGCGCTAAAATGCCCTGTTTATCGGCCTTCCCGATGGTGAGGTGTTGCTTCATCACCTCACTAGAGACCTCACCAGAGACCCCACCATTCATTGCTCCCTATGCGCTGCTGCGACGCTAAGGAGCGTCGCCTCCTACATATCACCTACCACTCAGCAACCATCATCACCCACCACCCATCACCTATCACCCAGATGGTGGGGTGTTTGGTGAGATGTCTGGTGAGATGTTTCGCGAACACCTCACCATTCAGAACCCGCATGAACAAAGGGTTTCCGGGCATTCTGGTGAGGTGTTAGCCTTTTTTGCGCACAAAAACACACAAAAAAGACGAATCGTTTGGAAATAAAGAAAAAAGTAGCTACCTTTGCACTCAAGTATAAACCTCTAAACTCCTAAAAGAGATGAGCAACAGACTGCACGACAACTATATGAGCGACATCGCGCACGTCGCCATCATGACCGATGCCGAGGAGAAGGCGCTGGCCCTGGAGATAGAAAAAGGCAGCCAAGAAGCCCTCAACCGGCTGGTGGGAGCCAACCTACGTTACGTGGTGACGCTGGCTAACACCTATAAGAACTGCGGACTGGAGACGGAAGACCTCATCAGCGAAGGAAATATCGGCCTGATGAAGGCTGCCGCGAAGTTCCGGGCCGACCACAACAAGCGGTTCGCACCCTTCGCCGCTCCCTATATCCGACAGAGCATCGAGACGGCCATTGCTCGCCACAACGGCAATGCCGACGAGACCGACGGCCTCAGGCTGCACTCGATGGACGCCCCCGTACCGGTGGGCAGCCAGAACACATACACGCTGCTGAACATTCTCGAGAACCCTGACGCCGAACGGTCGGACAAAGCCATAGAACAACAGACGAGCACCGAGATGATCAAACGGCGACTCAGAAGGCTCGACAAACGGCAACGGGCTGTCATCAAGAAGCTCTATGGCATAGGATGCCCGCCACAGACGATGATGGAGACCGCCATGGACTTGGGGCTGAAACGGGAACGCGTCAGACAGATACGCAACCAAGCACTCCGCAAACTGAGAAAGAACAAACGATGGCCAAAGAGCAAAAGATCCCCCTTCATGAGATGACCCTCGACGAGCTGCAGGAAGTGGCTCGCTCGATGGGGATGCCTGCCTTCACGGGCAAGCAGATGGCAGCATGGCTCTATGGCCACGGGGTGGAGAGCATCGACGAGATGACCAATATCTCGAAGGCTAACCGCGAAAAGCTCAAAGAGCGCTATTGCATAGGACGAATGCCGCACACGCACAGCCAGCACTCGACCGACGGGACGGTGAAATACCTGTTTCCCGTACGCACAACAGCAACGGAAGGACCCGATGCCCCGACGAAGCACGTAGAGACGGTGTATATACCTGACGGCGACAGAGCGACACTCTGCGTGTCGTGCCAGGTGGGCTGCAAGATGAACTGCCTGTTCTGCCAGACAGGCAAGCAGGGCTTCGAGGGCAACCTCACCGCAGCGGACATCCTGAACCAGATTTTCGCCCTGCCGGAAAAGGACAAGCTGACGAACATCGTCTTCATGGGACAGGGCGAACCGATGGACAACCTCGACAGCGTGATGCGCGCAACGGAGATACTGACAGCCCCCTGGGGTCTGGGTTGGAGCCCCAAGCGGATCACGGTGAGCAGCGTCGGCGTGAAGAACAAGCTGAAACGCTTCCTCGACGAGAGCCGATGCCATGTGGCCATCAGCCTGCACTCGCCACTGCCGGAGCAACGGGCTGAACTGATGCCGGCCGAAAGGGGTATGGGCATCGAGGAGGTGGTGGAGCTGCTGCGACAATACGACTTCAGTCAACAGCGGCGCCTGTCGTTCGAATATATCGTCTTCCGAGGCGTCAACGACTCTATCCGACATGCCAAAGCCATTGTCAGTCTGCTGAAAGGACTGGAGTGTAGGGTCAACCTCATCCGATTCCACCAGATACCCAACGTGCCGCTCCAGGGCGTCGACGAGGCGGCCATGCTGCGCTTCCGCGACTTCCTGACACAGCACGGCGTCTTCACAACCATCCGGGCCAGTCGCGGACAAGACATCTACGCCGCCTGCGGACTGCTCTCAACAAAGAAGAAGGGATGAGAGGCTGGACGTTGGTGGTGGCTGTGATGGCATTGCTCGCCAGTTGTCGTGATGGACGCAAGACACTGCTGCCAGAGAGCACAGGAAGGGCATACGAGGCACTCATAGTGGGCGACAGCAAGGCGACAGACATCGTCAGGAGCGTGCTGCAGGAACCCATGGAAGGTCTGCCACAACAAGAACCGTGGTTCGACGTCTCGGTTGCCGACAGCAAAAAGCTCAACGCCACGCTACGCTCAGCACGCTGCCTCATCGTGACGAGCATCGGCGAGAACAGCGGCAACAGCATCAGCGTAGGCTACGACGTCTATGCCGCACCACAGGTGGTGGTGAGGATCAAGGCCACCTCGGCAGAGCAACTCAGCCGAATGATGCGCACAAGGGCGACAACGCTGCGAGAGCTGCTGACGGAAAACGAGATGAAGACAGCCCGACAGCAGCTGGAACGACGGCACAACACCGAGGCAGAACGAACCGTACGACAGATGTTCGGCGTGGAAATGCGCATTCCGGAGGATATGACCTCGTCGAAACGGGGCGACAACTTTCTCTGGCTGAGCAACAACGCGGCCGACGGGATGCAGAACATCTGCCTATATATATATAAGAAAGGTATAGCAACCGACGGCATCGACTGGAAAACACTCCGCGACAGCGTGATGGCTGCCAACATCCCCGGTGAAGAGCCGGGCATGGTGATGCGAACAGCCACCGAAGGGCTGACAACGAGCAGCAGAGACGGCACGACGATTTGCCGCGGACTCTGGGAGATGGAAGGCGACATGATGGGGGGACCCTTCGTGAGCCTTGCCGTGGCCGACACGGTGCGGAAGCATATCGTCGTGGCTGAAGCCTTCGTCTATGCGCCCAGCCGAGAGAAGCGCAACCTGCTGCGACAGACAGAAGCCGCCCTGCAAACACTCAGGACGGCACCATAGAATCTATTCAGAATACAACAAAAACAAAGGATATGAACAAAGCAATTCGCGTGGCTATCACGTCTGAAAGAATGAACAATAGAGGCTACGAGCTGGTCTTCAAGACTTTCTCGGACCTCACCTTGCTGGAACTATGCACACCTATCGTCTATGGTTCGGAGAAAGATGCCATCGAGCTGCGGAACGCATTAGGACTGCAGCTCAACATCAACAGTGTCGGCAAGGCCGAAGAGGCACAAGACGGCAAGCTGAACTTCTGCAACGCTCCCGACGACGGGAAACGCCAGGCTGAGACCGACTGCCAGAACGGAGCGGCCGACGCACTGGTGATGATAGAATGCCGACCTGCCGACGGGCAGCAGCCGCTGTTGGTGAACGGTAGGGTGAGGATTGTCGTGCCGACCACTACATACGACAAGGAGTTGCTGAAGGCGAAAGTCAAAGAGCTGAGAGACCTGCTGCGCCGCGACTTCATGCTGTCAACACCAAGGATAGCCCTGCTTGCCGCCAACAACAAGAACGAAGACGGATCGTGGGGAACAGAAGAGACAGAGACCATCCGTCCCGCCGTGGAGGAGCTGATGGAAGAGAATGTTCCGGCCTTCGGACCTTACGACGCAACAGCCTTCACCGACAGTCAGCAGTATGAGCAGTTCGACGGCATCCTCGCCAACAGCAAGGAACAGGCATTGGCGCTGCTCGACGCTACGGAAGATGCGCAGGGAGCTATGCTCGTGGAAGGACCCGCATACGTCGTCACCGCCATACGGCCCAATGCCAAGTCGTGCCCCAAGACAGCGGGCGAAGAGCCGCAGGAAGGACAGACGCTGCGCAATGCCATCTATCTGGCGCTCGACGTGGTGCGCCATCGCATCAGCTACGACCGTCCGTTCCGCCATCCGCTGCAAAAGCTCTACCACGAGAAGAAGGACGACAGCGAGAAGGTGCGCTTCGCCATTCCCAAACCGAAGGGTGAGAAGAAAACGGCAGCCGCAGAAGAGAAAGCAGCTGAAGAAACAAAGACGGCAGAATGAAGAAGAAATACCAGAACGGCTTTTTCCTTTTTGGCATCGTGGTGCTTGTCGTGATGCTCACACAGCTCGACTTCGCACAGGTGTGGAGCGGCCTGCAACATGCAGGCTACTGGTTCTTTGCCGTCGTCGCCCTCTGGGGCGTGCTTTACATTCTGAACACGGCCGCCTGGTATGTCATCATCAGAAGTCAGCAAGAAGAGGATGCCCCTGCCGACCAGAAGCCCGCAGCCAACGTGCCCTTCTGGTGGCTTTACAAAATCACCATATCAGGCTTCGCGCTGAACTACGCCACACCAGGCGGACTGATGGGCGGCGAGCCCTATCGCATCATGGAGCTCTCACCGAAGATAGGAGCTGAAAGGGCTTCGTCGTCGGTCATCCTCTACGTCATGACGCACATCTTCAGCCATCTCTGGTTCTGGCTCCTGTCGGCCATCCTCTTCGCGGCGACACAGCACGTCAGCGTGTTCATGATGATGGTGCTGGCCTCGGTGACGGCATTCTGCCTGGCAGCCATCTGGTTCTTCCTCAAAGGCTACCGACAGGGACTGGCCTTGCGACTGATGAAGATACTGCGCCATATTCCCGGGGTGAAACGCTGGGCACGCGAGTTTATCGAGAAGCACCGCACGCAGCTCGACACCATCGACCAGCAGATAGCAGCCCTCCACAACCAGAACCCCAGAACCTTCTTCGGTGCCGTATTCCTTGAACTGGCTTGCCGATTCGCCTCGGCACTCGAGATTATGTTCATCCTGCTCGTGCTGATGCCCGAGGTCAACTATATCCAGTGTGTGCTCATCCTGGCCTTCACATCGCTCTTCGCCAACATGCTCTTCTTCATGCCCCTGCAACTGGGAGGCCGCGAGGGCGGATTCCTCATGTCGGTGGGCGGACTGGGCATGACAGCCAGCGCAGGCATCTTCGTCGCCCTGATAGTCCGTGTGCGCGAATTGATATGGACGGCCATCGGTCTGCTTCTCATCAAAATGAACAAGAAAAAAGGCCATCACAAAGGCTGAAAACAGGTTTTTACAACGAAAATATGCACTTTTTCCGCCAAAATTGCAGTTATATGAAAAAATAGCAGTAATTTTGTCAGCTCAAATATGAATACGTCCGAACTACAGAAGATCAAACAGCGCTATAACATCGTGGGCAACAGCCCGGGATTGAATAGGGCTTTAGATGTTGCCTTGCAGGTGGCACCCACCGATTTGTCGGTGCTCATCATCGGCGAGAGTGGTGTCGGAAAAGAAATCATACCGCGGGTCATCCACGACAACTCACCCCGCAGACGCGAGAAATACTTCGCCATCAACTGCGGCTCCATCCCCGAGGGAACTATCGACTCGGAGCTCTTCGGACACGAGAAGGGATCGTTCACCGGTGCCATCGGTGAGAGCGACGGCTATTTCGGCGTGGCCAACAAGGGCACCATCTTCCTCGACGAAGTGGGCGAGCTACCTATGGCCACACAGGCACGACTGCTGCGCGTGCTCGAAACAGGAGAGTATATCCGCGTGGGAGGCACGCAGATCCGAAAGACCGACGTGCGCATCGTGGCTGCCACCAATGTCAACGTGCAGAAAGCCATCAGTGAGGGACGCTTCCGCGAAGATCTCTATTATCGCCTCAATACCATCCCCATACAGATGCCGCCACTGCGCGACCGCGGCGAAGACATCATCCTGCTGTTCCGCCTCTTCGCCCTGCAGATGGCGGAGAAATACCGTCTGCCGAAGATAACGCTGACGGAGGAGGCCCGACAGATGATGCTACGCTACAAATGGCCAGGAAACGTCCGACAGCTGAAGAACATCACCGAGCAGATATCAGTGCTCAGCCAACAGCGGGAAATCTCGGTCGACGTGCTGCGCCACTTCATACCGCAGGACACCGAGAGCACCATGCTGGCCCCCATACCGCAGCAGGGAGGCTCCCACTCGTATGAGAGCGAGCGCGAGGCGCTGTTCAAGATTCTCTTCGAACTGCGTGGCAACGTCTCCGATCTTCGTCGCGAGATGAACGGTCTGCGCAAACAGCTCGAAGATTCGCACACCAGCCTCATACAGCCCATACAGGGCAACACCATACCATCGGTCATCGGCGAGCAGGGAGGCTCTTTCCCACCCTACCCCGCCTACATGGAACAACAGCCGCATACGGAAGAGGCCGAGGCAGAAGAAATTGCCGAACCGCCAACGCTCAACATGGAGAACATGGAACGGCAGATGATCGAGAAAGCCCTCGAACGCAATAACGGCAACAGGAAGAAAGCCGCTGCCGAACTGGGCATCTCCGACCGCACCCTCTACCGACGCATCAAGCAGTATGGCATGGGCATCATCATCTGCCTGCTGTCGCTGCTGCCCATGAGCTGCTCCGTGCAGTATTCGTTCAACGGATCGAGCATCGACTACGCAAAGACAAAGACCATCACCATCGCCGACTTTCCCAACCGCGCAAGCTACGTATGGGGTCCGATGGCCAGCATCTTCAACAACCAGCTGAAGGATGAGTTCGCCAGCCACACCAAACTGCAACAGGTGAAGCGCAACGGCGACCTGGTGATAGAGGGAGAGATCACGCAATACCAACAACGCAACAAGGCCGTCACCTCTGAAGGACACTCGGCACAGACAGAACTGTCGATGACGGTCAACGTCAGGTTCACCAACAACGTCAACCACGCTGAAGACTTCGAACGGCAGTTTACGGCCACTTCGTCGTACGAGACGACGCAAAGCCTCAACAGCGTTCAGGAAGAGCTCGTCACACAGATGGTCGACGAACTGGTAGACCAGATCTTCAACGCCGCCGTTGCCAACTGGTAAAAAGCAAAGCATACAAAATGGATTTAGAGAGCCTCATCAAACACCCCGAACAGATGAACAAGGAAACGCTCTTCGAACTGCGTTCCCTCTTGGCGCTGCATCCATACTACCAGACGGCACGACTGCTCATGCTGCAGAACCTCTACCTGCTACACGACTCGTCGTTCGACGAGGAACTGCGCAAGGCTGCCATCTACATCACCGACAGGAAGAAAATCTTCAACCTCGTCGAAGCGGCTCACTACCGCATCAAACCGCAGGCTAAGAAAGAGACACCGACAGACAAGCAGAACAACGGCACCAACCGAACGCTCACGCTCATCGACCAGTTTCTCGACTCGCTGCCCAGCGACGACGACAAAAAGGGCAAGACAAAACGTAAACCCACTCCGGCAGATGCCGCTGTCGACTACGTGGCCTACCTCCTCGAGACGGAAGACGAGCTGTCGGCCGAGCCGCAACAACGCGACATGAAGGGGCAGGAACTGATAGACAACTTCATCGACAACGCGGGTGGACGCATCGAACTCAAGGAGATTCCGGAGTTCACTCCAACCATCGAGGCTGTAGAAAAAGAGGACGGAAAAGAGGGCGACGAGGGCTATTATACCGAGACCTTGGCCCGAATTTACATCAAACAAGGAAAATATTCGAGGGCTTTGGAAATTATTAAGCATTTAAATTTGAATAATTCAAAAAAAAGTGTTTACTTTGCAGACCAAATTCGATTCTTAGAGAAATTGATTATAAACAACAATAAAAAATAAAATTTAAAAAAGTAATGTACAGTTTATTTGTTATTCTCATCGTACTTGTGGGTCTACTGATGATTGCCATCGTACTGATCCAAGAGTCTAAGGGAGGCGGACTGGCTTCCAACTTCTCGTCGTCGAACGCTATCATGGGCGTACGCAAGACTACCGACTTCATCGAAAAAGCCACATGGAGCCTCGCTGCCGCTATGGTGGTGCTGAGCATCTGCTGCGCATGGACTGCTCCCACCTCTTCGACATCGCAGAGCGTCATGGAGAACATCGCTACCGAACAGCAGCAGACCAACCCGAACAACCTGCCCGGATTCGGTGCCAGCCAGACTGACAACAAGCAGGCTGCTCCCGCTGCCGACACCAAGAAGGCTGCTCCCGCTGAGAAGCCCGCAGCTCCGGCACAGAACAACGCTCCGGCTAAGAAGTAAAAAAGACGCCTTAGCTTTTTCTCATTCACCAGATAATGGCATTTGCCCGGACACAACGGATGTTCGGGCAAGTGCTGTTTTCATTTTCTCTCAGTCGCAAAAACGACTTTTCGCTTAGTCGATAAACCGGCGTGTGATGTCGCCGTAATGGTCGATACGTCTGTCTCGAAGGAAGGGCCACCAGCGTCTGACAAGCTCGCTGCGCTCGAGATTCGCCTCCACGACAACGCTCTCCTCGATGTCTTTCTCAGCACGGTAGAGCAGTTCACCCTGCGGCCCGGCCACAAAGCTGCTGCCCCAGAACTGTATGCCGCCTGTCTGTCCACTCGGATCAGGCTCAAAGCCCACACGGTTGACGGTGACGACATGCAGACCATTGGCAACGGCATGACCGCGCTGCACGGTGGTCCATGCCTCCCGTTGACGTTCCTGCTCGTCGATTTCGTCCGACGACTCGTAACCGATAGCCGTAGGATAAATGAGCAAGTCGGCACCCTGCAGCGCCATCAAGCGTGCTGCCTCAGGATACCACTGGTCCCAGCAGACCAGCACTCCCAGTCGGCCGACACTCGTGTCGATGGGATGGAAGCCCAAATCGCCCGGTGTGAAGTAGAACTTCTCGTAGTAGGCAGGGTCGTCAGGGATGTGCATCTTGCGGTATTTGCCTGCTATCGAGCCGTCTTTCTCTATCACCACCGCTGTGTTGTGATACAGTCCGGTGGCACGGCGCTCGAAGAGGGACGTCACCAACACGATGCCCAGCTCTTTCGCCAACGAACCAAAAAAGTCGGTCGACGGTCCCGGTATGGGCTCTGCCAAGTCGAAACAGTGCACATCCTCCACCTGACAGAAGTAGAGCGAGTTGTGCAGCTCTTGCAAGACGATGAGCTCCGCGCCCTGCTGTGCCAGCCGACGAACCTTGTCGGCCAACCGCTGCCTGTTATCCAGTATGTCAGCAGTGTTGTGCTGCTGGACAATGCCTATTTTAAGTTTTTTCATAGTGCTCAACGTTCAATTATCAATTTTCAATTATCAATTATCAATTATCGCCGTGGTACTGCATCGTGCAGCAATGCACCGACCCGTGCTGCCGAATGATCGTTCGGCTATCTACGGGCACCATCTCACGGTCGGGGAAAGCCTGTTGAATCGTTTCGACAGCCTGACGGTCATACAGCGGTTGTCCATACGTCGGCACCAGTACGGCGCCATTCAGAACGAGGTAGTTGGCATACGTTACAGGCAACCGTTCGTCACCATCGTAGATAGGTGCAGGCAATGGCAATCGCAACAAGCGATAGGGTCTGCCGTCCACTGTTCGGAATGTACGGAGCTGCTGTTCCATCGCCTTTAGGTCGTCATAATGCTCATCGGCAGTATCATCGGTTCCTATATATAATAAGGTATCATCGGGAGCGATGCGCACCAACGTATCGATATGCCCATCCGTATCGTCACCCGCCAAGTGGCCATGATCTATCCACAACACTCGCTTGGCATGCAATCTACTGATGAGTTGCTGCTCTATCTCCTGTTTCGTCAGCGGTTGGTTGCGGTTGGCAGCCAGCAGACAACCCGTTGTGGTGAAGAGCGTACCCTGTCCGTCGCTCTCTATGCTTCCACCCTCGAGGACGAAGTCCAGATGATCCTCATAGACCGGCGATGGCAGCACCGACTTCAGCATCGGGAAGAGCGAAGCGTTGATGGCGTTGTCCTCCTCCGCCTCAAACTTCCTGCCCCATCCGTTGAAGCAGAAGTCGAGCAACCTCATATCTCCCCCACCGTTAGGCACATCCGCCACAAGCGTCAGGAAAGCATGGTCGCGTGCCCATGTATCATCCGTCGTACACTCGTGCAACAGCACACGCCCCATGTCAACCCTGCCCTGCAACAGTTCCTTCACACCCTCTATATCGGGTGTCACCACGAGCAGCATCTCCCGCTCGGCTATCGCCCGAGCCATCTCGACATACGTCTCTGTGATAGCATCCAGATAAGGCTGCCAGTCAGTCGCCTCGTGAGGCCATGTCAGCTGTACGCCCCATTGCGGCTCCCATTCGGCCGCCATGCGGTAAGTCAACGATTCCTTCATACTGATGTATTATCAATGATGCGCAAAGTTACGAATAAAAGCGCGAAAAGCAAAGAAAAAACGGCGTAAAATCCTTTTCTGATGTATTTTTTCAAAAAAAACGCCCAAATATTTGGTGGTTTCCAGTATTTTCACTAACTTTGCACCCGCAAAACCGACATGGTGCCCGTAGTTCAGTTGGTTAGAGCGTCAGATTGTGGTTCTGAATGTCGACGGTTCGAGTCCGTCCGGGCACCCTTCAAGATAAATCCCTGTAAGTCAGCAACTTGCGGGGATTTTTATTTCCAAAAACATTCTATTTTGATGGAACATTGATGGAACATTTGATGTTTGTTCCATCAATGTTGGAACTAAGATGCCACCAAGATTTGCAAACAATCAAACCCAAATGTGGAAACTACCACAAATATTCACAAACTTGTTCAAGGAATCATCTCTTATTATTGGAACAACTTATCACCTTAATCCCATTTCCTATTCTTCTATCAAAACAACCCATTTGCCCTCCTTGCGCCCACCTTCACGAGTGAGTATGCCCTTTTCTTGAAGGAATGCAAGCTCACGTTTAATAGTCTTTTCTGAGACATTAATCTTTTGGGTCATTTGATGGATGGTTATTAGGCCGTCGCTCTTTATCAAATCCAACATAAGCGATTGACGCTCAGACAGTTCTTTTAGGTCACCTTTTGGGTCACCTTTTGGGTCATGATTGTCCTTATTAGCTATGTCAGCAATAATATTGCCTGCAGCCTCGTGGCAAGGGATAGTGATACGGAAGAAGGTGCGCTCTTCATCTGTCATGACGATGGCGCGGGGCGATCCATTGGCCTTCAGCACATTCTGGATGGTAGGAATACCAGTGCTTCGTCCTTCGGTCAACTCCAATTCCTTCAGATATTCGCCCAAACGACGGTTACGATAACGTTTAGAGATAAGCAGTTCACCGCGACTGATATCAGCAGCAGGGATGCTGCGG